>Ga0208980_10001441_pt1 | contig 14372 bp, 6 predicted proteins | sample WetSurMetagenome_3_FD_187993 | JGI IMG/M metagenome (GOLD analysis project Ga0208980, IMG submission 187993) | Wetland microbial communities from Twitchell Island in the Sacramento Delta, sample from surface sediment Aug2011 Site A1 Bulk (version 2) | ecosystem: Environmental > Aquatic > Marine... | reverse complement strand
CGTCGCAACGGGCGGGGCTGAATTCTTCGGAACGGGGCAGACCGACGTGCGAACGACGCAGGACCTGATGCTTCTTGCAGGCATCGCACCGCTCGCCCGCGAGGGTGATTTCATGAAGGCCGGCGTCACGGTTCGCAATACAACGGAGAAAGCCATGAATGTGGAGGCGAAGCTCACCGTTGCGGCCGGGGCAGAGAAAACCGACTACGAGACCCTGCGTGTCGGTCTCTCGCCGGGAGAGGCGAAGGAAATCGGCTGGGACGTCAAGATCCCTGCCGGTGTCGACAAGCTCGACTACGAAATCTCCGCGCTGGAGCGCGACGGGAAAACCTCGGATCGTATGAAAGTTTCCCAGAGAGTGGTGCCTGCCGTTCCCGTCCGGACCTGGCAGGCCACCCTTATGCAGGTTCGCGACAAGGCCGAGATCCCCGTGGAACGCCCCGCCGGGGCCATTGCCGGGAAAGGCGGGATTCTCGTGCGGCTGCAGCCGAGGATCGCCGAGGGGCTTACCGGCGTGCGCGAGTACATGTCGCAATACCCCTACGGCTGCCTCGAGCAGAAGATCTCGAAGGCCGTGGCCCTGAAGGACAAGGCGCTCTGGCAGGAGCGGGTTCGCGAGCTGCCGGCCTACCTCGACGACGAGGGACTGTTGAAGTACTTCCCCCGCATGCAGACAGGGAGCGACGTGCTCACTGCCTACGTGCTGGCCATCACCCACGAGTCGGGGTTCGAAATCCCGGCCTCCACCCGGGACCGGATGTCGGCGGGGCTGACGGGCTTCGTGGAAGGGCGCGTCCGGCGCGGCAGTGCGCTCGCCACCGCGGATCTCGCGATCCGCAAGGTGGCTGCCGTCGAAGCCCTCTCGCGCTACGGGAAGGCGAAAGCGGCCCTGCTGGGCTCCGTGGCCGTCGAGCCGGCCCTTTGGCCCACCTCGGCCGTGATCGACTGGATCGGCGTTCTCAAGCGCACGGGCGACATCCCCGAGAGGACCAAGAAACTCGCCGCGGCCCAGCAGATCCTGCGCTCGCGCCTCAACCTGCAGGGGACCACGATGGGCTTCTCCACGGAGCAGGCCGACGGCCTGTGGTGGCTCATGGTCTCCCCCGATGTGAACGCGGTGCGCACGCTGCTTGCCGTGGTCGACCTCGACGCCTGGAAAGAGGACGCCCCGCGCATCGCGAAGGGCGCCATCGGACGGATGAAGCAAGGGCACTGGGACACGACGACTGCGAATGCCTGGGGTACGCTTGCCTTCGAGAAGTTCTCGATGGCGTTCGAGAAGGCCGACGTGTCGGGCAAGACAACGGCCGCACTGGGGCCGAAATCCTCGACGGTCGGCTGGGGCCTCTGGGAGACGCCCAAAGGAGGGACGGTCCGCTTCGACTGGCCCGACAGGAGGGAAACCCTCGCCATCCGCCACGAGGGGGACGGTGCGCCCTGGGCAACGATCCAGGGGCTGGCGGCCGTTCCGCTCCGAAAGCCCTTCTCGAGCGGTTACCGGATCAAGAAGACGGTGACGCCCGTGGAGAAAAAGGTGAAGACCTTCTGGAGCCGCGGCGACGTGGTGAGGGTCCTCCTCGAGGTCGAGGCCCAGTCCGACATGACTTGGGTCGTCCTGAGCGACCCCATCCCTGCCGGCTCGGCCATCCTCACGGTGGGTCTCGAACCCGGTGCGGACAAGAACGCGGGCCGTGTGGCGGAGGCTTACACCGAGCGCGCCTTCGAGGCCTGCCGGTTCTATTACAGCTACGTCCCGAAGGGAACCTGGAAGACGGGCTACACGCTTCGCCTCAACAACGAGGGGACCCTCCAGCTTCCGCCCACGCGGGCCGAGGCGCTCTACGCGCCGGAGATGTTCGGGGAGATCCCCAACGCGTCGCTGTCGGTGAACCCTTAAAAGGAGCGAGGGTTGAGGGGCGAGGGTCGCGGGGAAACTCCCCGAGGCGTCATGATCTCCTTTACTCGAAATTGTACTGGATTCAGCAGCTCAAAACTCATCACTCAAAACTCAAAATTGCCTATGCGGAAGCGCCCGATGATTCGCTTGACGACCAGAAGCTGGAGATTTGCTATTGCGGCTATCTTCGTTGGCTTCACGGCCTTCCTGTGCACTGTCGTCGCCGGGCTTTATCTCTCCGGGCCGCTGCTTCCATCCTTTGAAGAGGTGCACGCTTGGCACCGTCTCTCCGATGCCCTGCTCCAGGACCGGCACGGCACCGTCATCCACGAGATGCGCGTGGACCCGACGGGGCGGCGCCTGGAGTGGGTTGCGCTCACGGACATCTCGCCCGCGCTCGCCCGCGCGGTCGTTGCGGCCGAAGACAGGCGTTTTCACGAGCACGGCGGGGTTGACTGGAGAGCCCTCGGCGTTTCGCTTGCGCGCCATGTCACCTCGGGCGGGTCCCGCGGCGCAAGCACCATCAGCATGCAGCTCGCCGCGCGCCTCGACAAAGCCGCGACGCCTCGCGGCGCAAGGAGAACCCTGAAAGAAAAGCTGCACCAGGTCTCGGCCGCCCTGGCGCTGGAGCGGGCCTGGTCCAAGGGCGAGATCCTCGAGGCCTACCTGAACCTCATCACGTTCCGGGGAGAGCTGCAGGGGATCGCCGCCGCTGCCCGAGGCCTTTTCGACAAGGACCCCTCGGGTCTGAGCGAAGCGGAGTCGCTCATCCTCGCCTCGCTCATCCCTTCCGCAAGGTCGACGACGGAAGCCGTTGCGCGCAGGGCCTTGCGGCTTGCCGCCCGGACGGGCTCGGAGGCGACAGCCGAAGAGATCGCAGCGCTCACGGCTCAGACTCTCGGCCGCCCCTACCGGATCCGTCCCCAGGTTGCGCTCGCTCCCCACGTGGCGCGGATGCTGCTGCGGGGCGAAGGGGAGCGGGCCCGAAGCACCCTCGACGGGGGGCTCCAGATCTTCGCCCTCGAGGCCCTTGACCAACAACTCGGGCAGCTGAGGGACCGAAATGTGAGTGACGGCGCCGTCCTCGTCGTCGACAACGCCACGGGAGAGATCCTTGCTTATGCGGCCAACCAGGGCAGGGCTTCGAGCGCGCCCCACGTGGACGGCATCCGGGCGCTTCGGCAGGCGGGCTCCACGCTGAAGCCCTTCCTCTACGGCCTGGCCATCGAGAAGGAGTTCCTGACGGCCGCCTCCATCCTGGAGGACTCGCCCCTGCAGATCCCCACAACGGGCGGGCTCTACATCCCCGAGAACTATGACCGGGAATTTCTCGGCCCCGTGAGCCTGCGGACGGCCCTCTCGTCCTCGCTCAACATCCCCGCCGTCCGGACCCTCATGCTCGTGACGCCCGATTCCTTCGTGGAGAGGCTCCGGGCCCTCGGGATGACGAGCCTGGAACACGAGGCGGACTATTACGGGTTCTCGCTTGCGCTGGGCTCGGCCGACGTGACCCTCTATGAGCTGGTGAACGCATACAGAACGCTGGCAAACCGCGGCCGCTGGGGTGCGCTGAGGATTGCGGCGGGCGAGGCCCCGGAGGCACTTGTACCCGTTATGGACGGGCGGGCGGCCTTCATCGTCTCGGCCATCCTCTCGGACCGCGAGGCCCGGAGTGCGACCTTCGGGCTGGAGAACCCTCTGGCCACCCGCTTCTGGACGGCCGTGAAGACGGGCACGAGCAAGGACATGCGCGACAACTGGTGCGTGGGCTACTCGGAGCGTTACACCGTCGGCGTCTGGGTGGGAAACTTCTCCGGCGAGCCCATGTGGAACGTCTCGGGAATGGCGGGCGCTGCACCGGTCTGGCTCGACGTCATGAATCACCTCCACAGGCGGTCCGCCTCGAAAGCTCCCAAAGCCGCACCCGGCGTCGTGGGAAAACAGGTGGCCTTCCGGGGAAACCTGGAGCCCCCGCGGACCGAATGGTTCATTGCGGGAACGGAGCCGCAGGAGGCAATCACCCGGGAGAGCCGGCATGAAATCGCCCGGATCGTCTACCCGCAGCCCTCGACGATCATCACCCTCGACCCGGACATCCCTGCAGAGCTTCAGCGAGTCTCCTTCGTCGGCCGGTTTGCCGGGGACACCCACGAGTGGCGCCTCGATGAGAAGGCGATCGGCTCGTCGGCCTCGCTTCTCTGGAAGCCCGAGCGCGGCAGGCACGTGCTCTCGCTCGTCGACGGGGAGAACCGCGTGGCCGACTCGGTCACCTTCGTCGTGAAATAACTCGTTCCTTTTTTATCCACAGCCCGCAACCTCCGCATCGGGCTAATACTTTTTTCGTAGATTCCCTAAGAAACGCTACCGAGATAAAAATCATCCGCCCGCCGTATTGTCTTTACGTCCCCCGGCCGTTAGAATCCCCGCAGACAAAGGCCAGAGCAATGCCCGGAGAGAGTCGCAGCCAGCCGGAGGGGGTTGGGAGGAGGATGCATGGAGGGGATTTTTTTATTGCTTGTTCTTACCTGCCTGGCCTTTGTCTATACGTTAATCTTCCCGACACGGAAGGATAAAAGCAAAAGAGAGACTCGTTAAGCGGCCAGCCGGCCCGATCGAAGATTGACGTTCTCGCCCTGGGTTCGCCCGGGCCATCCCCTGGGGAATCTCCCTTTTTTTGTGGAAGGAGGGGGGGAGGTTCCCCTTTTTTATTTCTTGATCCCCTGATTTTCTCGATCGCCTGACACTCCGGCTCAAGGCGAATGGAACCACAAGTATTTCGAGTAATTGCCGATTATGATGAATGGATTCATACAAACGGAGTCGGCAGCGTTGGCAACAAACGCAAAGGCGGGTGTCGAATGAAGATGTTTCTCGCCATTGTCGGCGCCGCATTTTTGCTTCTTGCCCTCGTAGTGGCTGGTTTTGCGTGAAACGCGTCTCTCTGACGCTGGTGTCGGGCCTTCACTCTCGCTGGAGCTAGTACTCTAAGCCCAAAAGGCATTGAGAATAAATTAGAAGGAGAAATACATTGATAACAGGATTGTTGGCATGGATTGCTGCAGGTCTCATTGTTATTCTGGTCCTGCTGCTTATCCTTCAGGGTTTTTGTTTGATTGGCCCCAATCAAGTCGGCATCCTCACTAAAAACATGTTTGGCAAAAAAATGCCTGAAGGACAAATCATCGCGCGTAATGACGAAATAGGGGTTCAGGCAAGGACTTTGATGCCGGGGCTCTATTGGAAGCTGCCCATCATCTGGTCATTTACCAAAGTTCCGGTCGTGATGGTGGATATTGACAGTATCGGCATCGTCGAGTCGATCGATGGCGAACCCCTGCCCAAGGGTCGAGTGTTGGCCGACGAAGTCGAGAGTAATCAATTTCAAGATGCCGAGATGTTCCTGGCCAACCATGGAAAGAAGGGACCGCAGGTTGGAATTCTGCGTCCGGGAACCTACCGGATCAATACCCGGCTTTTCAATATCACCACTGCTCCCGCTGTAACCATAGCCGAGAATACGGTCGGCATCGCTGTGGCCAAGGACGGGATTCCCTTGCCGAGCGGCTATGTCATCGCCCCGAAGGCGCAAAACAACGACGGCACGGAAGCCGACCACAAAGCCTATCAAAACGGACAGCTCTTTATCGACAGCAAAGGATACCGTGGACCGCAGCTCGATACCCTGCAGCCGGGAATCTATTATATCAATCCGAACTTATTTGACATTAAAGTCGAAAATGTAGCCGAGGTCCTTCCCGGCTATGTTGCAGTCATCCGATCCAACGTGGGGTTGGAGTTGGAGAGGACACCCCAGGGGCCTGTGGGAAGTACCAATGAAGGAAAGCTCTGCGGTCCGATCCACGAAGATGTCGAGAAAATACTGATCACCGATAAATACACCCGCGGCATCTGGCGAGAGCCGATCGCGCCTGGAAAATACAATCTGAATGCGGTTGCTTTCACAGCCTATGAAGTGCCTACTTCCGCCGTCACCATCGATTGGGCATCCGAGGGAAGAATCGGTACAGAGGTCAAGGGAGTCAAGTCATCGGAGGCGAAGGCCGAGGTAAAGGGGGTTAAATCGCCGGAGACGAAGGCTGCGGCGGTCCTCTACAGTTTTGATCCCCTGAAGGTGACTTCCAAAGACGGCTTTCAACTGGAAGTCAATGTTCGAATGGTGATTCGAATCCAGCCGGGCAATGCAGCCTATATCATAGCCCGGTTCGGGTCCGTGGCCAATCTGATTGATCAAATCGTTCATCCGCTGATTGATTCATCGTTCAGGAATAAAGCCGGCGAGAAGAAAGCGATTGACTTTTTCCAGAGCCGGACCGACTTGCAGACCGAAGCACTGGCACACGCCAAAGAAAGATTTTCCGAGTACAACGTAGAGGCTCAAAACCTGCTCATTGCCTATATCGATATCCCCAAGGATTTGCTGGATACTCAAACCAAGAAGGAGATTGCCAATCAGCAGCAGGCCCAGTATGACCAGGAGGCAATGGCGCAGGAAAAGCGCATTGCCGTCATGGAGAAATCGTCCCGGGCGGATAAACAGAAAGATGTTATCGATGCCAAGTTATCGATAGACATCAATAATGACAGGGCCGAGGCCAAAGTGAAGGAAGCGGACGGAAACAGGCGCTCAGCGATTCTCCAGGCTCAAGGGACCAAAGAATCCACAATCCTGATGGCTCAGGGAACTAAGGAATCCACCATACTGGTGGCCGATGGCAATTCTTACAAAAGCAAGATTGAGGGCGACGGTGTTGCCGCTGCCTACATTGCCCAGAAGGAGGCAATCGGTCAGCAGAATGTAGCGATCATCAAACTCGTTCAGGAAATAGCGGCCGGCAAGATTCAGATTGTGCCCCAGGTTCTCGTTGGGGGTGGGGAGGGATCGGCGAGCGGCAACCTGTTCAATGCATGGTTGTCTCAAATGATTTCTCAAAACACGCGGAAAAATGAGGAAATATAGATCAACGCGACTCAATCATCTGAGCAGGTGGTGAGGACAGTCTTGAAATATTGAAATGTGATGGAGTGCAAAACTCCAAATGACCGCCCAACGAGAGAATGCAGCCGACGTCTTAGAGCCGCACGAGAACGGTGACGTTACACCGTTCCATGAGTGATTTTCGGTTTTATCGATTCCATGAGAGTGTGGACTCGCAGGTGTAGTCAGGAATCTCGGCTGGATGAGAGAAAGCCACAGATGTCCTTCATGACACAAAAATCCATGCTCGAATCGGGGAACCGACGGAGGTTCCCCTTTTATTTCCCGGATTCGTGCCGGGTCTCGTCAACGGGGAATCTCCCGACGTAGACGGGGGGGAGACTCCCCTTTTCTATCTCTGCAGCCCCTGCAGCGCGCATCGCCTCGTGGACCCGCCGCGCCTGGAGCAGGAACGTCTCGAACTTTGCCGTGATGATCTGCGGGAAGGGATTGCCGTCGCTTTCGACGGCGAGAAACGGCAGGTGATCGAACCGCTCCAGGAGCCGTAGAGCTTTTTCACTGTTTCCCTTCAGGGCCCGCTTCCCCTCCCGGTTCATCTCCCGCGAGAGGATCGCCTCGGCGATCCGGTTCGGCATGCACCCGAAGGGCCCGATGGCGATCACCCCGCAGTACTCCTCCAGGACCTCCGTGAGTGAGGCCCCCACCGTGAGGATCGCTTCGCCCACGAGCCGCGGGCTGATGAGGTGCCGTACCCCGTCGATGAGGCGGCCCACGTCCTCGAGACGGGGGTGAAAAAGTCCCGACCTTCTCATGACGCCCTTCAGGAGGCGCTCCTGGCGCTTCATCACCGTCTGGCGAAGCGCGAGCTGCAGCCACTGACGCACGGTGATGTCGTCGGCCGTCATCCCGTTGGCGTAGCACCAGTCGGTGTAGTAGATCCACTCCATGGCGCTCGACACCTTCACGATGAACCCCTCATCGGCCAGCCTCTCCACAATGAACTGCCGCGAGAGGTCGTCGTTGCGAACGAAGATCTCCCCGGTGAGCAGGATGACGGGCATCCCGGCGGGGCTTTGCCGCAGGGGGATCTGCGAAAGCCCAGCGACGGCCGACTCCAGCGCGTCCCGCAACTGCGCCGGCTCACAGCCCCGCTCGAGGACCCCCAGCAGCTGCGACCACTCGCGCCAGAAGACCTCCATCGCCCGGGGCCTTTGAGTTGCGCAGGCCAGCAGCGCCGAGTAGATGTCCTGCATGATGTCGGCGAGCACGACGCCCGTCCAGGCCTTCTTCGTGAAGGAGCTGCCGTGAAAGTCCGAGTAGCTGTTCTCGCCGGAGAGCGAAAAGAGGGCCACGTCGGGGATGCGCTGCTTCTCCACGACGCCCTCGATGAAGGGGGCGTACTGGCCGAAGCGACAGGGCCCCGAGGTGGTGGGCATCACGTACAGGAGCAGTTCGTCACGGCTCCCGCGCCCCTCGAGGTATTTCAGCAGGCCGCCCGTCACGAGCTGCAGCGGCAGGCACTCCTTGCACAGGGTGTGGCCCTTGCCGCACTCGAGGACCTGCTCGTCGGCCGGCGGCAGGCAGGAGCTGCGGATACCGAGGCTGCGGAAGACGGCGCTGACGGCCTCCGTGTTGAGACGGCCCATGGACGGGAACAGCAGGTGCACCCGGGGGTCAAAGAAAGAGTGCGCCTTTCCGCTCGAGTCGATGACCCGCTGGTTGCGGTAGTCGAAGCGCGAGGGGGCGAAGCTCCGCAGGGGGCCCGCTGCGACGGCCGGCCTGCCCTTCTTCATTTCCCGACAGGCCTTCACGATGTCGAGGAAGGCCTCGATCCGCGTCTCCAGGCCCGCATCGGCCACGTGGCTGTCGAGCTCCAGGGTGAGCGAGGGCTTGCCGCCCATGATGTCCCGGAAGAACCCGATCAGAAACGAGTCGGGCCCGCAGGAGAAGTTCGTGATGTAGCAGCCGAAGAGCTGCGGGTGGCGCTCCACGAAGCTTGCCGCCTTGAGAACGGACTGCCCCGCCGACCAGTACATCTGCCCGTGAACGGGCTCGTCATCGGTGGGGAGCATGTCGATGGGGATGACGCGGATGCCCCGCGTGGCGAACTTGCGTGGAATCCCCATGTGGGCCTCGGAGACGAAGGCATTGTAGGAACGCCCGAAGACGACGACGGCAAACGCGCCCGGATCGGCCTCGAGTTCCTCGAGAGCCATGCGGCCCGCCTCCCGCACGGAATTACCCACGGCCTTCTGGGTCTGAACGGCCGCCGCATAGGCCCGCCTGCCATCCCGCGCCGTCCTTCCAAGGGTTCGGGCTATCTCGAGAAATGCACTCTCGGCGGCCTCATGCCCTTTCGAGAAATCGATGACGGGGGACAGGATGCGCCCGGCTTTTTTCAGAGCCAGATAGGCCGGGCGGTCCTTGAAGGCCGTGCCCAGGTAGTAGGGCTCGCCCTGCGAGAGCGGGCAGGTGATGCTCTTGGCCGGGGCGCGCCCGTTGCCGTTTCGCGGCGCGGCCCCCTTGAAGTGCGGCAGGAAGAGCCAGTCGATCCTGAGCTCCAGCAGATTCTCGAGGAAGCCGTGGGAGATCTCCACGGGGTAACAGAAGGCCGCGCCCCTGCGGTCCACGCCCTCCTGCCGGATCGTTTCGGGCAAGGCAACGGCAAAGCCCAGTTCCTCGAAGAAACGCCAGTAAAACGGGAAGTACGTATCGGTGAAGAAGGACTTGTTCAGACCGACGACACCGGCGGCCCGGTCCATCGCCACGTCCGCCTTGTCGAAGGTCAGGCGCTCCCACCGGCGGACGAGGTCGAGATCCTCGGGATCCGCCTTGCGGGCCAGCCGCAGGTTGTACCAGCGGTTGCAGGCCCCGCCGAAGGGGTGGGTCTTCCCGTCGATGCGGATGCGGGCGATCTCGCAGCGGCGGTCGCAACGACCGGCGCCGCCGTTGCAGGTGAAGGGAGAGCCGTACGCCAGCTCCCGGTCCCGCAGCGCCGCAAGCGGGAAGGACTGCCTGCGCATCAGGCCGAGTTCGAGACGTCGGCCGATCTCGAGGGCCACCCCGAAGGCGCCCGTGAGGCCGGGGTCTGGGGGAACGATGATATGCCTGCCGGTGACTGCGGCCATGGCCAGCGGCACTGCGCGGTTGTAGCACACCCCGCCTTGCATGAAGACCTTTTGCCCCACGGCGCGGTTTCCCTTCACGCGCTTGTGGTAGTTCATGCAGATCGAGTAGACGAGCCCGGCGACGACGTCCTCCCTCGAGATCCCCTCGTGGAATGCCCGCTTGATGTCGCTGTTGATGAAGGCGGCGCACTGGTCGTTGAAGTTGGGCGGCCGCCTGCCGGCAAGGGCGATCCCGGCGATCTCCTCCATGCCGATGTCGAGCGACTCCCGCGCCGCCTCTTCCAGGAAGGAGCCCGTGCCTGCGCTGCAGGCTTCGTTCATGGCATAGTCCGAGGGCACACCGTGGGTGATGAAGGTGTACTTGGCGTCCTGGCCGCCGATTTCGAAGATCGTGTCCACGTCCGGGTCGAAGAAAACGGCCGCGGCGGCGTGGGCGGCGATCTCGTTGACGATCCCTTCCGTCATGGCGTGCAGGCCCGCAATCTGGCGGCCCGAGCCCGTCACGCCGAGGCCCGCGACATGGACCTCTTCGGCAAGCGGGCCCAACTGATCGTAAAGGGCCCGGTAGCACTCGCGCGAGGCCCGCACGGGGTCGCCGTTGGTCCGCAGGTAGACGGAGGCCACGATGGCATGATCGATTTCGCGCACGAGGACGGCCTTTGTCGTCGTGGAGCCCACGTCGAGGCCGAGGATGAGCCTGTCCCCTGCCCCCGCATCACCCCGCCTCGAGGGCTTGAACTCCACCCGGTCATGGAAGTCCTCCAGGGGCTTCAGGGTTGCAAAGGAGCCCTTGTCGTCGCGGAATAGCCTTCCCGCGGCCGGCAAGGGGTCCGTCTCGTTTTCGAGGGCCCAGAGCGCTGCACCCAGGGCCTCGAAGTAGGGCGCCTCGTCGGGCACCCGGAGGTTTTGAATCTCCCGGCGCAGGTGATCCATGACGACGTCGTTTCGCGCCGTGCCGCCGATGACCATGATGTCGCGCCGTGGCACCTGGTGGAGGATCTCGACGATCTTTCCCGCCATCATCTGGCACAGGCCCGCAACGATCCTCCCCTTCGGCACGCCCTTGTTTGCCGCATGGGTGCAGTCGCTCTTGCAGAAGACACTGCAGCGGCCCGAGACGCGATAGGGGCTCTGAGACCGGGCAAGCCCCGTCGCCTCGCCAACGTCCATTCCGAGGCGCTTCACCTGCTGGAGGAAGAACTCGCCCGTACCCGAGGCGCACTTGTTGCCCGTGTGGACCGTCGAGATGCGCCCGTCGCGGCCCAGGGCATAGACGAGAAACGTCTCGCCCCCGGCGCTGACAACGGCCTCCAGGTTCTCGCCGCGGCCGTTGAGGTGGACGAGGGCCTGCTCCACGGCCTGGGGCTCGGGGATGGAGGAGAGGTTGAGAAACTGACGGAAGTTCCTCCCCGTGACGCTCACCCGGTCGTAGCGGCTCGCATCGATGTCGTCCAACATCTCGAGGAGGTAGCGGCGGGGGTTTCCGTGGTGGGGCTCGACGCGAACGTCAAGCGTTGCAATCTCACCGCCTGCTTTGCGTTCGAGGCCGGCCATGCTGATCGTGGAAGCCCCGACGCAGATACCGAGCGCCTTCATAGGGTCCCTCACGAGAAAAAAAGAGACAGGAATACTTTCTTTACCAGGTTCCGGGATGACAAGATGGAAAGAATGACGCCGACAACTGATTCAAGATGAGACGCGGGCATTATGACCAAATTGGCGGGCGAATGCAAGGGGGAAGGTGCAGGGCCGCTGCGCGGCAGTAAAGAAGTGAAGGAAGTGGCGGAAGTGAAAGAAGAGAAGAAGAGATTTGGGAATCCGGATTCCCTCTTCCCGCTACCCTCTACCCTCTACCCATATTTAAAATCGCTTTACCTCTATATAGGGAGCGTGTATATCAATCCGCCGGGAGACTAGCCCCATGGAATCATCGGCAGGGAAAAACCAGTTGGACAAACGGCCGGGGGCCATCCGGCCCCTTTTCAACCGGATGGCGGCGACCTATGACCGGGGCAACCGCACGCTGTCGCTCCTGATCGACCAGATCTGGCGACGCCGGACCGTGAGCGCCCTCGGAATCCGCGACGGCCAGTACGTCCTCGACATCGCCACGGGGACGGCCGACATGGCCATCGAGGCGGCCCGCCAGGCCGACTGCCGTGTAGCCGGCATCGATCTGTCCGAGGAAATGCTTCACGTGGCCCTGAAAAAGAAGGTCCAGAGCGCCCATCCCGGCCGCTGTCTTTTCCTGCAGGGCGACGGCACCCGGACACCTTTCCGGGATGGCAGCTTTCACCATGCCATGATCAGCTTCGGCATTCGCAACGTCCAGGACATGGACAGCCTCTTCCGGGAAACATTGCGGGTGCTGAAACCCGGCGGCCGATTCGCCATCCTGGAGTTTTCCCTTCCCGAGGCGCCCGTGATCCGTGACATCTACCTCTTCTATTTCAAGAGGATTCTTCCCTTCATCGGCGCCGCCGTCGCCGGCAAGAAGGAGCCCTACTTCTACCTGCGCGACTCCGTCCTGGACTTCGAACCGCCCGGGGCGCTGGAGCAGCGGATCCTGAAAAACGGCTTCCGTCTCTCCCTCTCGAAACCCTTCACCTTCGGCATCTGCCACCTCTACGTGGCCGAGAAACCCTAAATCCGCCTCTTTCCCCCTTTCATAAAGGGGGATGAAAGGGGGATTTTCTTATGTCCTCGCGCCTCGAACCTCGATCCTCGAACCTGTCATTAATCTGGTATTGATTTTCCGTTCCGAAACCGTTACCCTTCTCGTCAACCGGGAGTCCAAAACCGCAACATATGGTCCCAGGTGCAATTCAGGACCCCCATATATGGTATGTTTTTTTGACGCTTTGAGGGACACCGTCAAAAAGGATGCAAAAAGCCCCGAAAAGTCCTCACGGAGAGCTTCTCGGGTCGGATGCCCCATCGAACCCCGTCAAAAAACAGGCACTTACCCGGAAATGACGCTCTGTGACACCCTCAAAAATTTTTTCACCACCTGGCCGGAGAGGCAGGATCGCTGCGTGAAATCGCAAACCATTTCAAGCAGTTGATCTATACCGAAACCCAAAAAAGAATTTTTTAATTTTTTCTTGACTAGATGTAGTGTTTGCATCAAAATTGCACCACTATATCTTGTGCGACACGGACACTTTGCGTAGAGGGGACGCAAACCTACTCCTGTCCATCTCATTCTCACGCTCGCGTTCTATAAAATCTAAGCAAAGGGGGAACCGAATGTTCAGTCAAATTCGGAAGCGGGACGGTCGTGTTGTCAAATTCGACCCGGAAAAGATCACCAACGCCATCGCCAAAGCCGGCGCGGCAACAGAGGAATACGACTCGGGAACCGCGCGGCGCCTGACGATCAAGGTGCTCACGCTGGCCGAGCAGCTCCTGGGCGACCGGATTCCGAGCGTCGAAGAAATCCAGGACATCGTCGAGGAGACCCTGCTCCAGTCTCCATACCGCAAAACCGCCAAGGCCTACATCATCTACCGTGACCAGCACGCCCGCCTGCGTGAAGTCATCAACAAGATGGAGGTCGACCTGGTGGACCAGTACCTCCAGAAGGCCGACTGGAAGATCAACGAAAACTCCAACATGGACTACTCCCTCCAGGGGCTCAACAACTACATCTCCTCGGAGGTGAGCAAGGTCTACTGGCTCAACGAGATCTATACCCCCGAGATCAAGAAGGCACACACCGACGGCGACTTTCACATCCACGACCTGAGCCTCCTTTCGGTCTACTGCGTCGGGTGGGACCTTTACGATCTCCTCATCGAGGGCTTCCGGGGCGTCACCGGCAAGGTGGAAAGCCGCCCGGCAAAGCACCTCCGCAGCGCCCTGGGGCAGGTGGTGAACTTCTTCTACACCCTCCAGGGGGAGGCGGCCGGCGCCCAGGCCTTCTCGAACTTCGACACGCTGCTGGCGCCCTTCATCCGCTACGACAAGCTCAGCTACCAGGAAGTGAAGCAGGCCCTGCAGGAGTTCATCTTCAACATCAACGTCCCGACAAGGGTGGGCTTCCAGACGCCCTTCACGAACGTGACCCTCGACGTGAACGTGCCGAAGCACTACGCCGAGAAAAACGTCATCATCGGCGGCGTGCCCAAGAAGGAGACCTACGGCGAGTTCCAGGAAGAGCTGAACCTTTTCAACAAGGCGTTCTTAGAGGTGATGGCGGAGGGGGATGCGAAGGGCAGAGTCTTCACATTCCCCATCCCCACCTACAGCATCACCCGGGACTTCAACTGGGACAACCCCCTGATGGACGGCCTCTGGGAGATGACGGCCAAGTACGGCGTGCCCTACTTCTCGAACTTCGTCAACTCCGACATGAGCCCCGAGGATGCCCGCAGCATGTGTTGCCGGC
>Ga0208980_10001439_pt1 | contig 14380 bp, 25 predicted proteins | sample WetSurMetagenome_3_FD_187993 | JGI IMG/M metagenome (GOLD analysis project Ga0208980, IMG submission 187993) | Wetland microbial communities from Twitchell Island in the Sacramento Delta, sample from surface sediment Aug2011 Site A1 Bulk (version 2) | ecosystem: Environmental > Aquatic > Marine... | reverse complement strand
CCCGCGACTCGTGCCTCGTGTGTGGCGATCCCGAAGAACGCAAATGAACTGCTCCCGTCCCAGGTGTCCCGGCCGCGCCGTCTGGCAACCCGTGATCGGTCTTCGGGCATCGGTCAAGAGCCCGGAGATCACCGCGCGCTTCTCCCAGCTCAACCTGTGCGAGATGCACAAGGACGAAGCCCGTCTGGCGACCTTTCTTACCGAGTCGTCATGGGATAGAATCATGCGGTTCATGCGCGAGGCCGGCAAACCCGCCCCCAAGCGCAACCTGACAACCCTGCACTTCGTACTCGTCGATTCGCCCGAATCGACCGATACCGAAACCCTTCCATTCTGACGGAGATCACATGGCCAACATCCAGGTGAAACGTGCCCTCGAAAGAATCGACCGCGACATCAATCGCGTGGGCAAGCACGTCCAGCTCTACTCCGGTGTCGATGCAGGTCAGGCCCACGATGTCGAGCGCCTTGCCGAAGACATCGCCGTGACCGCGAGTCAAATCGTCGAGATCGCAAGAGAGCAGATCGCGAAATCGATGGGCGGATCGTACAAACGTCCCCAGAGACTCGTACAGAAAACCCGCAAGGCCCTCGGCTTCACCGTTCCGTAGTACCCCATCACACAGAGAAAGGGAAACATCATGCCCAAGAAGAAAAGGACTCCAGCCTACAAGAAGTACGCAGCTCCCCGCTATCCCAAGGCCGTGCGCGAGGCCGCCAAGGACTTAGCCGTCGCAACGCGTGCTCGCAAGATCGTGGGCAACGCCGCCTTCGGCAAGCCCGGCAATTCCAAGCCCAAGCGCGACTACAAGAAGGTCGATGCCGTCTACCAGAAGGCTGGCCGCAAGCTCGCCAAGCTCACCGGCTACACCTGGAAGACCCGCCGAAAGTAAACCGGGCAAAAGCACCCGGCTCCCTCAACACGGTACCACCCCACTGTAACCTCGTTGATGGTGTCACATGCCTTCCAAACGAAAGAAAGTCGTCAAGCGCAGCAAGCTGCGTGGTCGGACACGAGATCGCGCGAGCAAGTATATCGCGGAGGAAATGCGCACCCGCAAGTATCCACGAAAACAAGCCATTGCCATCGGCATCTCTCGCGCTCGTTCCGAGGCCAAGAAGACCCGGACAATGACAACGCTCGCGAAACTCATTCGCGAGTACAAATGACCGACAATCAGTTCGATTCAATCAATTGTTGGTTCAAAACCAACGATTGACAGCCTTAATACTGAACGCTTGACACCCCCTTCCAGGAGCTTAAACTGCTAGGCGATGCCCACCCCCAAAGCATCGTCACCGCCTCCGGCGCTCATTGAATACGATCATCCTGCTGCCCCGCAGATCGGTCAATGGCTGCGCCAGAATGTTCTCATCAAGGACGAGGAGACTGGCCCCTGCGTCAAGCTCAAGGTCATCCACTTCTCGGTGAACAAGAAACCGCAAGGTGATGTCGGGCAGATCAAGGTAGACGTTAGCCTCGCCGAATCGGATACCGGCTACATCGACAGCCTCATCCGGGACGTGATCAACCGCGCGCAGGCCGACGCCAACAACCTGCACAGCGGCGTCCAGCTCTACGCGGTCTTCGCCTACTACGCGAGGAGTGGTGCCAACTACACACCCCGCTGCTACTTCCGGGTCTCGGCCGAGGAGGAATACGACCCCGAGGTTGCCGGCGGCGATCCGAGTGAGCCACCGAACGCCACGGGACTCGTGTCACAGCTCATGAGGCACGTCGAGGCCGTTCAGCGATCGGCGCAGATGGGCAACGCCTACATCATCCAGTCGCTCCAGGCCGACAACGCCAGCCAGCGCAATCTGATCCAGGCGATGCAACAGCAGACCATCGACTTCATGTCGCTCATCCAGGAGTCGCTCGACAACAGCGCCCAGCGCCGCAACGAGGAGCGTGCCACCGAGACCAAGCAGCAGATGCTCGAAGGTGTCTTCGAGCAGCTCAAGCTCATCGTGCCCATCATCATGAACAAGCTCGCCGGGCAGAAGATCACCCCGGAAACCGATCCGAGTTTCACCTTGCTGGCGAGCCTCTTCGAGTCCTTGTCCCAGGAGCAGCAGCAACACCTGATCACCAACTTCCTGAACCCCGCCCAGGCGGCGGTGTTCGCGGAATTCCTGGACACCTACGAGAAGCGCAAGCGCAAGCTGACTTCCGACACCGCGCCCGGTGCGAGCTTGAATCTGAGAAAACTGTTCGAGAAGCCCAGTGCTCGACAGATCGAGTCTCACCAGTCCAGCGACCCGAAAATCAACAACATGGAAAGGAAAGCCAAGTCCTTCGCCGATGCCTTCGAGGGCCTAAAGACCTTCAAGGGACCAATCAGGCCCGCCAAACTGTGACCACCCCGAACGAAAGGATCCTCCACATGCCAGCGAAACCCAACTCGAAGCAACTCTTCGACATGCTCTGCCAGATCGATCGCGTCCAGCTCCCCACGATCCACAAGGAGATCGCCAACCTCGGCTCCATCTTCAACGCCAAGGATCGCCTGAACGAGCTGTGCGTGGCCCTGGCCACGCTCGTCCGCTACGTCGTGCTCCGCGATGCCGAGCACCACGAAGTCGATCTCGGCAACCTGCCGATCACGATCCCTCCCGACCATGCCGCCGCTCAGCAACCGACCGCCGCCTTCCCAGCCTCCGGCGCCATCGCCTTCCCGCAACCCCAGGCTCGCCCCGCGTCTTCCCCGATCCCTGCGACCCTCGACGTGACCGTTGGCTCCGGCATCATGCCGGCCACCAACATCCACGTCGGCGCGGACACCGAGATCCCGGATCCGGAGCCCTCGAACGTCATCCAGACCGTCATCACGCGCGGCGGCGGAACCAAGGTCATTCCGCCCGTCGGCTCACGAGCGCCCGTCCGCGTCTTCGGCCCCGGCCAACCGGTCGATACCACGTACATCGCCGCCATCGACAGCGCCCCCACGGGCGATGGTGCCCCGAGCGCCGGCTAGCGCCATGAACCTCGTGGACATCGCCCAGGGCCTCCAGGGCATCCTCGGTCTGTTCGCAGGCCACGAGGAAGCGCAGGAGCCCTGGGCGCAGGACGAGGAGCTGTTCGCCGAGCACTTCGGCGCCACCTTCGAGGAGTTCGCCGACAAGCTGGCCATGCTCAGCGTGGACCAGCAACGACGCTACGAGAAGACCATCGAGGTGAACCCCGAGGCAGCAGTCCTCTGGGTCGTCATGATGCAGCAGGTCTGACACCCTCACCGACATTCCAGGTCGGCGGGGCGTGATATACTTTTGCCCATGCGCGTCGCATGAAAAATGCTGAAAGACGACGGACCGCTTCACAGCCAAAACAAGACGTGGTACGCGTTCATCGGTCCCTGTCAGCTCATCCTGCGCGAAGTCGATCCATTCCTGCACAGCGAGCTGTGGCGAGAGCGACACATCGACGGCGAGGAACTCTTCAAGTACGACATTCTCACCTACGACGACACTACCCAGCCATCGACACGAATCGAACTGGAGACCGGGACCATCAGTCTGGCCCGCGAAAAATACATGCTTGGCTCAACCCTGCTGCGCGTGGCCCAGAACAAGGTCGTCGAGCTTGCTCGTCAGCATCCCGAATGCAAACGCACGTACCAGAAGCACACCCAGCCCGGACCGGAGCTGCTCGCCTACCTGCGCGAGAAGATCCTGGACGGGATCACTCGCAACTACGACTACTGGAAGCAACAACGCGAATACTGGGACAAGCTGCCCCCATCCGAACGCCTGGTATCACATTGCCCGTTCAAGGAGCCAGTTATCACGATTGGCTGGCTACTGGTAGATCTCAGCGCATATATCATCAACGATCGTTGGTGGATAACCAACACCAAACAACGCCGGCAAGTCATCCAGAACATCGTCAACCAGCTCATCAGACAAAACATCCTCACGTCATCGATGGCCTGGGACGCAAAAAGCGAACGTGAGGTTCGCACCTACAGTCCCGCCGGCTAGCTACTCACTCTCCGTGCAACAGCCAGGGCCGCCACCACCAGGCTCGAACTTGCCCGTGCGCGAGCACAGGTGCAGCTCCGCATTGTCCAGCTCGAAGCGCGCGGTGATCAACCCGTAGTCGGTCGCGCAACGCCGCCCGCAGAAAACCGGCTCTCTTGCCGCATACTCGCGCGTGGAAACCAACGGTCTGGCCCAGCGCTTACCGCAAAGCAAGCAGAGCGGCGGTTTCTCGGGCATCACGAACCCCGTGCATCCATACCTTCGGACTGCGTGCCCCTGGCCGCCATCAGCTCCTCGTAGTTGAACCTATCCCCCAGGGCCTCCCGAATGGTGACCTTCTCCGTGGCATCCACATCGATCACCGCGCCGTTGTAGAGCGACACGTAGCGAGGCAAGGCCAGCTTGTTCGCGACGAACAGGAGCCCCTGATTCGTCAACCGATACTTGCCCGCCTTGCCACCATCCTCCCGTTTCTCCCCCACGGCTTCGAGCAAGCCCCAGTAGCAAAGCTTCTGGTACTCGCGCGACCGGAGCACGGACACGAGACCATACTTCGCCAGCAAGCGGGGCACGTCGATCCACCCACACTCTCCGGCCTCGTCGCGCAGGCGATAGATGCAGATGAGCGAGTAAGCCATGGCCCGGTTGAGCTTGCGCTTGTAGATCTTCGCCACCTGCTTGCAACACGGACAGATCACACCGTCCGGAGCGTTCTCATCGACCCATCTCCGGGCCTCGTCCAGCGACGTATTCATCCCCGGCATCGTCGCGAACGTCTTCACTTGGCACCTTCCTCTCGCGGCTGCGTCTCGACCGGCGCACCGTCCGCAAAGTCGATCATCAACTCGCTCATCGCTCGCAGCAACCGCTCCGAGCGCGCCCTGGCCCGGACGTAGATCCCGCGCGCCCGATGAAGTCTTTCGGGAGGAGCCTTCGCGACCGCCAGGAGCGAGGCAGCTCGTTTCTCGGTCGCCTTGGTCGTCACCAGGACCACGCTCATCGCGTGCAAGATTTGCTCGAAAGACACATCTCCGGACTCGACAACCGACATCGGCATTTCCATCTCCCCATGATAGGTGTTGTTCTTGCTCATCTCGATCACATCAGAAATCGCGACCTCTATCAAATTTCAACGACAAAGCATCCTGCGCAGTCGCCGCCGCGTCCATGGCATGCTCGACGAACGATCGCACCACCTCGGGCGACCTGGCCGACATCGCCTCTTGACGACTCAACAGGTTGGGCTCGGGCGACTCCATGTTGGGCAAAAGCTGGCGATACATCCGCGACCGCTCGCACTGCCTGGCGCACCACCTGTTCATGCGCGCGGAATCGGTCTCGCAGAGCGCGGTCGCACTCGGCTTGCGATCTTCGCCCTCCTCGATGATCGCCGTCTCCCCCGGTCCCGGCGCCACGCCCAGCTCGCCGTCGCCCAGCCAGACGTAATCATCATCGTCGGCCGACAGCTTTCGCTTCGCCCGACCCTCGATGCCCCACGCCTTGTCGCACCGACCATCACAGGCGAGCACCATCCAGGTACCACAGTAGAGAATCGATTTGGCCAGAATCATCGCTTCCGACCCTTCGTGAAGGTGAACGTGGCCTCGTAGGTCTCGCAGTAACCCGGCTTGTCGTACTCGACCTTCCAGCCGGCCTTGCGATACACCTCCTCGACATCGAGCAGATCCCGATCGAAGACCTCCTGGCGAGGGATCTTGAGCCGCTCGGCGATCCGTTTCACGGCCTCGTTTTGCCCGACCACCGCCTCACCGTCATGCCAGCTCTCGGCGATGAGTTCGTCGAACACCGCGATCACAGCGGAAGGCAACTTCCGCTGCTTGGCCTTCGCGACCTCGCTCGGCTTCATTGGCTTGCGCATCAGCAATCCTCCTCGCGCTTGACCCCCAAGCGCTCTGCGAAAGATCGCTCCAGATCATCGACCAGCGACCGGAAGATGTCGAGCTTGTCGCCCAGCTTCTCCTTGACGAAAACGAGAGCAGCCTCGGCAACGAGGCGATCCCATTGCTCGTGGAACCTGTGCATGACCGCCTCGAAGGGCATGGCCACGCCGTTCACGGAAAACACGATCTTGGTCTTCCGGCGCATGTCCCTGCCAGCCTCACCAGGCGGACCAAAAGCCCGATCAACCAGATCGGTTCCGGCCTCCCGATCCAGCGCCGCCATCGCCGCGCACAGGATGAAGTTCATGAAGCTCTCGAATGAATCGTCATCCAACCTTGCCTCGATGAACCTCTGCACGTCCACCAGGCACTCCACCTTGGTTTCTGGACTCGACATGTCGCTATCCTTTTCCACGATCAAAGTACCCAGCCCGAGGGCTTCCAGGGCAACCGCTCGTCGTCTCGCCCCGTGACCTGCGTCGCCGTATAGGCAGCACCTCCCATGAGAGCATGGAGCGTCTGCTCCTTCGTGTGATGCCCGTACAGGATGACATGCTCGGGAAAACTGGGGTGCTCCTGCACTTCCGTCATGAGACCACACACGAGATTTCCAATCTCGGAAGGATCCCAGATGCCCCCCGGCCGGTGCAAGATCGTCAGCTTGAGCGATCTGCGGTTTTCCATGACCTGGGAATACATCAACCCGGCAATCAGCGACTCGGGCTCGGACATGACGACTCCTCCGGTTCGGGGTTTGGTGAAGGCGACCGCAGGGCCACTCGCGCCTGGGCCAAGAGCACCGAACGCGACCAGGCAGCGAACGACAACCCCAGGTGCTCGGCCGCCGCGAAACACAGATCACGCTGAGCCTTCGTAAGCTGCAAATGAGTCGAGATACGAGGATCCATCACACGCGGCCTCCCCCGACCACGCACCACCCGAACCCCCTCGTTCACCACCAGCTTGGCGACCTCGACCGGCGATGCTCCTGGCATCCGCTCGATCGCCTTCGTCTTGCCCTTGCCCTTGCCCTTGCGGATCTTCGTCTTCTGCTTCGACATGACACTCTCCGATGGTTGATGATCTTCCGCGACCGCTACTGCTTCCCCGCCGCCGACCAGAGCATCGCCGGCCTGCCCCAGCCGTTCTTCGCGAGCTGATCCCTGGCGCGACCCTTGCGCTTCAAGTGCGCGAGGCACTCGTTGATCTTCTTCGCCGGAACCTTGTGACCCAGATGGCCCGAGATGTCCTGCCGGTTCACGGCCTTCCGGTGCCCGCGCATGAACCCCCAGATCTTGTCAGCCAGCTCGGGAACCGTCATCCGCACCACCTTCGGCCCCCGTTCGACCTTCACCGCCTTCACCTTCGCGGGCTTCACGAACTTCGCGACCTTCACGGACTTCACGGACTTCGCGACCTTCACCTTCGCGACCTTCACGGGCATCACGAGACTCCACAACTCGGGTGGGCGTCCCGGACGATCCCGGCGCACGATGCTCGACACCTTGCCCTCCGCCAGAAGCGACATCAAGACCTGGTTCACGTCGTCGAGAGACGCCTGCTTGCCGATGTGCTGCAAGATGTCCGTCTTGCGAACCGCCTCGCGAGCTTGCCCCAGGTACCGCAAGATCTTGGCGCCCAGATCACCGGACGACTTCGACACCTTCCGCCGAACCGGCCTCGGGTTGATGACCGCCTGCTCGCCGGAGGTTTGCCCTCCCAGCCCGAGCAAGCGAAAGAACAAGGCGATCTTCTCGACGAGAAGATCCACGGGCGACAACTTAGAGATCTTGGACATGACGAACTCCTTTCGACAACTGTTCTCCGACCACGGTTCTTGGAGTTTACTTCTCACCATTCACGTAACGGTAATCCTTTCCTACAACACCGAGCTTGTGATCGCCACGCAGATGTGGCTGCCACCAGAACTTGCCCACGACCTTCCCCAGCAGGGGTTTGTCGGGGGTATAGGTCTTGAAGTGACCCTTGCAGATGTGCATGGCCTTACCGAGCCCGATCTTCCCGCTCGCCGACTCCCCGACGATCGTCTTGCGAACCACATCGATGTTGAGCGTATGGTACCGATACGGCGGATGGCCGTGTCGCTCGATATGGCGCTTGCGCAGCTTGTCCGAGCAGGGCTCGGCCGAAACGTGCACATTCTTGCAGTTGAGCAATGCCACCATGAAGATGATCCCGGCAGCGGCGATGGAGATGTCCCCCTGTATGGACTCGATGAGACGCTTGCGGATCTCCGGATTGAGGCCCTCGGTCCCCTCGACCGACAAGGTCATGACCACGTAGTCCATGCTCGTGCCCGTGCCCAGCCGGGCGGGAATGAACTCGTCATTCGCGTCGATCCCCATGTACGAGACCCCCTGCACGACCACGATATCCCCGGTCACCAGGAGCATGTTCACGACCCGCAGGTACCGGACGGCGTTCACGAAATACGTGCTCAGCGCCCTGGAGAACGAATCGTCGTCCACGCCCACCTCCTCGACCGTCGCTGCCCACAGAAGGCCCTCCGTCCCCGGCTCCCCCGGCGTGCCATCGACGACGATGATCCTGGGAAACGGAAGGTGAACCTTCACACCATCGAGATCTAGATGATGCTCACCGCTTTTCAGGTCGCGATCGATGAGCGCGTGCAAGCTGGACACGTCGAACACAGGCCACGCAAGCAGGTCAGGCGGCGACTGCAACTGGTTCCCCCAGAGGGTTCGCACGCCTTGCGCGAAGGCTTCCATGAAACGCTTGCGAATGTTCATGTGCCCTCACTCCTTTCAACAACAGTTCTCTGTCCACAGTTCTGCATCTTGACCCGCTATATCTTACGAAAGACCTCGGACCCCGAAACGGCTCCTCCCTTCCGAACAACTCCTCCCTTCCGATCATCCTCCGCAACCCGAAGATCAAGAAAGCGCGAGGCGCTCCGAAGCAGATCGATGTCGATCTTGTCGGTCTTCTTCGCGGTCGCCAGTCGTTTGGCCAGCTTGAGCAAATTCTTGATGTTCCTGCCCGAAAGCTGACCGAGTGCTTGCCTGCGCAGCTCCCGGAGCGTCTCCTCCGTGAGCACGATACAAAACTGGTCGGCAAGGATCTTCCAGATCCGGACCGCTTCCTCATCGGTCGGCAACTCGTACCGGATCCAGGCCGTGGCCCTCGACATGATGGCATCGTCGATGATCGTCGCCCGGTTGCTCGTCAGGAACAAGATCCCCCGGTAGTATTCGAGCACCCTCAAAAAAACCCCGACGATGGCATTCTGCTGCACATCGTTCCCGCGCTCATGGACGTAGACATCTGCCTCGTCGATGAGCAAGATCGCCTTCCAGCGCGCCGCCCGGTCGAGCACCTCCCGCAGATGCTTCTCCAGGGCTTCCTCGTCCGTGCCGAGCTGGGAACACTGCACGACATAGAGAGGCTTCTCGATCGTCTCGGAGAACACCTCGGCGGTCAACGTTTTCCCCGTGCCTGGAGGACCGGTCGCGATGATGATGGTCCCGCCAGTCTTGCCCTGCACGATGTCGTCGAGCTGATCAGCCGAACCGGACACCAGGATGTGGATCAGATCCTTCACATCCACGGGCAACACCAGCTTGTCGAACAGCGACTTGTCGTAGCTGTACGGCGCCAGGTTCCGGACATGGATCTCGACGTAGTTGTGCTTCTCCAGATCGAACACCTGCACATAGGGATGAAGCGGCAAGGCCACCGTGTATTTCTCGTCATCCTCGTCCTCGCCCTTCACCGCCCAGAAGCCACCGGAGATGACTCCGTCGTTCTCGGCATTCCGGCCGCGCGAACGATTGTCATCATCCACATCGACCTCATCGTCCATCACGACCTTCGCGGGTTGACCATCGCGCTCCATGGCGATGTTGTTCGCGCCCCAGCGGCGCTCCCCACACAAGGACGCCAGGCCCACGGCCCGGAACTGCTCACCCGTCTGTCCCTGGTACTGCCGGTGAAGGGCAACGTCTTCCTCGTACCTGGCCACGGCCTCGGGCGTCTCCAGGAAGTAGCCCTTCGCCTCCAGCAGCTCCACGACGTTCTCGCCCTTGTCGAGATCGACCCGATGCCACGTCACGGTGTCATTCTTCGCCGAGCCCCGTGATACGGCCGCCAGCGAAACACTCGTGTAGGCCGGACGCTCGTAGCCGTGCCGATGCTCCGACTCGTGGAACTCCAGCTTCGCCACGAAGTACGGAACCACATGCCCATCCGCCCGCTCACAGAAAAGCCACTTATGCTCGCTCGGGGCGATGAGCGTCTTGAGCGCAGAGCACAGGGATTCGAGCGTCTTGATCGCCTTTCCCTTCGGGTCGGCCTTGAGCGCGACGTAGGTGTTCGCCTTGCGAAGCGCGCCGAGAAGAACCGTCACAGTCTTGCTTTCCTGCTTGAGCCACTCGGCCAGATTGTGCAGATCGCCGGGCGCCAGATCTTCAAGCGACAGACGGATCCTCCGCTCGTCGCCGCCATAATGCTGTTCCAGCTTCATGGCGATGAGCTTCGACTTGCACCCCATGTCCTTGACGAAGCGCTGGAGATGACTCTTGGCGATATCGATGTTCACGTTGCTTCTCCTTGATCTCCGGTCTTGGGCTTCCTAAGAAGCGAAAAACGCTCGGGGGTTGCCAGCTTCACGATCCTCCTTGGCGGCCAACTCCGCAGCTCGCCAAGCCTCGACAAGATGCTTCGGCACGAGCCGCTCGAACAAAGCCGTCGGCTCGGCGACAAGCACCTTGAGCCCACCAGCTCCGGCCGCCACATCGATCACACGCCTGCGATACTCGGCCCGGATCTCATCCGAACAAACCAGCCAACAAGGAGACACCTCACCCTTGTCCCGGCTCTCGACCCGCATCAAATCGTGCGCCGCCGCATCGTGCGCGGTCAAGATCTTCTCCTCCTCGGCAGTGAATGTCACGGTCGGCTTCGACATCGTCATCACGACTTCTCTCCTTCCGGCTTCGATGAGCCCACCTGCCGCAGACCCACCTGGCGCAGCATGCTCGCGGTCACCGGAAACTCGAACATGACGGTGTCGGCCGCCTGCAAGCAGGTCACCTCCGCCACGTCACACCCCTGCAACCGCCGCAAGATCTCGCGCTTGAGCGTCCGGCACACCTGGAAATTGAAATCCCTGGCCTCCCCTGCCTGCCGCGCCCCTTCCTGGCACAGCCTCGTGTACGTCTCGACCAGAGCAGCGTTCGCCATCGCGGCGATCGACTTGCTCACCAGATCGAGGCTCGTGGTCGTCACGAAACTCGCACCCTTGTCCGTGGACGCCATCACGACACCCCGCCAAAAAACCTGGGCGACTTCATCGCGAACCCTACCGCCTCCGCTCCCAGGCGACAGAGCGCCTGATGGTAGGAGCTGTCGAGGTGCTGCCCCCAGTGGTGTCCCAGCTCGTGGATGAGCAACTCCACCTGCCCTCGCCAGTTGATCCCGGCGAACCACTTGTGCCCGAGCAGCTTCACGTTGAAGTAGAGCTGTCCAGAACGCTCGCCTAGCCGCGAATAGGCCGCCCGGAACCCCCAGCCCCGATCCGCCGTGAAGGCCACCTGCACGGTGAGCCCCGCGCACGCGCTCGCGAAGCACTTGACGAAGCTCTCGAACTCCACCATCGCCTGGGTCCACTCTTCACGCTCCACGAGTTCCAGGGGCTCACCGCCCGGCGTGAACGGCTTCGGGCTCGGCGTCACCTGACCAGCCGGCTTGAGTACCCCCGCCTGACGAATGTTCTCCCAGGCCGAAGCGTCGAAGGTACCGCCCGGCACCACGACGTACCCCTGGGCAACCGCCATGTGCGTACCCTCGCGGTCGCTCGGATCCGAGATCACGGCCTTGGAACCGAACCGTTCAATCACTACGCGCTTCACGGTTTCGGGCGCCACCGACTTCGAGCCCAGCACACCACTCACCCACGACTGTCGCACCAGCTCGGGTGACAGATCGAGACCGCTCGCCACCGCCTCGTTGAGCACGGCCGTAAGTAAAGCCGAAAGATACGACGGCTTGACCCCGTCACGCTCCATGCTGAGCGGAACCTTCTGCATGATGTCCAGGTGCCAGGGCACGCCCGAGGGCAAATCGACCACCGGGATCCCCATCTCGTAGATCTTCGCGCTGTCGCCCGCGACGGGGGTGTAGAGCACCACGCGCGTATCGCGCTTGACCTCGCGCAAGCTCCCCGACTCATCGGCCTCGATGGTCGGCAAGGCCATCGTGAAGGACAGCACCGACGCGGGCGGCATGATCCGGATCCCGTCGAAGTACGTCGTACTCGTGGCCGGCGGGATCACGCGCCCCACCTGCACACGCATCTCTTCGTACTCATCGCGCGTGGCCCGGATCCTGCCCACGAACTCGGTACCGAACGACCGACACTTCCGCCGATTGACCTTCCGACCTTCCTGCTCGAAGGTCACCGTGCCCCTGGTCGTCGAGATCTCGGCGAAGTCGCACAACGCAAGTACGAGCTTCTCACCCAAGTTGAAACGACCTCGCTGCTCAGGGAAAGCCTTCTTCGCCGAAGGCGCGAACAACGTGTAGGCGTGAGTCAGATCCGAGAACCCGTCCGGATCTTCGTCCGACACGCGAAGCTGGATCTCCGGCTTGCCAGCCGTGGGCACCATATCCACGCGCACCGTACCCGCAGCCTTGCAGTCCCAGGCGTTCTGCAATAGCTCGTGCAGAATGAACACCTTACCCTTGCGCGCGACGACCTGCGCGAGCCCCGCCTTGTCCACCTCGAACCATGATGCTGATTTGATTGACATGCCCACTCCTGTTCTCCGGTTCTCCCGGTTCTCCGGCTATCTTGCGCTCCTTACAATTGCCTGTCCAGAAAAATCCAGCTTCTACTTCCCTTGACGGAGGATCGCCACCTGCTCTGACAGCTCTTCGATCGCCTTACGCAAGATCAAGCAACGCTGTCGCAACTTCAACCCATCACGCGCCAGCAGGCTCCCGGAAGCCGTGCCAGCCATGCAGGCCGCCGCTAGCTCCAGCCCCAGGTTCACACGCATCACCCCTTGCTTCGCCAGCTCCAGCGCCAAGCTCGCAAGCTCGACCCGTGTCCGTGGATCCTTGAGCCTGACGGGATCCACTCTTCCGAGCTTCACCGCCAAACTCTCCATCTCAGCACCCGTTCTCATCCCAGCAACCCTTCCCAACGCCAGGGCTCGCTACGATCTCCGCTCGCCCACACGTCAATCCAACAAGGACTTCCATCACCTTGATTCGCACAGCCAACAACACGATCTCCCGACCTGACCAGCAGATCGGCGCGCATCTTCTTGAGAAGGGCATCACTTCGCAAACGCAACATCGCCCGCTGCGCAGCCGCCACATCCCGCACCAACCGAATCCGCACGAAACCCTTGACGGTGTACTGCACATACAGGCGATACGTGTTGCGGTTACCGGACATGAAGCTCAGCTCTCCTCATCCTCGTAGTCGATGCCCTCGATGCGGCTCCGAACGTCCCGCGTCTCCGCCGCCTGGCGCTCGAACTGCTCCTTCATCTGCACGGCGCCCGGCCTGGTGATGATCGGCACCACGATCATGGTCGATCCGTCCTCGCTCTTCTTCGGTGCCTCCGGCTCGGAGCGCCGGCTGTCCATCGCCACGATGACCTTGCCGAACTCCTTGGCGTCCTCGTCGAAACGCTCGGCCGCGATCTGCATCGCATGCAGAACCACGTCCACCTCCCTGCTCGACAGCTCGTGCTTGCGACCTTCGTCCTCGTCGGAAATGATGATGATGCGTGCCATGTTTGTTGCCTCCTGCTGTTCTCGACCCGTGAACTAGACACCCGCAAAGATCTGGTGCAAGTGCTTCGACACCTGCGCGTCGTCCGTGAGCGAACCCGAATCCGGATGACTCCAGATCGCAACGTCAATCGCCGCGCGCTTCGTGAACTCCCGCACATGACGACGGAACCGTCGGATGCTCATGTCCGAATCGACGGAATCCATCAGATGCCGACCGGCGCCCGACGCCAGCCAAAGCGCGATCCCGTTGTCACCGAGCCCCTGCGCCCGCAACGTCTCCTCGACGATCCGATCGCGCTCCCGCGTGCGCTCTCCCTGGCCGATGAACCCACCCACCAGAGGAACCAGCTTGGTCACCTTGATGCTAGATTGAAAGTTTTCCGACTCGAACACTCCGAGCGAAAAACCACCCCGAAACGCTTGCCTCTTGATACGTGCCATGGTCATTGCCTCCTGTTCTCCTGTTCTCGCGGTTCTACCCACGATCAGTCTACAATAATCTGGCCAGTAAAATCCACAAAAAACACTGAACGCGCGGTCAGTACCCCGCCAGCGCGAGCCCGGAGCCCGCCGAACCCGCACCGGGAGCCCACCAGCGCGAGCCCAGAGACCTATTCCACCGCGCCGGGAGCCCGCCAGCGCGAGCCCAGAGCACTCTTCCACCGCGCCCAGCACCCAGCGAACCCGCGACCTGGAGCACGCCCCAGCGG
>Ga0208980_10001438_pt1 | contig 14380 bp, 14 predicted proteins | sample WetSurMetagenome_3_FD_187993 | JGI IMG/M metagenome (GOLD analysis project Ga0208980, IMG submission 187993) | Wetland microbial communities from Twitchell Island in the Sacramento Delta, sample from surface sediment Aug2011 Site A1 Bulk (version 2) | ecosystem: Environmental > Aquatic > Marine... | reverse complement strand
CCTGCTGTTGGCTGAAATTATCCTAATGAACGGGATCCTATCCATCTTCGCTGCATATTACTTCAAGAAATTCGGGCTTTTTGCGCCCATGGGTATCCACTTCTGGGCAGATATCGTTTGGCATACGATTTGGGGAATATTCTAGAAAACCAACTTAACCGTCCAGGTTATTTACAAACCAGTTAGATCCTTCCCAGGAGACTGTTCATTTATAGAAAACCCTGTGGAACTTATCAATTTTTAACCCTCATCTAGATATATTCAACCATTTAAAGAAAATCAGATGATGATTATTCCGCTGAAGAACACATTATCTTATATTGCTTTATTATGATAATTACTGTATTATTTATCCTATATAGTTTACGAATAAGGTGCAAAAATGCAATCTCTTTTATTCAAAAAGATAACCTTTATCCTGTTGGGCATAATCCTCGTCGCCTGCAGCCCTACTCCCCAGCAACAAACGAGTGAACCTGTAAGCGCAGCTTCCACAAATCAAGTTGAATCCTCCCCCTCGCCAGTACCTTCTCCGACAACCACTGCCACCGCTGAACCATCCCCAATCCCCACCCAGGTTCCCCTTCCAGAAGTGATCGATAACGAAACAATTAAAGATCTCCAGGTAGTGCGATCATTTATGCTTTCCGGTGAAGGTTCTTTCAAACTTATGAAGAGCTCTATCAGTCCGGATAAACGCCTTCTCGCTGGTTGGGGTTGTACTTATCAAGAGGGTTCCAATGGTGTCTGTGAATCACCTTTGATCCTCTTAAACGATATGGAAACCGGAAAGGTGATCCATAAACTGGAACCACTGACAACAATCGTGTCAGCATTTAAATTTAGCCCGGATGGTAAAACCCTTGCAATTGCCGGGTGCCATACCCCGATAGCTTATTATGGCCAGTATGATACGACCTGCATCGAGCCTCGCGTCTGGCTGGTGGATACTGAGATTGGAGAAATCACCCATGAATTGAATGGGTATAACTCAACCGTTGAAAGCATGGTTTTTTCCCCCGATGGAAAGACTCTTTATACCGGTATTACTTATCTGAAAGCTGATAACTACCCTGATAGTACTATCCGAGTATGGGATGTACCGTCAGGAAATGAACTCCCCGAAATGCTACCTGCTGTAGAAAATTGTAATAAAGTGACTCCGTATTTTTCACCAAATGGGAAATATTTGATCACTCATATCTATAATCCCTGCAACGGAAAGGGGAAGGTAGACTGGTGGGATATGGAGAATCCTACTTCTAAGGCAATCCATAGTTTTCAAGGAATTGCGTCATCCGTCAGCCCCGACAACACTAAGATAGCATTGATGGAGAGTTTTAAGAATCTGGTCATCCATATCTACGATCTTCAAACGGGAGAAAAATTGCAAACCATACCTCCCGGATTGAGGGAATATTCCAAGTGGAATTTTGGTTTTACACCGGATAGCAAATCCCTTCTCCTTACCGATTCCAAATCGGATAAAGGGGAAGGATACGCGATCGTCGATATTGCAAGCGGCGATCTGGTCACCCGAATTAAACCAGAAGCATTTGAATTGCTGCCTGATGCTCCATATTCATTCAGTCCGGATGGAAAACTATTGGTTATCTTTGGCAGGCTGGGAGATTACCGGGTAATTTCCGGTGATTATGATCCCAAAATCAGTGCTTGGGATACCACCTCGTGGAAAGAGATCGAAATACCCCAACCTTATTTTCCCCTTACACCATTTGATTGGCCAATTTCTCTAACCTTCTCGCCGGATCAAAAAAAGCTGTTGGCTGTTCACGATTATGATATCGCCCAATTCGGCCTGCCAGTGGAAGAAATGGCTCCTGCGCGTGATTTCCTTCTTGATTACCTCGACAAATTATCCAATGGGAAATATTCAGAAGCTTCCAATGACCTGAAATACAGCGATGCTTCAATGATCGCTGAATGGCTCTCCAGCAAGCTGCCTGGGGTTAAACTAGAAGACAAGGCTGCTGTTTTGGAAGCCCTTTGCACTGATGAAAGATTCCCCTGTCAAAAACTCTTGAATGTTACCTATCAAGCTCAGACCCTTCCAGATACTTTTCTTTTCAGGGTTCAATTCGCCAATCCGGATGGAACACCAGTCGTCTGGCCTCCGTGCAAAGACCTGCCCAAGGACAAATATTGTGATTTTCGCACGGAATTTGATTACACAGTTCAAATGCAGCCAGATGGGACTTATAAGATCCTGGATACCCTCCCCTTCTCGGTATGGCTTGATCAGTAATTAATAATTGGAAAAATGGTTTTCAAAACTTCATCGTTTGATTAATGGAGTGGTTCTTAATTTAATCGATTTAGTTTGCAAGGCTATTGCAATTTCATGATTTGTACCAGCCAGCGGCTGAATCACCATCTAAGAACCAGCGTGTGTTTGATCGATTATCGGATAATTCTAAAACAGGGATAACTTCTGAAATTGAAGGCGATTTGAATATTTTTGAAAGAATCGCTGACTTTTCTCTTCCGGAAACAAGAAAAATGACCTCTCTCGCCTGTTTCAAGACCGGGAAAGTCAGCGTAACCCGGTCCACCAAAGGAGGCGGAGGCGCGCCGTGCTTCACCTCAACAGCCCATCTTTTTTTCTCCTGGAGGGCCGGAGACCCGGGAAACAGGGAGGCCGTGTGCCCGTCAGAGCCCAAACCGAGCAGGATAAGATCAAATACAGGTGACTGCTCTCCAAAGAAATGCCGCAGTTCTTTTTCATAAATCAAGGCAGCCTGCTCCGGGGGTTGTTCTCCGTGGATTCGATGAATATTTTCACCGGGGATCTCGATATGGTTTAGCAGCGCTTCTGCGGTCATCCCATAATTGCTATCAGGATGACCGGGAGGCACGCAGCGATCGTCCACCCAGAAAAGGTGGGTATGTTTCCAATCAATGACCATCTTCGCAAGCTGCTCAAACATCCTTTTCGGGGATGAACCCCCGGAAAGCGCCACCGTGAACTTCCCCCGTGCAGCGATGGCATTTTCTGCAATTTTAGAAAATTGGTTAGCGGCGTGGGTGGCGAGAGCATCACTATCTTTGAAAACCTCAATCCGAGGCATCCGCCATCCCTTCCGATGTAACACATCCTTCCCGCCAGAAGTGACCTGCCCGTTCAAGCAATTCATCCGAATCATGCGGACCGGGGGTGTTTCTGGTATAGGAACTCAGTGAAGGTTGATCTTTCTCCTCCCACCCGCGGATGACTGGGTCCACCAGCCGCCAGGAAGCTTCGATCCCGTCACTGCGGGTGAAGAGCGAAGCATCCCCCGCCAGGGCATCCAGCAGCAGCCGTTCATAAGCATCCGGAAGACCTCCCTTGAAAGATGAGGGATAGTGGAAATCCATATCCACCGGGCGCATTTCCTGGTCGGAATCCGGTACCTTGGCCTGAAATCGCAGGTGAATGCCTTCGTCTGGTTGGATGCAGAGGGAAAGCACATTTGGAGAAAAGTTGCTCCCCGCTGGAAGATGGAACATCAGGTGCGGCGGTTTTCGGAACTCGATGATGATCTCGGATGTCTTGCGATGCATTGCCTTCCCCGAACGCAAGTAGAACGGCACCCCCTGCCAGCGCCAGTTATCAATGAAGATCTTCAACGCTGAAAAAGTGGGGGTTTTAGAACCTTTGGAAACCCCTTCCGTTTCAGCATACCCCCTGTACTGGGCTCGGACGGTATTCTCCAGTTTGATCGGTCTTATGCTCTCAAATAGTTTGTTTTTTTCATTGCGCACTGCATCCGCGTTGAAGGAGCTGGGCGGCTCCATCGCCACTAGCGCCAGGAGTTGCAGGATGTGGTTCTGGAAGATATCCCGCACCACTCCCGCATTATCGTAATATCCTGCGCGGTGTCCCACATCGACCGTTTCCGAAACCGTGATCTGAACGTTTTCCACAAAGTTTCGGTTCCAAACCGGTTCAAAGATCGTATTCGCGAATCGGAAGAAAAGGATGTTCTGGGCTGTTTCCTTGCCCAGGTAGTGGTCGATGCGATATACCTGGTCTTCCTCAAAGACGCTGTGCACAACCTGGTTCAATTCCCGCGCAGAAGCCAAATCCCGCCCGTAAGGTTTCTCGATAATGATCCTGCACCAGTTTTCCCCCGCCCCTTTTGCCATCCCCGCCCTGCCAAGGTCGGTAACCACCGGAGCGTAATATTCCGGAGCCGTCGCCAGGTAGTAAAGCCGGGCTGAAGGTCCAGCCTCCAAATCAAACAAATATTTATTCAAGCGGAGGAAATCTTCCTGAACGCCAAGGTTGCCCTGGAAATAATGGATCATCGCGGAAAAGTCTTCCCAAACCTGAGCGTCAAAGGTTTCTGCGCAGAACTCGAACACCCCGGTTTTCAGATGCTCGCGAAAGGTGGCGTCCGTGTACGACCGGCGGGCAAATCCCACGATCCTGGCACAAGCCGATAGCCGCCCTTTTTTGTAATTATTGTAAAGAGCCGGGATCAGCTTCCGCCAGGTCAGGTCTCCAGATGCTCCAAAGACCACAATGGTTACTTCTGTACATGGATTGCTCATAATTTCCTCTTCAAAGTAAATCTTACCCGATTTGAATGAAATGTGAATAATCCGTGTGGGGTTGCTTGGAAAATGCTAAACCATGGGATACTTCATCCGGAAGGAATGCATGCCTGTTTCCATTTGGTGGATTCGCCGCGATCTTCGTCTTGAGGATAACCCAGCCCTGGCCCTGGCCAGCCAGGCCGGCTCGGTCATTCCGGTTTTTATTCTGGACGATCATCTTCTTACGAAAAATGCTCCCCGAAGGCAGAATTTTCTCTTTCAAGGATTAAAAAGCCTCGATCAAGACCTTCGTAGAGCAGGCAGCCGATTGATCGTCCGCCGGGGCGATCCGCCTGAGCAGTTCACCCGGCTGGTTGCTGAAACTCACGCGGATTTTATCTTCGCTGGAGAAGATTACACCCCCTACGCCCGCCGCAGGGACGCGAAGGTGAGCGAACAATTGCCACTGCGATTGGTACCCGGGCTCAGCCTGCATCCCCCGGCAGCGGTTTTGAAAAATGATGGAACTCCTTACACAGTATTTACCCCTTTCAAACGCAAATGGATGACCCTCCCATTGTCCTGGCGGTCAATCTCGACCCAATCTGTGACCTGGCACCCGGCAACCGCGCTTGAATCCTTATCTATCCCGGAATTGGTTGGTGATGATCATTTCCCCGCCGGGGAAGCTGAGGCCAGAATGCGGCTGAAGAGGTTTGTTCGCGAAAATATGGAAGGATACTCTCTTAACCGCGACCTGATGGCAATGAACGGCACATCACTGCTTTCCCCCTATTTGCATCTCGGGATGATCTCCCCCGCCAAGGTTTTTGCCGCAGTTTTTGAAGGAATCGAGCAAGCAGCTTCCGCCAGCGCAAAGGCGAGCGCCGAAACCTGGCTGAGCGAATTGATCTGGCGGGAGTTTTACATATCCATCCTCTTTCACTTTCCGAACGTAGCCAGGGAGGCATTCCGACCAGCTCTGAGGAGCATGCAATGGAATGAACCCGGAAACGAATTTGCCGCCTGGCAAGCGGGGCTTACTGGTTATCCGATCGTGGATGCCGGTATGCGCCAATTGACACAAACGGGGTGGATGCACAACCGCGCCAGGATGATCACTGCCTCCTTTCTCGTAAAAGATCTGTTGATCAACTGGCAGCTTGGGGAACGATGGTTCATGGAGCACCTGATCGATGGAGATACGGCGTCTAACAATGGTGGCTGGCAGTGGGTGGCAGGCACGGGGACTGACGCCGCGCCTTATTTCCGCATATTCAATCCTGTGATCCAGAGCCAGCGTTTTGATCCAGATGGAATTTTTATTCGAAGCTGGGTTCCCGAGCTTTCGAACGTTCCCACAGAGTTCATTCATGCTCCGTGGAAAATGCCGAATAGCTTGCAGATAAAAACAGGCTGCCGCATCGGGCGTAATTATCCGGTTCCAATTGTGGATCACGAGGCTGTAAAATTAAGATCGGTAAGAGCCTATCAGCGTTGCCGGGTTAATAATATTTGATGGTCACGAGGTTGCTTTAATGATCAGAAATCAATGGTACATCGTCCTAGATTCAAAAGAGGTAAAAAAAGGAAAACCCGTGGGCGTCCTTCGGATGGGGGAGAAACTTGTTTTCTGGCGGGATCAAGCTGGTAATCTAACCTGCATGCGGGATCTTTGCCCGCACCTGGGTGCACGTTTGAGCCAGGGCAAAATAATCGAGAATCGATTGCAGTGTCCATTTCATGGTTTTGAATATGATGCTTCCGGAAAATGCCGGTTTGTGCCTGCGATAGGCAAGAATGGGAAGATACCCAATGCCCTTGAGGTAGCCACATACCCGGTTTTCGAAGCTCACGGTTGGATTTGGATCTACTGGGGGCAGCCGGCTGAGGAGCAGCTTCCACCACCAAAATTCTATGAGGATATCGACAGCCGTTTTTCTTATCGAAGCTTTCAGCAGAATTGGCCGGTACATTACTCGCGTATGGTGGAAAATCAACTTGACGTTATGCACCTGCCCTTCGTTCACTACAACACGATAGGCGCTGGTGGCAGGAGCCTGGTGGATGGGCCTCTGGTGAAATTGGAAGATGGCGTTCTGAAGCTCTGGGTTTATAACCGTCTGGATGATGGAACGCCTGCAATCCGAGGTGATAAAATTCCATCGCCCAGCCGTGAACCTTTCTTAATTTTCATATTTCCCAACCTTTGGGAAAACCGGATCGGTGGCGGCACCCGGATCCTTATTGCCTTCGTTCCGGTTGATAATGAAAACGGAATTCTTTATGGACGGTACTACCAAAACCAGGTCAGACTGCCGATTTTGCGCGACATCATCAATTGGTTTGGAGTGCTCGGAAGCATCGTGATCGCAAATCAGGATAAGAGGGTGGTGAGCCTGGTGGAGCCGAAAAAATCAGAACTCAAGAAGATGGGTCAGATACTCCTTCCAGGGGATGCAGCCATCCTGGCTTACCGGACTTATCGAAATGAATTGAAAGAACTCGCTCAAAAGCTCAGCGAAAAAGATTAACCCGTCTTTAGAATTTGAAACGCCTGCCTATACAGTTTGGGCAACATCGATGGGGCGCTCGCCGGTCCTCCATAAATAAATCGCCAGTATCGCAGTCACGATCGCGCAGAAGATCCCGGGGGCGCCTGCACCGAATTGCTGAAGGAGGATACCGCCCAGGATCGGGGAAATGACCCGGGTCATGCTTTCCAGTGAGGCGCCGATGCCCAGCATTCCTCCAACTTCATCCGGATGGACCGCCTTACTGATCGAACTATTGATCACGGTGTTGAACACCCCCCCGGCGAATGCTATCGGGATCAATATGATTATTAATGCCACCAGGGATGGGGCTAACGCCCAACCCAAAAGCGAAACGGACATGATCACGATTGATATGAAGATCAGGATTGCCTCCTTGAACCTGGATGTCAGCAATCCAATTAGAAAACCCTGAACGATTACCGAAAGGACTCCCACATAGGCCAGGACATAACCCGTGGTCTGTTCATTCAATTTAAATTTATACAATCCATAAAGAGCGAAAACCGATGTGAACATGGAAAACGCAATGGCAAAAAAGAAACGGGTGGAGAGCAGCGGACCGACATGCGGTCTGCGTAGCACAGCGATGAGTGCCGGAATGGTGAAGGGTATTTGCTGCTTCCGCCCTGCCATGGCTTCCCGCTTTTCTTTTGTCAGCGACTCGGGCAGCCAGAAGAAAACCAGCACCAGGTTGATTAGTGCAAGCCCGGCAGAAACCAGGGCAGGAACCATGAAGCCAAATTGACTGAGGATCCCTCCCAGTGCCGGCCCAAATATGAAACCAAGCCCAAAAGCCGCTCCGATCAAGCCCAGACCTTTGGCCCGGTTTTTCTCATCTGTAATATCGGTGATATACGCCTGGGCAACGCTGATGTTCCCGCCAAAGAAACCCGCCATGGCGCGTGCCAAAAAGATGACCAGCAACGTGTTTGCCAATCCCAGGATCACATAAGCGAGGATATTACCCGCAATACTGACAAGCAGAACCAACCGTCGGCCGCGCTGGTCGGAAATTCTGCCCAGAATGGGAGCACTGATAAATTGCAGCAGCGCATAAATGGCTACCAGTGCTTCCGTTGTCACGGCATTTGCGCCAAAAGTGGTTGCGTAAAAGGGAAGCAGGGGCAGGATAATGCTGAACCCAAGCAGATCGATGAATACGATTAAAAAGATGGAAAATAATTTTTTATTTGAAGACTGCATGATTGAACCTCGCTTATATATCGGTCTTTTGTAACCGAAATGCCGTTAATATTCAAGTGCACGTATAACGCTGAAAATAAAATGTTGCATTTTCATCCTTCATGGATGTATGATAATTAAATCAGTATATTCTTTCAGGAGGAAAAAATGATCGGATACTTCGGCGCGATTGAAAAAGACACGTTGAAAAATGGTTATTTTCGTCAGGTACTCTTCACTGGCAAGCATGCCCAGCTGGTCGTGATGTGTCTTCAACCTGGAGAAGAAATCGGGAATGAAGTCCATGACCATGTGGACCAATTCTTCCGGGTCGAACAGGGTGAAGCCAAATTCGTCCTAAATGGGAAGGAAGAGTATCTCGTAAAGGAAAACGAAGCAGGGATTGTTCCAGCTGGGACTTACCACAACGTCATCAATACATCAAAAACGAAGCAATTGAAAATGTACACCATTTACTCGCCTCCAAACCATCCCGATGGCACGATACATAAAACTAAAGCGGAAGCTGAAGAAGCCGAAAAACACGAACACCATTAATATTTTGAGTATGGAAAGAAAAACCCCGGGAATCCGGGGTTTTTCTTATTAAGTCTTCAGATTCTTTCCATTACTGCGCAGGTCCCCCATTCTGGAACTCCATGCGTTTCTCCCCCCCAGCAGTTTCCAGCGCAAGGCCGCCGTTGCCATCCGGTCCTCCCGCAACGATCTCCGCCAGTAATCCAAGATATTCGGTTTCCATAGACCCAGGTTCGCAGGCCATTCTTGTCGTTCCAGTCACGTTTATCTTGAAACCATTATTCGTAGAATAATTTCCCTTAAAGGTATTGCAATCAGCTTTGCCAGAAATCGTGCCATCCGGATAGAAGACGATCGTGTAATATTTTGGGTCGGGATTTAACTTAACTTCACCTGTGGATTTAATTTTCAGGCTGATCCATTCCCAGTTGACTAGTTGGATAGGATCCTGGGTCGGCGCGGTGGTTGCGGTCGGGTTTGGCTGCGCCGGGGAAGTATTTGTCGGCTTCGGTTTCGCAGTCACGCTGGCAACGGAAGTCGGCGCGGTGGTGGGCTTCACAGGGGTATTGGTGATCTGTGGTTTGGGCGTCGATGTGGCCGAACTCGCTGGAGCCAGGGTCGGAACCTGAGGCGTTTCCGTCGGTGCGGGGGTTGGCTGGCAAGAGCGGATCAGCAAGAAAGCCAGAACAACGACAACCCCGATGATCACATACCAATATTTTTTATCCATGACGTGCTCCTTGGTCTACAAAATAGACCAGGAATTATATTCCTTTTTGTAATAATGAATCATGAATGAACGATGGGCACTAATTGCTGGATTCTTCTTTTTTCTGAGGGGATAGGAACAGGTTGGCAAGATAGCCGGTGAATGTACCAAAAATACCCACGCCAACGATGATAATTATCGTTCCAATTATCCTTCCCCAATTTGTTGTTGGGTATCTATCCCCGTAACCAACAGTGGAAATGGTAACCATTGTGTACCAGATCGCATCTGAGGCGGTTTTGATATTCGCATCAGGATTTGTCTCTTCTGCTCTTAGGACTGCCAGACTTCCGAATTCCAGGACCAGGATACCCATTAATAGCAGGATGATAAGCGCACTTCCTGCCCGGTCTTTAAGAAGCGTATCGGAAACTTTCTTAGGTCCAACTGCGCGCATCAATCGGTAAACACGAACGAGGCGGAAGACCCTTAATATCTTAGTCTGTTCGAATGGGAGGCTTGCCAGGAGGTCAGCCCAACCGAATTGACGGAAGAAATAATTGCTTTTTGAAGGCGCGGTGAGAATCCGGTAAGTAAAATCACAAATGAAAATGATACTGAACAGCCAATTCATAATATTCAGAACATCGGTCATATCTTGATCTGGTATAAGAAAGCCCAGGACAATATTCAAGATGGAGAGGATCGAGAGAACTCCAATGAATATTTCATAACCGAGACTCTTTAATTCCGTTTTTTCAGCCATGCTTCCCTCCATCTATTATTGAATACTTGATTTGTTGCAATAAAAATACCAGCCTCAGAATCCGGGCGATCCCGGAAACGAAGGCTGGTCGGTCATTTTATCCCGTGGAGATTAGAATAATCTCGTAGGAATAATTGGTATTTGCTTAATAATTAACCAAGCAACTTTGCCTTGGCCTGCGTGAATTCCTCATCCGAGAGGACGCCTGCATTATGAAGCTGGGAAAGCTGCATCAGCTGGGAATTTAGGTCATCACCTGCCGGGGCCGCTGCTGCCTGCGGTTCCGCAGGAGCCTGCACGTACACAACTTCTGGGTCAGCGGGAGCCTGGGCTGCCGCCTGGTTGGCATACTTCTGGTCCTGGGCATGATGGACAGCACCAGCTGTTCCAGCTACAACAGCGGTCGTGGCTGCCACACGAACTACACTTCTACCTACTGCTCGTCTGCGCATGACTCTCATTTTTCCTCCAAATATCTTGGTTGATTTTTCGTGATCTTACGATTTATCCGCAACGGCTAAGCTTTCAATAGCCTCAAGCACCACTTCGTGTGGGATACGTTCCTGCATTAATAGCGTCCCGCCTGCATTAATTAGCGATTCTTTGAATGCTACCGCCCACAAATTCTCAAATAAAAGCAATCCAGCAGTTGAGTTATTCTCCAATTTTTGGGCAATCAGTTCGATGTCGTCCTTCTTGATCATACCCTGGGTTTCGACCTTAGTAGGATCAAAGATAGCCACAAAATCCACATCCGGTTCCTGTATCTCTTTTACCGTAATCTTGCCTTGCGCATCCTTTAATACGATCACCAAATCAATAACCCGGATGATCTTGGCCGCCATCAGCTTGTTAAGCTCTTTTAAGATCTCGCCTTTGAAATTGTTACCTTTGAATTCAAGTGCAAGAAAATCAATCGGTCCGTAGGTCACTTTAATTTCTCCTTTACTTTTGGGATTTGTTTTCCTACAACAACCTGAATTGTAATACAAAACAGCCGGATTTTTCAATATGCATAATGTTGAATCCTTCCACGCCAATATTGACTTCAAAGAATTGGGCGAAACCACGGGAAAATGCGATTGATCAAACTAAAAGAGTCAAAAAAGAGCAGCGTCCCCGCCAGGATCATGATGATCCCCATAACCACTTCCGTTGTTCTCATCAGCCGCGGGTAACGCTGCAGGATGGTCGTCACCCAGCCGATTCCCAGGGCGGCTGCCAGGAAGGGGATAGCCATCCCCAGGGAATAGGCTAATCCCAGCGAAGCAGCCCAGGCAATCGATCCGCCGTTCAGAGAAAAGGTGAGGATCCAGGCCAGGATGGGCCCTACGCAGGGCATCCAACCCGCCGAAAAGAAGACACCCATTGTGAAAGAGGAGATCAAGGTCGCTTGCGGAATTTTGGATCGATGCACCTTTCTTTCATAATCCAAAATTGGGATTCGGTAGATCCCCGTCATGTGTATTCCGAAAATAACCACGATAAGCCCCCCGATCCTGGCTAACCAACTCTGGAAATCCGAAAGAAGGAGCCCCAGCGACCCGGCGACTATATTGAAAAAAATGAACACAACGCTGAAACCAACAACAAAGGCGATGCCATGCAAAAATATGAACCAGCGGTTTGATCCTAAAGATCGATCACCGACGGCTCTGCCCCCAAGATAACCGATATACACCGGAACGAGGGATAAAACGCAGGGGGATAAAAAAGATGCCAAACCAGCTAAAAAGGCCAACCATAACCCGGCTTGATTCGTGGACATTACCTGAAGATTTTAACCCCTGAAATAAAAAATTGAGGATGACTTACGTAATTATTAAATAACCTCTGGTCTATATTAAGAATTTCACTTGCCCACCAGGTGGCAAATCGCTAGAATTAGGGTATGCAATTTGATATTTTCACCCTCTTTCCCGAAGTATTTAGCCCGTATTTTGAAACAAGCATGCTGAAAAGGGCTATTCAAAAAAAATTAATCGATATTCGCCTGCACAATATTCGTGATTGGGCGCAGGATAAGCACCACACCACGGATGACACGCCCTATGGCGGTGGCGGTGGGATGGTCATGAAGCCTGATCCGGTTTTTGCGGCAGTCGAATCTATTCTGGGTACGGACAAAACAATTCCTTGCATTTTGCTCACTCCCCAGGGTAGACCCTTCAACCATCGGATCGCGCAGGAGCTGGCTGGATTGGATCACATCGGTCTTCTGTGCGGGCATTATGAGGGTATCGACGAGCGCATCCGGGAGCATCTGGTTACAGATGAAATTTCCATCGGGGATTACGTCCTCACCGGCGGGGAATTGCCGGCGATGATCGTGGTGGATAGCGTCTCCCGCTTCCTACCCGGCGTACTGGGGGATCCCCAGGGAGCGCAGGATGATTCCTTCGCCTCCGGGCTGCTGGAATACCCGCACTATACCCGTCCCGAGGATTTCCGTGGTTGGAAGGTACCCGAGGTGCTCCTTTCGGGAAACCATAAGACAATCGCAGACTGGCGCAGGAAAGAAGCGATCAAACGGACATTAACCCGCCGGCCAGACCTGCTGAATCGGCTCGATTTAGATAAGAAAGAAAGCGTCTATTTGCAATCCCTTATCGACCAAATTTCAAATGAAGAGGGAGAAGAACGATGAAATTCAGTATCGGTAAGACCTTTCTGCTCGGGTTTGGTTTTTTCGGGGTCAGCGTGATTTGGAGCGTGTATAACGCCTACGTTCCCATCTTCCTCCAGGATCGATTCCTGTTGGCCGCAGGCTTTATCGGGGTATTCATGACTCTGGATAATATTGCCGCGCTGTTCATTCAGCCAGCCGTCGGCGCGTGGTCGGACCGAATCCACACGCGGATCGGTCGCCGGCTGCCCTTCATATTGGTTGGAGCGCCCATAGCTGCCATTTCGTTCATCTTTCTGCCGCTCGCCGCCAGCCTGGCTGCCTTTTTCCTGGCATCCGTGGCGCTGCTGCTCAGCATGGCCGTCTGGCGCACGCCGGTGGTGGCACTCATGCCCGATATCACCCCATCCAAATACCGCTCGCAGGCCAACGGGATCATCAACCTGATGGGCGGCTTGGGGGCGATCATTGCCTTCATCGGCGGGGCCAAGCTTTACGACATAAACCCCGAATATCCTTTTCTGATGGGCGCCGTCCTGGTTGTGCTGGCAGCCATTCTCGTTCTTATTTTTATCCGTGAGCCAAAGGTACCCGAGCCTGCTGAAGAGGATAAACCCAGCCTGATTGCCAGCCTCAAGACCATGTGGAATTCCCCGGATCGCAGCGAGCTGCGGCTTCTGGGGGCGATCTTCTTCTGGTTCGTGGCGTATGCCGGGATCGAAGCCTTTTTCACCCTGTTCACCAAGAATTACCTGCTGCTGCCGGAATCCGACGGCGCCAGGATGATGGGCCAGCTCTCGCTCTTCTTCGTGATATTTGCGATTCCTGCCGGGTATATCGGTTCTGCTGTGGGCCGCAAAAAAACCATCCTGGCTGGGGTCATTTTGATGATGGTTTGCGTGGCAGCCATTTATTTCATCCCTCCTCAAACTCTGGCGACTTTGAATTCCACACTCCTGCTGGTCGGGCCGATCTATACCCTCAGCTATATCATGATGGTCCTCGGTATTGCCTGGGCGTTGATCAACATCAATTCCCTGCCCATGGTTGTGGATATGACCGATGCGGCGCACATTGGTACCTACACCGGCTTGTATTACCTATTTTCCACCCTGGCTGCCATTCTGGGTCCCATCCTGTATGGCGGGATCATCCAAGCCAGCGGAGAGCAATACCGGATGTTGATGCTGGCATCGCCTTTCTTCCTGCTTTTCGCGTTGCTGGCCATGCTGGGCGTCAAAGGCGGCGAACCAAAACAAAGCCCGGAGGATTGATTTTCTTAAAAAATGTTGCATATACCGAAATTTAACGCTATACTCATTTATGCACGGGGAATCTCTAAAATCGGGGAATCTCCGGCAAAACCCACTATTTTCTCAGGAGGAGAAACCGATGTCTAAAAAGTTTTTTGCTGTTTTAGGTGTCTTGATCATGGTCTCCATGATCCTCTCGGCGTGCGCCCA
>Ga0208980_10001437_pt1 | contig 14382 bp, 14 predicted proteins | sample WetSurMetagenome_3_FD_187993 | JGI IMG/M metagenome (GOLD analysis project Ga0208980, IMG submission 187993) | Wetland microbial communities from Twitchell Island in the Sacramento Delta, sample from surface sediment Aug2011 Site A1 Bulk (version 2) | ecosystem: Environmental > Aquatic > Marine... | reverse complement strand
GATTGGCGGCGCCCGCCAGTATCCCGCCCGATGCATGGCTGTTGGACAGGCAGCAGGCACAGCGGCGCTATCGGTCAAGAGCGGCGCAGATCTTGGACATGGGAATATCGGGGCCTTACAGTATAGCTCTGGCAAGCAGGAAGCGCCTCCGCCCAATCGTGCATAGCATGCTTTATCGGTTTTTGACCGGGAAGAAATTACCGACGCGAAAAGCGGATACGAGAAGAGATCTCATAAGGAGGTATTTTCATGATCGAGGATAAGAAAGCGAAAAAGCGGTTTGCAAGAAGAGAGTTTTTGGGCACTGGCGCCGCCTTTGCGGCAGGAGCCCTGGGTGCTTCTGCTTCTTCATCCCTGTCAGCGCCTTCAACGGCCCAGGGCACCAATGCGCAGAAGCCCTGGCTGCCGAAAAGATGGGATTATGAAGCGGATGTTGTGGTCGCAGGTATAGGATATGCCGGCCAGAGCGCGGCTATCGCTGCCCATGACGCCGGAGCAAAAGTAATTGTGCTGGAGAAGGCGACAAAGGAGCTTTCCGGAGGCAACTCCTGTTGCGCGGTCGGAGGCAATTCTGTTTGGGATGACCCCAAGGAATGCTACACGGACCTTCGGCACGCCGGCTGCGATGTGCCCGATGAGCTGGTGCGGACCATGGTGGACGCGTTGGCAATGGGTGGGAGCCAGAACGTCCTGGGCTGGCTAAAGAAGTTGGGAATCGAAATGAAAGCGGGCGGACAGAACACCAAAAAGACCTGGTTTATTGCAAATAGTGAAACCGGAGGGTCTAATGGCAGTCACCTGTATCGGGCTATTCAAGCTCAAGTGGAAAAACGAAACATCAGGATTATGTACGAGACCCCGTCAAAAGAACTGGTTCAGGACCCTATAACAAAGGAGATCCTGGGCGTCGTAGCCTATGAAGGGGCCAAGGGCTTCCACGGAGAAGGGGGAAAGAAGGTTTACGTAAAAGCAAAGAGAGGAGTGGTCCTTGCTTGCGGCGGCTACGAGGGAAATCTAAAAATGTGGTCCTATTTCAATTACCCGGGCATGGAAGTATTCACCGGAGGCACGCCATACAATACCGGCGACGGCATTCTGATGTCCAGTGAGGTGGGAGCTCCCCTGTGGCACATGGTCTTGAAGGAATGGGAAGCCGGCTGTTGTGCTCCGGCGAGCAGGGAATTTGGATGCGCCATTGAGTGCAGCCTTCAAAGAGGTCATATCTATGTGAATCGGGCCGGTGATAGATTCATGAATGAAACTATCAGTTTCACCCATCGGCGGCCGAACATAGAACCTACCGATTTCAAAAGCGGAGTAGATGTCCGCCCGGGCTTGTGGCATGGTATGGGCGGCTATCCGAATGTGCCTTACTTCCTTGTCTGCGATGAAACCTACAGGAAGAAAGGCCCGTTTGTAACCCCGTTAAAGCCCAACATGGATACAAAGTTCGCGCACGTTAAGAAGCTTTATGACTGGAGCAAAGATAACAGCGCCGAAATAGCCAAAGGTTGGGTGAAGCAGGCGAATACTATCGCGGAATTAGGCGCGATGCTTAAGATAAACCCTGAAGGGCTGCAACGCACTGTAGCGCAGGTAAATGAGGCCAGCAGGATAAAAAAAGACCAGCTGTTCGGCAATACGACCTTGCTGCCTATCGAAACCCCGCCCTTTTACGGGATGGAGTTGGCCCTGAGCCTCATCAATACAATGGGTGGGCCGCAGCATAACAGCAAGGGTCAAACGTTGAACAAGGAGGGCAAACCCATACCAAGGCTGTACAGCGTGGGCGAACTGGGCTCATTCTTCAGCCTATGCTACACCGGCGGAACAAACATACCCGAGGCTCATTCGTTCGGGCGCTTCGCCGGAGAGCACGCAGCCGCCCTGAAGCCGTGGGGGTAGGCTCCAGCAGAGTGGCAAGCCATAGCGAACAGTTGGGAGAGTCGTGGGCAGGGTCCGCACCCACCATGCTATTCCACAATGAAGATGGGACCTCTCCGATGAGAACCGCACGGCTGGGACTGCGGGTTGATGATGGAGGCATCCACACGGGCTTTGCTCTGCGGCGATCTGTTCACCCAGGGCGGGGCGGGGGAAAAACCGCTCGTGGAGACTGATATCCTCGGACCCAGCGAAGCGTTCCGCGCACCGATGGATTACTACGCTCACGCCCCTAATAGCGCCGCACTCTTAGAGCGTCTGGCGACGGAGGGACCCGAGACTCTCGCCTGCTTGCACGGCAGCGCGGGGCGGGGCGACGGAGCGGCGCTGCTGCGGGCCTTGACAAAAATATTGAGCGGTAAATGAGGCTTCGAGATTAGAAGGCTTGGCGTTCTTCCTCTGGAAGCGCATCTGGGACGTTCACCTATTTCCATTTTACATCGCGCGCTCTATTCCGTGAAAGTGTGCCGGTCCGGCATTGGCAGTGCGGACAGGGCTTCCCCTGGAGTGTTCGCGCGTGCGCATTCGCGCAATGAGAACAAATTTCGATGGCTGAACCGGATGAAGTGTTCTTGATTCCGTCAAGGTAATGTATAAATAATCGGTTATGCATACAGGATTAAGGTGGGGATTTATCTTCCTTTCGGGGAAGTCAGACCTGCCCGATGACGAAAGGCTCAAACTCGTCGGCATTGCCGCGGATATGTATTTTGGCGGGGCGAAGGAGCAGCAGGTCTCCATCGACGGATATCGAGGACTGGTCTCCACCAAAAGCGAATGGTCGGTTCTCGGCTGCTTTTCCGGCCAGGTGTTTTATGCCGAGATTTGGCCTGAAGACGGCAAGGAAAAAACAAAGCTGAGCTTTCTCATCAGCGAACAAACTTATGGGATAGGAAGGTCTTATTCCATGAACTAAGCTCTCCGGATAGCGCCCAATTTCAAAATAGGCGACCGTGTTCACATCCAGCGGCTGCACTTGTCCAAAAGAATCTGGGCAAATGCCCGATACGTCCAGCGGTGGCTAAGCCGTTCTCTGATGGGGCCACCGTAGGGATCCGGCAGGGCGAGCGCCGGCTTTTCATGGATTTCGGGCATGCGTGCTGACAACACCCGCATTCCTTCGCGAGCCCGTGCATCCGAATGTTCGCGGCGAAGCCGATGAAGGAACTGTGGCACGCTCCCAGGGTTCAACCTCGCAAGTCTGTTCCTGAAGCCTTCACTTCGGATCAGGGGTCTCCGCACTGCGGGGGATGGGGCCGGATTGCGAGCTCCCAAAGTAGAAGCGTGGCACCCATTTCCTATTCTTTATTGCTCTCCGCAATTTCGATTGCTTCAAGGATCGGCTCTCCGCCGTTCACAGGAGGCGGTTTCTCTCGCCTGCGGGCCTCCCGCGCTTCGCGTTTCTCGAGAGCATGCGCGTTTCGTTTCTGTTCCTTCAATCTCTTGAGATAAGACGGCCTCTTGGCAGCCATGGTGTTCTCCTCTCTGTTTAGTGCCGCACGCGCAAGCGCCGCCGGAACGGACCCGCGCTGATCCTGAAATTCCTGCGGCGGCTCGCGCGCAGGGGACTTGACGGGTGATATGTTTCGGGGCCGTCCTCTGACGCGGGAGCAAAACCGGGCAAACATCTCCGTTGAATGGATCTTCCCAGAGTTCTCTCGATTTGCCTCACAATCGGTTCGTCCGCCTGAATCGTGAATGTGAACGCTTCTCCAGTGTTTTCCGCTCTTCCCGTGCGCCCGATTCTATGAGTGTAGGCATCCACTGTATCGGGCATATCAAAGTTGATGACATGTGAAATTTCCGATATGTCGATTCCCCGGGCCGCAATGTCGGTGGCGACCAATATGTCGTATTTCCCTGCCCTGAATCCGTCAATTGCCGACTGCCTCCGGTTCTGCGCCATATCCCCCTGAAGTGCGGATACGCGATAACCGTTTTTTGACAGGTTGTCGGCGAGCCTGGATGCGCGCCGCTTGGTTCTGGTGAATACCAAAACCCTCCCGGTAGGGGTTTCCTTCAAAACGGATAAGAGCAGCTGCGGCTTCAGCGCTTCCGAAACTGGATACAGTGCATGTGAAACCGTATTAACCGGCGCAATGGTTCCGACCTGTATAGGAACGGGATCCTTGAGAATACTGTTTGCCAGCCGGCGGATATCGGGCGGCATCGTTGCCGAAAACAGGAGTGTTTGACGCTTGACGGGGAGATAAAGGAGTATCCGGCGAATATCCGGAAGAAATCCCATATCACACAGTCGATCGGCCTCATCCATGACGAAAATCTCAATGGATGAAAGGTCCACGTCTCCCTGCTCGGCCAAATCGAGAAGACGGCCGGGGCATGCAACAACAATTTCGACGCCACGCTGCAGGTTGCGGATCTGGGCATTCCTGCTCATACCCCCATAAATCGTGGCACCGGAAATTCTGCTCTTTCCACGGAGGTCCGCTATGGACTGATGCACCTGCTCGGCCAGCTCCCGGGTGGGTTCTATAATCAAAACTCGCGGCTTTCGTGACCCTTTGTCATGTAGATGCTGCAGAATGGGGAGGACGAAAGCGGCAGTTTTCCCGGTTCCGGTCTGTGCAAGTCCCAAAACGTCCCGGCCCTGCAGCACCAGCGGTATGGCCTCCTTTTGTATCGGGGTGGGATGGAAGAATCCCGCAGCCTGAATGGCGTCCCTTATATTTGAGGCAAAAGCAAATTGATCGAAATTCAACAAACAGATACTCCCTGATGAATGAGCCAAGCCGCACTCCCGGCCCCAATTGGATTGCATATTCACTTCACCGGATGCGGCACGGGATGCGAAGCATGAAAACTATGGCAGGCAGAGAAGAGAAAATAAAAATTCCATTTCTTAACAAAGCATGGGAAAGCCACTAGAGCGGCTGATTTGTTTTTCCATGCTTCTTCACATTCGGGTGAAAAGCACGATAGTTCGCGATGTCCGACTCGCCGATGGGGATGTAATCCTCAGCCTGCCCGGCAGTTGCGTCCCGGAGATATGCCAATACCTTTTGATAGCATAGATCCGGCGCTTCCTGGACCATCAGCTGCCTGGTAAGAAAAACGGAGTTCTCTATAGTCAGAACGAGCAGACGCACGGTCTTGTCTGGATTTTCTATCCGGAAGCCATACTCCGAATGCTCCGGTTTGGGAATCGTCCCAAGGTATCTCAACTGCGGATAAAGAATCGCCATTGGGCTTATGTCCTTTCCAAGCAGTGGGCACCCCGAGCCTTTGAACCCTCGAGGCTACTGCTGAAACCGCTATTTAACGGCTGGCTCTGCCGGCAATCGGGGTTCGCTAGTGGCGTTTTCGCTTCTGAAACTGACTTTTCGATCGGCTGCGATAGGGCGGCTGATTTTGATTGTCTCCCGGCACACTGACATTTGCCAGCGGGATCCGGTTGCCGCACCGGGAGCAGTGATAGTTGTTGCGTTGCAGAGCCATAACGGGAACGCGTGATTGGGAACCGCACTTGGGGCAGGTTACAAATGCTTCACCTCGTGCCATACTTTATACCTTCTCTCTCACGAGCTTACAGCCGGTCCGAGAAAGCTTCCGTTGTGCTCGGGATAACGGTTGAACTTCAAAACAACCTTGGTATGACCTTTGGATGGAGCCTACACGGCCTGACACACTTCCCGGGAGGGATCCCCTGATTTGAAAAGTCAGAGGCTCCGGTCGTCCGGAGCCCCATTGTAGGATTCAGCCAAACTACAGCTTCATTACATTTTGAGCCTGCAGTCCCTTGGGGCCTTTTGCCGTCTCAAATTCAACGCTGTCCCCTTCAGCAAGGGACTTGAAGCCGCTGCCCTGGATGGCGGAGTGATGGACAAAGACGTCATCACCGGAATTACGGCTGATAAAACCATAGCCCTTTTCGTTGTTAAACCACTTAACTGTTCCTTGTTCTTTCATCTGTTTTCCTAAATCAAATGTCCCTCAATTGGGACTCATTTGTAATTTTGGTTTCCGCAATCATTCGCAGGTCTATCAGGCATAAAAAAAGCTGCTTTCTCCTTCAGGAGTCTGCAGCGTCCTCAATCAACGAAGTCTTACAAAAACCCTACCGAGGTTTCAAGTATACCCCATTCCAGTCGGAAACCCTAGGAATTGTTTTGGCAGCCGGTTTCCCAAGCGCAGCGACACCTGCGCCCCAAGCTCGGCCGGGGCATCGGCCGGAGGGCCGCAGTTTCCGGAAGGCTCTCGATTTATCGTTCCTTCATGAAATCCCTCAATATGCGGTTGTGCGATGTATGCCTCAGCTTATTCAGGGCTTTGGCCTCAATTTGGCGGATTCGTTCGCGAGTGACGGAAAAACGCCGGCCGACTTCCTCCAGCGTATGCTCGCTGCCGCCCTCCAAACCGAAGCGCATTTTGAGCACTTGCTCCTCGCGTGGCGTCAGGGATTTTAGAACCGATTCCGTCTTTTGCTTCAAATGAACCTTGAGTACAGCTTCCGCCGGAGAAACCACGCCACAGTCCTGGATTAGGTCACCCAGGCGTATATCCCCTTGTTCTCCCACAGGGGTATCAAGACTGACGGGCGCCCGGGCAATCTCCAGGATTTTGCGAATTTTGCTTACGGGGAAATCCATGTTCCTGGCAATCTCCTCGCTGGTTGGCTCGCGGCCATACTCCTGAACCAGGCTTCGTGAAGTGCGGATCATCTTGTTGATAGCCTCATTCATGTGTACAGGAATACGAATTGTGCGCGACTGGTCGGCGATTGCGCGCGTGATGGCCTGGCGGATCCACCAGGTGGCATAAGTCCCGAATTTGTAGCCCCGGCGGTACTCGAACTTGTCCACCGCCTTCATGAGACCGATATTCCCCTCCTGCACCAGATCCAGGAATTGCACCCCTCGATTGTTGTACTTTCTCGCAATCGATACTACCAGCCGCAGGTTGGCTTCGATCATCTCTCTTTTGGCGATATCCGATTCCAACTCTCCCGACTTGATGGTTGCCAGGGTGTGTTTCAACTCGGGAAGCGAAGTAAATGCCTCGTTTTCCAACCGCTTCATCTCACTATTGAGTTGCCTGATTGCTCCTTTGATCAGTTTGGCGTCTTCCAGCCGACGAACTGTCTTCAGTCTGCCGTTGAGGTTGCGGATGTCACGTTCACACGCCACACCTTTGGATACCATATCCTTGACGATTCCGACGAATCTCTCCTGTTGGGCGGTCCTGAGTTCCAGGCTGCGGATTTTCGATGCAACCGGAATGCGATAGCGGGCCAGCATGGAGAGGTGTTTTTTATAATGCCGGGAGCGCTTGGAGCAGCGGCTGATTTTCAAGCCGATATTGCGGGCTGCCCGTTCATGTTTGCGGATGCTATCAATGACGCGAAGCACTGCCTTTCTCTTATCTTCCAGGAGATCGTCGGTTGACTCATCGTCGTCAAACGAGACGACATCGCGAATGGAAATCTGCCGGTTCCTGAGCTGGTCCCCCATGTTGAGGATTTCCCGAAGGACCAGGGGAGAGCGAGAGAGCGCTTTCAGGACGACATTCTGCCCATGCTCTATTCGCTTTGCGATCACAACTTCGCTCTCGCGATTGAGTAAGGGGACGGTGGCCATTTCCCGGAAGTAAAGGCGTGCCGGATCAACTACTTTATCCGGGGTGAGAGGACTAAGCTCAATATTCCCGCTTTTTCTATCCTCTCCTGTTCCTGTCGCTTCCTCAAGATCCTGTTCGCTATCGATCACCTCGATGCCGGAAGAACCGAAAAGGGAAAAGATACTGTCCAGCTCATCGGCTGTGTAAATCCCTTCGGGTAACGAGTCGTTGATTTCGTCGTAGAAGAGATAGCCTCTCTCTTTTCCCAAAATCACCAACTCTCTTACTTCGTCGTACCTGTCTTCAATCGACAAGGCCAATAACTCCTTCCATGCAATTTCCTGGAGGCAAGCCATTTCCTCTGTTTGATCCTGTACGTGCTGTTGAGTTGTGGCCCTACTCACTGTAACAGCAACATCCTGATTCTTTAAGCTCAATTTGCAGTATGCGCCACCGATTTAATCCATGGGGTGCCGCCCCGCATGCGATAGTTTCGCGGACCTGCCGTCGAACTCTTTTCCCATCCGGGCCAGTGCTCGCTGCTGCTTTGGATCGCGCGGCCTGGAATCGGTTACGATCCGCCTATTGCCGGGAAATATATCATCAACAATCTGTGGCTCCGATTGCCTGAATGAAGAGCATGCCCGCAGACTCGCTCCCTTTGAGTGCACCTTATCCGATCATCCATCCTTATTGTCTTTTCGCCGGGGATCCGGCTATTGGTGGAGAAACGGCACCGTTTCGCCCTATAATCGCCCGAACCTCGGGAGGAAACACGATGCGGACTCGAATGATGATCGCCCTGTTTATGATATTTGCTTCGACAGTAGCCGCGCAGAAGGCTGCGCCCGCGGAGCTTACGGCGCTCGATTATTTTCAGATCCAACAACTGGTGGCAAAGTATGCGCGCGCCATCGATACATGCTCCAACAACGGATATGACTACGCCGACCTTTTCACGGCCGACGGATACTTCGCTCCTTCAATGAACGGCAAGGTCGGCATGAAATTTCAGGGACGCGAACGGTTGGCGGAGGCTTCCGGAGGCGGCGCGCAGGGATGCAAGAACGTGCCCTGGATCAAGGAGGGCGTCCATCACCTCTACGTCAACCACATCATCAGCCCCACGGCAGAAGGGGCCACGGGTACTGTCGACATGCTGATGATTGGACTGGGCGGCGATCCCAACCGGATTGAATACGACGGCTACTATGAAGACGTTTACGTCAGGACGCCGGGGGGATGGCGCTTCAAATCGCGCACCCACCACGCTCTGCTCAATCAGGGAAAACGCGTGGCGCCTGCGCCCGCGACACGCTGAACTTCACTGCAGGCATCGGCGTCCGTCCGCGATGCTTCAGCATAGGTCGGCGTCCGTGGATACCAGTATGTCCCCGAGCAGAGCCGGTTACCGATTTATTTAATTGCTGCCCCCCAATTCCAGCATTCTCTCCAGGGCGCGCAGCGCCTTTGAGGCAATCCCCTTGTCAACGGTTATCACTTCGCCGCCGGTGCCCATGAGCGCGTTCCTGATGGAGAGCAGGGATCCGCGCTTCATGTTCGGGCAGACGACCTGATCGGAAACCGCAAAGAAGCGCTTGCCGGGATTCTGCCTTCTTAACGTGTGCAGTATCCCGGTTTCTGTGGCGATTATGAAATCCTGCTTCTCACTTGCGGCGACGTGGCGGCACATCCCCCCTGTCGAAAGCACCGCATCGGCCAGCACACGGCACTCGTGCGGAGCCTCGGGATGGATGAGAAGCTCGGCGCCGGGATGTGACTGGCGTGCCGCAAGGATCATGTCGGGGCGTATCCGGAGATGAGTGGGGCACAGGCCGTTCCAGAGCACCATGGTCCGGCCCGTCCGTTCCTGCACCCAGGATCCGAGATGCCGGTCGGGAACAAAGATGATGCCGCGGCCGGCCGGGAGTTTGCGGGCGATGTGTTCCGCGTTTGAACTGGTGCAACATACATCCGACAGCGCCTTGATTTCCGCCGTCGAGTTGACATAGCACATAACAAGATGATCGGGGTGCTGCGCCTTGAGTTCGCGCAGTTCATGGGCCTGGATCATGTCGGCCATGGGGCAACCGGCAAGAGGTTCGGGAAGGATGACTCTGCGTGACGGGTTGAGGATTGCCGCGGTTTCGGCCATAAAACGCACCCCGCAGAAGATGATAAGGGAAGCATCCGTTCGCTTTGCCTCAACGCTTAATCCATACGAATCGCCCACATAATCCGCGCAATCCTGCACGCTTCCCGGCTGATAGGTATGGGCAAGAATTACCGCGCCGCGTTCCTTCTTGAGTGAGGCAATCTCTTGGCGGATGTCATCCATGGGATCCCTTTCCGGCAAAACTCAAAATCGACTCGCCTCAATCCTAATTGACGCTAGATACCACAACGTGGTACTAAGAGACTGTAACAGGATAATATGCAGCCGAGGCGTTTGCAAGATGCCGCCCTATCCCCATCTTGGAAGGCGTATGGGGAAGGGCGGGAATCCAAGGGCTGATACATCAGGGTAGGTATGAATAAGCACGAGTTTTCGCATGCCCGATCCAGGCTGGGCAAAACTCAATCTCAGATGGCGGAGCTGTTGAGAACTTCTCCCAAGGCAATTCAAAGCTATGAACAGGGCTGGCGGCCCATACCGGCGCACGCTGAAAGGCAGATCCTGTTTCTGCTGGCACTGAAGGGGCGAAAAAAAGCCCAGAAGCCATGCTGGACTGTTAGGAAATGCTCTGCGGAAAAGCGGATGAATTGTCCTACATGGGAATTCAAGGCCGGGAGTTTCTGCTGGTTCATCAATGGAACACTGTGCGAGGGAAAAGTTCAGCACGATTGGCACAAAAAGATGAAGATATGCCGGTCCTGTATCGTGATGGCCTCTATATTGAGGCCGCAGTAAATACATTATATGCAATTTTAATAGGGAGACACTAGATGGCGGGAAATGATTCGAAAAAAATCATGTCGGAAGGCGCACGTTCATAAGGGCAACCACACTTGCCGGCATGGCGGTAACCCTCCAGGAATTGAGAAGCGTTCCCGTTTCTCCGTATCCCAAATCCTGTGACAGAATCAGATAATCACCAATCACTGCTACTTCAGGCGCCGAACCAATTGGCAGACGCTGGTGCCGAGGAGGCGGGCTTCCTGCATGGCCGACATGTCGATGCCGCCGCCTACTCCCGTCAGGACATCCCCGACTTCCCTTCCGTAGCCGATAGCTCCGCCGGCCACAATCATGCCTTGAGCAATACAAAACGAGTAAAGCAGCGACCGCGCCTGAATTGCTCCGACTCTTCTTGTGACAACCAGGGCGCCCGCCACCTTGTCTTTCAGCGCGCGGCGTCCAAGAAGGGCGAACATTCGATCCATGACCGCTTTCATCTGTGCGCTGACCGTGCCGAAATAGACCGGGCTGCCGAAAATCACGGCGTCCGCGCGCTCGAGCATGGCATATAGCTCCTGCATGTCGTCCTGAACGATGCAGGCGCCGGCCTCGAAACAGATCCCGCATGCATCACACGGTGCCACGCCTTTTTCCGACATGCGGAACATTTCAGTCTCGAAGCCTGCTTCGCGGCCCACTTTCAAAACTTCATTCATCAGGATCTCGGTGTTGCCGTTTTTGCGGGGACTGCCCACGATTCCCAGAATTTTCATTCACACCTCCTTGCTTTATTAGCCCGCGGGATTATAAACACGGGACCGGGCGATACAATCCGCCCGGATGCCCGTTCCGTTAATCTTTGAACAAAGACAGCTGCCTCTTCTTCACCGAAGCGCCTGCAGACGGCCTCGGGATATCGTCAAAAACGCTCCGGCCGCCCAGATCCCGGGATATCGATTTCTCGTGCGCGACGGAGGCATCGAAATCGGCACGCGGTTCATACCGGTCTTCAACCGTCCGGGTGAATTGTTCGAGACGCCGGAAGCCCTCAAGCTTTTCGCTGCGGCCGAGCTTCGCGGCATCCAGGGAAGAGCGAAGCACGGAAACCGACTCGTCGTATGTCTGGAGCGGCACCGGAAAGGGATGGCGGTCCTTGCCTCCCAGGGCGAAGGAAAAACGCGCCGGATCGGAAAAGCGGGTGGGTGCGCCGTGAACCACTTCGGCGATGAGCGCAAGCGACTGCAGCGTTCGGGGTCCCAGATTCTCGAGCAAAAGAAGCGAGGCAAAATCGCGGAACTCGCGCTCGTACGCTACGGCCAGCACGGCGCCCAGGCGCTCGAGGTTAATATCGCCAGGCTGAAGATTGTGTCTCCCGGGCATAATCAGCTTTCTTGCGGTGCGCAGGGTCGTGTCGGGATTTTCGCCCGCAAGGCGGAGGAGTGCGTCCTGTGCCATTTTGGCCTTGGCATCCACCAGGTTCATGATGATCCCCTGATGCTCCCCCGCAATCCCGGTGTGAGGCTCCGATGTGAAATCGCGCACTGAAGCCGAGTGCCAGTGGTAGCGGCGGGCCATTGCGCTTGCCTCGTTCATGCCCTGCTGTACGACCGTCCACTCACCCTGTGCGCTCAGGATCAGGGTATGCAGGTAAATCTGGAAGCCGTCCCCGATGGCATTATTGTCTATGCGGGCCGTAAGCCGGCTGGTTTTAACAAGCGCCTCCCCATCCAGTGACTTTTTTTCCGCGATGGCCCGTAGCTCGTTCGGTGTCTGGAGCGAATGCTTCCCGCGCCCGCCGCAGATATAGATTCCCAACTCGTCGGCGCGCAAAGCGAGGCCTCTTTTAAGGGCTCCCATGACCGATGTGGTGATGCCGGAGGAATGCCAGTCCATTCCCATCACAGCGCCCAAGGCCTGGAACCAGAATGGATCGGCCAGCCGGGAGAGCAGCTCGGGATGCCCGTAATGATAGAGCACCGATTCAACGATTGCGGTGCCGAGCCTGGTCATTCGTTCGGCAAGCCAGGCCGGCACTCGGCCGCCGTGTAGCGGCAGATCTGCGGTTCCTGAGCGTTTCATGGAGGGATTATACATCCGACACCCGCTGGAAATTAGCCGTTGCGGATACAGGGATTGGCTGAAGCCGGGATTTTGCGCAATTCAGGGGCTATTGGGGCGATTGCGCTACAGGAACCGAAGGACCAAGGTAAGCGCCGCGATCATGAGAACGCCGGTGGAAAAGCTGACGAGCACACTGGCGCGGCTGTGTTTGATCAACTCGCCGAAGACTGCGTGAAGGGCCAGGAAAATAAATCCGCCGCCCACATGTGCCAGAAGTATTTCCAGCCAAAGGCCCGATATCTGTGGCGACGCCCATAATCCGATCGCTCCCCCCAACAGGGTTGTCGCCTCGATCGCTGCCACCCAAACCAGGGCAGTTGTGCGCCGGAAACCGGCAGCCAACAGCAGAGCGCCCAGCGCCAGCCCCTCGGGGACCTTGTGCACACAGATTGCGAGAAGCAGCGCAGCGCTGAGGCTGCCGGCCATATCCGGATCTTCGCCCAGGGCTAGCGCCAGCCCGTCCATGGTGCTGTGTAGACCCAAGGCGATAACCATCGCCGACGCTATCTCACTGAACCTGTGTGTCGTGGCTTCATCGAAATGGCTTGCGGCGCATGCTGGGCAAACATGAAACACGTAGCGGCTGATGAGCCAGAAAACCAGATATCCGGAAGCAAGCGCGCCGGCAAGCTGCACCCAGGGCATTTTGTCAAAACACTCGGGGATGATTGAAAAGACGGTGACGCCCAAAAGGGTTCCGGCTGCGAGGCTGATCAGGCGGCAGAGGCGCTTGTGCGAAACAGCCGTCATGGAGCTTATGGCCCCTCCGGCCACCGCCAGAAGGAAAGCCATCGAAACCCTGAATATCACATCCCCCGAATCCTGCAAGACGCCTCCGTACGCTCCCGGCAATAATAATTGGGAGCGTTATTGCGAATGAATTTGCATTGTCCACATTCTGTGCAGGTTGTCAAGTTTATTGCAGTCGCGCTTGCAATAACAAAAAATGCAGGCTAGGATGAGCCGGGAGTCAGTCAGAATGAAACGGAAAACAAATCAGAGGAATGCCATCCAGGAGCTTTTTCAGAAGATTGACCGGCCATTGGGAGTGGACGAGATACTTCAAGCCGGCCGGCAAACTGTGGGATCCCTCAACCAGGCAACTGTCTACCGCAACCTCAAAATTCTCGTACAGTCCGGCTGGCTGAAAAAGATCCACACACCCGAACTGGGATCTCTTTATGAAAAGGCCGGCAAGGAGCACCACCATCATTTTCAATGCAGATCCTGTGACCGGTTGTTCGAGATATCCGGATGCGCGTTCAACGAGCGCAGCCTGACTCCGCCGGGATTTGTCACTGAAGGCCATGAAGTTTACCTGTTCGGCCTCTGTCCGGCGTGCAAAGGTTAGCCCAACTTCCACGGTCTCGGGGCCATAATTCTTTATTGATGCGCGTTTCCGAATCACCTTAGTACGCCTAAATCCATAGCCTATGGCCGTGCGACCCTGGCAGACTAAGCCGTTCCGGCATTCCGTCTGTTGGGGTACGCGATCCTTGGGAGAAAAGCTCCCGGAGGAGGGAAATCCCTGGGGGAATCCCTAATCCCTGGATAATCCCTGGACACCCATCTATTTCCCATCTATGGAAGCCTTGGACACCCATCTATGACCCATCTATGAGGAATCCCTGGTTGAATCCCTGGTGAATCCCTGGACACCCATCTATTGCCCATCTATTGGGAGGAATCCCTGGACACCCATCTATTTCCCATCTATTTGCCGATTTGTGTGATTTCTTTTGGCACATTCCATGGATTCACCATTAGATGTATCGAAAGGAGTGAACCATGACTTTGCCGCGAAGCAAATATGTCCAGGAAGGACAAGATGGCGTCTATCA
>Ga0208980_10001436_pt1 | contig 14383 bp, 7 predicted proteins | sample WetSurMetagenome_3_FD_187993 | JGI IMG/M metagenome (GOLD analysis project Ga0208980, IMG submission 187993) | Wetland microbial communities from Twitchell Island in the Sacramento Delta, sample from surface sediment Aug2011 Site A1 Bulk (version 2) | ecosystem: Environmental > Aquatic > Marine... | reverse complement strand
CCGGGCAGACCTGGGCGCACAGACCGCAGCCCACGCACTGCTCAGGTTGGACAACCGGCACCCGATCCGGATGGAATTCGATCGCCATGTGCCCGCCATCTTCGCAGGCGCGGTAACACAGCCCGCAGCCGATGCATACATCCAGATCGATGCGCGAGATCACCTTCACCCCGTGGGCAAGTTCCGCATGCTCCGCAAGGCGCGGGAGCGCCAGACCTGTCACATCCGCGGGGGAAGAATAGTGGTGATCGTCCAACCAGCGGTTCAGCCCGTCGGTCAAGGGGTTGATCATCCCAAACCCGCGCTGCAGGACCGCCGTGCACACCTGGACCGTGCCTGCGCCCAGCAGAAGGTATTCGAGAGCATCGCGCCAATCGTAGATGCCCCCCACCCCCGAAATGGGGATCTTCACCGCGCCGGCAAGGTCAGCAACAACGCGCAGACCCACCGGTTTGATCGCCCTCCCGGAATATCCTCCGCGGGTGCCCTTGCCCTGCACGCTGGGAAGCGGCGAGAAGGTCGCCAGGTCGATCCCACCGATGCCTTCCAGGCAATCGATGGCGCAGATGCCGTTGCCCCCACCCAGCTCGACGGCTCTGCCGATGCTTCGGATATCGGTCACGCTGGGGCTTAATTTGACATACACCGGGATATTTTTCGAAGCTTCCACTACCCAATGGGTGACCATCTCCGTCTGGCGGGCATCCTGGCTGACCATCCAGCCCTGGGTTTGTTCGCCTTCCAGCTCCGCCCCCTGCGGGCAGGAGATGCTGGCTTCGATCATATCTGCGCCGGCTTGCTCCGAGATCGTCACCAAATCGCGCCATTCCGAGCGGGTGCTGCCCATCAGGCTGGCGATCATCCGTTTTTCAGGGAGACGCTGCTTCAACCAGGCGATATCCTCCGCGATCTCGTGGATATGCCGCTCCGAGAGGAGGTCGGTATTCTGCAGCCCCACAAGCCCCGCTCCCGGGCGAATGCCCGACATGATCGGGTAGGCGATGGACACTTCCTCGCTTTCCAGGGAGGTGGTTTTTAATACCGCGCCAGCCCATCCGGTTTCCAACCCGCGGGCGGTCATCTCGCGGTTGTCGGTGGAAGGCGAGGCAGCCAGGATGAACGGGTTTTCGAAGTGTACCCCGCAAAAATCCACGCGCAGATCAGCCATTTAAAACACCCTGTTCCAACAGCCAGGCATGCGCCTCGCGGGCGGCCTTCATCCCAGAGGACATGCTGCCGACGATGGACGAGCCTCCGCTGAGGATCTCGCCAGCGGCAAATACCTTAGGGTTAGAGGACTGAAAATGGCCTTCCTCCACCGCCGCCAAACCCTTTGGACCGGCGATCCCGAATTCCCGCAACAGATTCATTTCCGAAGCCTGTCCAAGCGCCAGGACAACCGCGTCGCAATCCAGGTAGGTGGGCTGCTTACGCGGGTCTGGTTCCACCCAACGGCGGCCGCCGCGAGTCTCTTTACTGTATCGCATGTGACCGATTTTGACCCCGCAGACCGCGCCTGCTTCGCTTACGATCATATCCACCACGCTGAACCAGCGGAATTCCACCCCCAGCGCGCAGGCTTCGATATATTCGTATTCCCAGGCGGGCATTTCCTCAAGCCCGCGGCGGTAAAGGACGATCACTCTGCCTGCACCATTTCGCTTGGCTACCGCCGCGGCATCCAGGGCCACATTTCCACCCCCAATGACGACCACGGTTGATCCTAAAAGGGGAATGGTACCCTGCCTCTCCTGGGCTTCTCGTGCCCTGGATAGATATTCCAGCGCGTGGAAGACGCCCTGGTTCTCCGCACCCGGGATGCCGGGGTCCGGGTCGGCTTGTTGACCGACAGCAAGGATCACAGCCGGAAAATCCGCAAACAATTTATCCGCATGGGTTTCATTCACATCCGCGTTCAAATGAAAATGGATACTGCTGGAGCGGATGCGGGTCAGGTCGTGATCGACAACCGTCTGCGGCAAATGATGGGTGGGGATGACCCGACCTGCCTGACCTGCCAACTCTCCCCTGCGTTCGAAGACGTGCGCTTCGATCCCCAACCGATCCAGCTGCACTGCCGCGCCCAACCCGGCTGGGCCGCCGCCGATCACCGCCACCGTCGATGCGCCTGCAGGGATCGGTTTGGCGCGGGGAGGTTCTACATTGCCGGTGGCATAGGCTTGCAACGCTCCTATGCGCACAGCGCTTTCGCCCAGAGGTAGAAGCACACACGAGCCTTCGCAGAGCTCTGCAGTCGGGCAAGCCGTCCCGCAGATATGCCCCAGCGGGCAGGCTGTATAAATTAGTTCAGCAGCGCCAGATAAATTATCCTCGGAGATGCGCTGGATGAAATCGGGAATGGGCACCCGGGCGGGGCAGGCCTCCACGCAGGGGGCATTGTGACACCCAAGGCAGCGCCGGGCTTCCAGCAGCGCCTGGGATCGGTTTAATGTATTGGTGTTTCGTTTTTTGACCATTTTATTCCAATCGTTGATGGCAATTCATCGGGATTCTAAACCGAAAACCCACGCCAGATGAGCAAACCCTTGGAATCTGCTTGGAGAGCATTATTTTGAACGATCACCTCGCCCCGCAGGAGGGTTGCCCGAACTCTGCCCTGAACCGACATCCCTTCATAAGGCAGACAATCGGTGTTCATATGCAAATCTGCTGCGTGAATTTCCCAGCGCTCTTCAGGATCAAACAGCACCAGGTCAGCATCCGCCCCTGGCACGATCGCACCCTTGCGGGGAGAAAATCCAAATATCCTGGCTGGCTCCTCTGCCCATGCGCGGGTGAATTGCTCCAACGTCAGCTTGCCCGTGGTCACACCTGCCGAATAGACCAGCGGAAGGCGCAGCTCCACCCCGCCAATCCCACCGGGGATTTGGGTGAAATCCTCCAGGTTTGCTTCTTTTTGGAAATGTGTGTAGGGACAATGGTCGGTAGCCAGAATGCTGAGCGAACCCTCGGCCAGCCCTTCCCACAATGACTGTTGTTGGCTGGCGTCTTTTATCGCTGGAGCACAGATCAAGCTGGCAGCCCGGGTTGGATCGCCGCGGTAATCCTCAGAAGTGAAGAGCAGGTATTGCGGGCAGGTTTCCCCGCTCACCTTTCGACCATTCTTGCGCGCTTCGGCGATAGCCTGAACACCTCCGCGGGTGCTCACATGGTGAATATGCACGCGCGTCCCGGTCTGTTGCTGGTAATGCAGCAGGCGGTGAATCGCGTCCTCTTCCACTTCCGTTGGGCGCGAATCCGGGTAGTAGCGCAGGGATCTTTTCCCTTCCTTCAGCAACTTGGCTGTCAACCGATCCGCAGTTAAGCCATCCTCGGCGTGAACCGAAACCAGGGCACCTGCCGCCCTGGCTGCTTCCAGCACCGCCCGCAGATCCGAATCATCGAGTCTGAAACCTTCATAAGCCATGAATACTTTGAAACTGGGGAAACCTGCCCGAATGAGGGAGGGTATTTCCTTCAATTTCTGGCTTGTATCCCCGCGGATATTCAGGTGAAAACTGTAATCCACCCAGGCTTCCTGCACCGCTTCTGCTTTTTTTCGCTCCAGAACCTGGGTTAAAGATTCATCGCCTTCGGGGATGCAAAAATCGATCACCGTGGTCACCCCGCCGAATGCTGCCGCACGGGTGCCGGAGGCAAATGTATCCGTGGATACATGCGTGCCTGTCGGCCAGGGCAAATGGACGTGGACATCCACCCCACCGGGCAGAACAATCAGCCCGTCCGCATCCAGGATCTGTGCATCTGGAACGGAAAGGTTCTGCCCCACGGTTCGAATCAAGCCGCCCTCCAGCAGAATATCTGCGCGGGAGGTTCCTCTTCCGGAAGCCATCAGCCCATTCTTGATCAACATCTTTTCCATGATTGTCTCTGACCTATCTGCAAACAAAAAAATACCGCTCGAAAATTATAGCATCCTGGCGATTGGTTTTTCCCCTCAAGGTCAATTCGCCTGTACAATTAACCCAAAGGAATTCCTCCATGCTGCTCTACGCCATCTGCATCTTTGTCTCCGCCTTTTTACTCTTCCAGGTCCAGCCCATGATCTCGCGCTTCATCCTGCCCTTCTTCGGCGGGACACCGATGGTTTGGTCCACTGTTCAGCTTTTCTTCCAGATATTTCTCACCGTGGGCTATGCCTATTCCGCATGGATGATCTCTCGCGTGCGGGTCAGGAACCAGCGGGTGATCCACATCACCCTGCTGGGAGTGGCTGTGGTTGCCCTGGTAACCCTGGGCATCTTCTGGCCCTCGCCTGTGACCCCCTCGGCTGCCTGGAAACCCACCAGCGTAGATACTCCCATCCTGGATATCTTCAAATTACTGATTGTCGCGGTTGGCCTGCCCTATTTCATGCTTTGCACCAACAGCCCTTTGATCCAGGCTTGGTTCAGCAAGGCGCTCCCAGGGAAAAGCCCCTACCGGTTGTACGCGCTTTCCAACATCGGCTCACTGCTTGGACTGCTAGCTTATCCCTTCCTGATCGAACCCAATCTGACGCTGCGGGCGCAAGGCTGGGCTTGGACGATCGGCTTTGTGCTCTTCGCCGGACTGGCCGGAATCGCCGCCTTCCGTTCCGTTCGATTTTCTGGTTCGGAGGAGGTTCAAACCCGCGCCGCACTCTCCCCCCGCCCGATGAAGCGGGTTCAGGCGCTGTGGATCCTCTTCAGCGCGGTGGCCTCCACTCTGATGCTCGCCATCACAAATCAGATCACTCAGGAGGTGGCAGCCGTGCCCTTCCTCTGGGTGCTGCCGCTCTCGATCTACCTGGTTACGTTCATCCTGACCTATTCCGGTGAAAAATGGTACAGCCGCAAACTATTTGGCATCCTGCTCATCATTGCTTCGGGCGCCATGATATGGGCCTTGGTTGACGTTCGCACCCATTTTGTCACCCAGATCGCGATCTACAGCTTCGTGCTCTTCACCGGGGCCATGATCTGTAATGGGGAGACCTACCGCTTACGTCCCGAAGCTGACCGTCTGACCCGATTTTACTTAATGACATCGATCGGTGGGGCGCTCGGCGGCGTTTTTGTTAACCTGGTCGCCCCGGCCATCTTCAAGGGTTTTTGGGAGCTGCCCATCAGCATCGGGCTCACCTGGGCTTTGGTGCTGGCAATTTTCGTCAGCCGTAAATCAACCGACGCGCCAAAACGACTGAAATTTCTCTTCAATGTGATGATCGGCGCGGTGGTTATCCTGGTGGGCGGGCTGGCGGTTTTTTCCCTGCTGGGTGGCGCACCTTCTGGGGATGTCTTCCAGGAGCGTAACTTCTACGGGGTGACCCGTGTGAAGGAGATCAATGCTGGTGACCCCGAGTGGCACGGTTACAACCTGGTGCATGGCGTGACCATCCATGGGGTGCAATACACCAACCCGGATAAAAGCAGCCTGCCCACCGGGTATTACGCCAAAGAAAGCGGGGTGGGGTTGGCCATCGCCAACCATCCCAATTTCGGCAAAGGCATGAAGGTCGGCATCATCGGACTGGGGATGGGAGGGTTATCCGCGTACGGGCAGATCGGGGATACCTACCGCTATTACGAGATCAACCCGGTGATGAAAGATCTGGCGCTCGGGCTGGGTGATTATTTCTCCTACATAAATAATTCTCCAGCGAAGACCGATATCGTGATGGGCGATGCGCGTATTTCCATGGAACGTGAGCTGGCGGATGGAACCGCCACGGTTTATGACGTGCTGGTCATGGATGCTTTCAGCGGGGATTCGATTCCCGTCCATCTTCTAACGAAAGAAGCCTTTGAGGTTTATTTGCAGCAGCTTGCGCCAGAGGGAATTCTGGTGGCAAATATCTCCAACCGGCACTTGAATATGATCCCGGTCTTTTGGAAGCAGGCGCAGGATTTTGGGCTTCATATGGCCGTCGTCCCTGCTGAGGGCGATGGCAAGCTTTCGCGTTCCTCGCTTTTCGTTCTGCTCAGCCGTGACCCAGCTCTCCTTCAAAATCCGGACATCGCTGCCCGGGCGGAGACTCTGGAGGGGTATTCCACAACCATCCCCCAGTGGACCGATGATTTCAGCAACCTGTTTCAAATCCTGAGATGATCGGGTGATGATTAATCGAAAGGTAAAAGCCGATGATGGAACAAAATGCTTTTAATCGTGACAAGTTAAAATCCCCGCGTGCGGCGGCGATCGCGGGCATACTTTTTTCCCTCCTTCTCATTACCAGCCTGGTCCTCGTCCGTACCAGCATTCCCTTTAATCCAAACGATAACGGAGAGTGGCTGTCGAATAACGCCAGGGTTGTAGGTTTCGCTCTCACCCTTATCCCGCTCTCCGGCATCGCGTTTTTGTGGTTCATGGGGGTGGTTCGGGACCGGTTCGGCGAGTTGGAAGATCGCTTATTCGCGACAGTTTACCTTGGCAGCGGATTTTTGTTTTTAGTTCTTTTGTTCATTTCAGCTGGCATTGCAGGCAGCGTCATCCTGCTTTATGGAAATTCGCTTGGCAATCTTACCCAGGATGAATTCTATCCCTTCAGCCGGGCCCTCATGTACACGATCGCAAATGTGTATGCGGTTAAGATGGCCTCGGTTTTCATGATCAGTACCACCACGCTTTCATTTCGGATCGGGGCGTTTCCTAAGTGGGTGATCTACCTCAGCTATGGGTTGGGTCTGATCATGCTTCTCAACCTCTTCCTGGTGGAATGGATGATCATGCTTTTCCCAATTTGGGTACTGATACTCAGCATCATTGTCCTGGTTGAGAATTATCAAACGAAAAAAGAGACTGGCTCGTAACCAGTCTCCTGAATAAGTTAACGGATTTTTGCTTATTGGATTGGCCCGTACTTCTCAGAACAGACAATATCGTAATATTCCAGTTCTATCGCTTTATTTGATTCGGCATATTTTGAGGCTTCCTGCCCCACCCGCCGAACTTCATCAATATGGCCATCTGCATCTGTATCCCAATACCGCGGCAGCACCATAAGCGGGTTTTGAACCTGCCCTTCGGGCATGAAATACTGCCGGTTTGGGTCAGGTGCATCTGCCAGGGGAACCCAGTTGAACAACAATGGACCTCGCGGATTGACTGTAAACCCAAGCTGGTAGCCCGCCTGGCTTGCCAGGTCGGCTGCATGCGGCGTGAACCCGCCCCCTGGCCAGATGAAGGCAATGGGGGTCTTCCCAAAGTGCTGCTGGAAAGCGGTTATGGAACCCTGCAGCTCGCCAAGGATATATTCATCCGATGAGCCCGGGTTGATGGGTATGTTATGGATCACCCCGTGAGCCTGGTGATCCACCCAACCCTCCTGTTCCAAAGCAGCGTTTTCATCCCAGACAACCTGCAGGGTATCCGGGTGGCTGATAAAGGCATTCACCACAGGCCAGCCCCATTCCTCGTGGTATTGACGGAAAAACTCATTGAAATATTGCGCATAATGCCGGTCGTCGACGATCAGCAGAACCGAACGGGCAGGGATCTTCGCGTTGTGCTTCAGAAAATCCACAGCCTGCTGCATGGTGATGGCTTCAAACTCCTGGGATTTCAAATCCCGCATCAGGATCTCAAAATCCTTCAGGCTCACCTGGTTGGCGTTCGTCTCGCCCTCTTTGGAGATCGAATGGAACATGATCGGCATCAGCACGGTGCCAGGCGCGCTGTTGGTGGAGGTCCATTTATCCTTCAGGTACTGGCAGGTATCGGCAATATAGGCGTGGGGCGTGTCAAACGGATTCAATTCCCCGGACTGGAAAACAGCCGGCAGCGCAGGTGGGGTGCGGATGGGGGTGGCGGTGGGCAACGGCGTCTCTGTGGGGATCGGGGAAGCGGTGCTGGTCGGCAGGCTGGTGGCAGTGGGTGTAATTGTCGGCTGTGGAGCACAGGATGAAAGCAGGGGTACCAGAAATAGTAAACCTGACAGATGGATCAATGTGAGAATTTTCTTGGATGGTTTTAACATGCAATCTGCCTTGAAGAGAATAATGGTGCCGGCTGATTCCGGGACTGCGCCCATTATAATGGATGGATTCTCCCCCGCTTCCGTATCAAACCTGAGGATAGCGGGTTAATAGGATATTGAATCAATTATAGGAATTATGAGAATGCCTTCTGAAAAACCGATGCAATTCATTTCTCAAATGAGCCCTGTTCCCATGTTCTGGGAGGGTGATCAATCGCTTTTAGCAGAAACAGAGCAAAACATAAGCGCAGTCCTGCGTGCCTGTGAAAAACCTGCATTTCTGATGCAAAAGAACGGGGAAGGATTTGTCTCGAATTCGGGCAGCCTCACCCAAAACGCCACGGCGTGCGAACTGAAAGCCTTCGCTCCATCTTTGACTCCGGCGGATTTGGGAGACCCTGCTTTCAAAAACCTTTACGGTACCAAATACGCGCTCTACTCCGGCTCGATGGCCAACGGCATTTCCTCCGAAGACCTGGTGATCGAAATGGGCAAAGCTGGTTTCATGGGTTTCTTTGGGTCAGGCGGCTTGCTGCCGGAACGGGTGGAAAAAGCGATCCTGCGGATCCAATCCGAGCTGCCAAATGGACCCTATGGATTCAATCTGTTAAACAGTCCCTTCGAGCCCGCCCTCGAGCAACGCATGATGGACCTGTTCCTTAAGCATGGAATCCGCACGATCGAAGCCTCGGCTTATCTCACCCTCACCTCCAGCCTGGTGCGCTTCCGTGCCGCCGGGCTTTCCCGCCTGCCGGATGGCAGCATCCAGATCGCCAACCGCATCATCGCCAAGGTCTCGCGCAAGGAGATCGCCAACAAGTTCCTGCAGCCGCCCTCGGAAGAGATGCTCAAACAGCTTGTCTCGGAAGGGAAAATCACCCTGGAACAGGCTGAGCTTGCCCGCCTTGTGCCCATGGCAGATGATATTACCGTGGAAGCGGATTCCGGCGGACACACCGATAACCGCCCTCTGGTGGGTGTGCTTCCGTCCATTATCAGGCTCCGTGACACGCTTCAGGAAAAACACAAATTCTCCACTTCGGTACGCATCGGCGCGGGCGGTGGCATCGGCACGCCTTCCGCAGCTCTGGCTGCCTTCATGATGGGCGCTGCGTATGTGGTCACCGGATCGATCAACCAATCCTGCCTGGAGGCGGGTACCTCCGAGCACACGCGTAATTTGCTCGCCCAGATGGATGGTCCCGATGTGGCCATGGCCCCGGCTAGCGATATGTTCGAGATGGGCGTACGGGTGCAGGTGCTCAAGCGCGGCACCATGTTCGCCATGCGCGCGCAGAAACTTTACGAGCTTTATCAGCGTTATGAATCCATTGCGGAAATTCCCCCAGCTGAACGCGAAAAACTGGAGACCACCGTCTTTCAGCGTGATCTGGATGACGTATGGACCGAGTGCCTAAAGTTCTTTACCGCGCGCGACCCGCGTCAGATCGAGCGGGCGGAGAAAAATCCCAAAGACAAAATGGCGCTCGTTTTCCGCTGGTACCTGGGTCTCTCCTCGCGCTGGTCCAACACAGGCGAAAAGGGTCGTGAGATGGATTACCAGATCTGGACTGGTCCCTCGATGGGCGCTTTCAACGATTGGGTAAAGGGCACCTACCTCGAACCCTCAGTAAGCCGCAGGGTTGCGGATGTGAACCTGCAGCTTTTGAACGGAGCCGCCTACCTGATGCGAGTGCGCATGCTGGAAGCCCAGGGGGTTCGCTTTTCGCCCGCGCTGCGGGAATTTTCCCCCCTTCCCCAGTAGCGATTAGATCTTCACCCAACTGGTACCAATTGCCTGGTTTGAGTCCACACACAGTGTGAGGACGAAATCACCCTGCCTGCGCCAGTATAGACTGGAAGATTCCAGCCCAAGATCTTGTAAGTGAATATCTACCGGTTGCCAGGTAGATTCGAGGGTTAAATTACCACCCGGGAGCACTTCCACACGGCGGGTATCGACGTTCAACCCGAGCAAAGCGGTTTTTAACACGGCTTCCTTCGCGCTCCAGATCAGTGTGGAAGCAAGCGCTTGATTTTCATCTCCAACCTCATGAATGAAACCGCGCTCAGGTTCGGTGAAGTAATCATTAACGAATCCTGCTGAGCGGGCTTCGGTCATTTCCAGATCCACACCCAGCCGCTCCTCCTCAGAGCTGAAAGCCGAAAACAGAAAACCATTTGAATGGCTTTGCGAAAAAAAACCTTGTCCGATTTGGAATCCTTCTCCTTCCAAGCGTGGAGCACCGGATGACTCGCGGATCAACCGAATGGATGTCAGCGGCAGTTGCGAATATTCGGGACAGGCCCTCTGCACCAGAAGTTTGGCTCCAATGCGGCTGGCCTGCCACTCGCGCTTTCGGGCGGGCACTTTGAGCCCTGAAAATTCCTCCTGCTCCGGGACGCTGAAAACTTCCTCCAAGGGTTTTTCATTGCAGGCTTGCAGGATGGCCTCAAAACTTGAAAACAACAGATGGATCATGGATAACTTTCTCCCCGGGAATCCCGGGGAGAAATGATTTCATTCACACGCAGAATCACGACTGGTAACCAATGTCTTCATTGGTTCCACCAGCTCGCTCTGGGCAGGAAAAGGCAGCGGGGAGGTGCGGTAATTCTCCAGCTCTACAAACACGTTACCCTCTTCATCCACCACCCTGGCGTCGAAGCTGAGCTCCTGCCCGCATTCACGCGGTTTTACCTCCGCGTAAATGGGCACTCCATTCAATGGCTGCGGGTATAACGATATCGAGCCCACCGAGGATGGCAGAGCCAGGGTGCCTGTGGCGCCTGCCTCCCATAGCCCTGCGGTCTGGAAACAAAGTTCGATCAGCATGGGCGTCGCCAGGGGGGAAGCTGAACCACCGATCGAAGCCATCACATTTTTATTAAACCTGCCCAGCACCTGGTCGCCCTTGGCTTGGGCAGCATCCAGAACCTGGAAGGACGGTCCGTGAAAATATAGCCGGTAGATCTCCTCTGACGAAACAGCTTTTTTCTTACCCCATTTAGGCGCTGCTTTTACCTGTTTCCTTAGAAGCTCTTTCGTCACAAGGTGCACAAGACCACTGAAATGCAGGGTGTGATCCGTCCGCCCATCCACGCGGTTAATATCCGATTCGAGGGTAACCCTGACCACCAGGTCGTCGCCCTGCAAAACCGGCAAAGCACGCCACTGGATGGTGCGTGGTTTATTGTCGTAGAACTTGAACGGGCTGAGGAAATGTATATCTTCCAGGGTGGCAACTTCAAATCCATTTTTCCCGCCCGCCAGAACCGAGGCTATATGTCTGGCTGCGGTGGAAAATCCCTGAATACCGATCACACCCGGCAGCACGGGCACGCCGCCAATGGCATGGTCGCGTAGGTATTCCAGCTCTTTGGGGTCCAGGCTGGCTTCCAGATGGATGCCATTGATCTTATCGCAGCCGACAAGATGCGAGAACATTTTGTGATCCGAACCTGCCTGCCGAAGCGCCTGGTCTGCTTTGGGAAAATCAAATCCGCACTTCTCGATTTCAGAAGATTCCATCTGACCCAGCGACCCAGCGATCACCACCTCGCCATTGGAACCCCCGGCGAGCTCTTCGTAAACCATCCGCGCGGCCTGGCCGGGATTCATCATCTCGATGCCGAAATGCTCCATCAATCTTGGGATCGAGCCCCGGCTGGCCATACCCACTTCTGCCCATGCGCCCCAATCGATGGAAACCGCCTGCATACCTGGGTAATTCGCGGGCAGCCAGGCAGCCATCTTGGCTAAGAAGTCGTTCCCGGCGCTGTAATCCGTCTGCCCCGCATTGCCAAATCGACCAGCCACTGACGAAAAAAGTACCACCCGGCTGGGTGACCGACCGGAGCCTTCGAGTGCTTGTAACAAGTTCAGGAATCCTCCAGCCTTAATCGCGATCGTCTGCTGGAATTCCTCCAGAGGCTTGGTTTCGATCTTGCGGCTTTTCTCCACACCAGCAGCATGGATCAGGACATCCACCTGCTTCTCTTTTTCACCGATCCTTTGCACCACCTCGGAGACCGCCTTCGGATCACTCACATCGCACGGCAGGTATTCCGCAGAGCCGCCCTTTTCTGCGACAGTATCCACCAGGTCATGCACGGCTTGAACGCGATCCAGCATGGCTAATTTTTGCTCCAGCAGCACCGGGGTCACTTTGGCCCCTTCCAATGCAAGTTTCGCTTGTAAGGTGGCTTTATAAGCAGCCCGGTCGTGTTTGAGCGCAAGCAGTTCCCCGCTATCCTTCGCCAACAAGGCTGTCCTCCCGAGCAGGTAGAACCTCCCGTGGGTTTTCTCTGCCAGGTCGCTCACCACCTCGGCGGTGATCCCCCCTGCGCCACCGCTGACCACGAACACATTCCCCTGAAGGAAGTTCGGAGATGCGATTGAGGGTTCTGCCTGCGGCTGAAGGGTGATCCCAAAGCGGATTTCACCGTCGTGACCGATCTCGCCATTCTCCGGATCGAACAAGGTTTCAGCCAGCAAAGCGCGGGTGAGCGTTGTTGGCGTCGCGTTGGCACTGAAATCTATTGTTTTGATAAGGGCTGTTGGTCGCTCGCGGCGTAACGCCTTAAGGAACCCACTGATGCCTCCCATCAGAGGATTTTCGCTGCGGGTGATGCCCTGCAACCCGCCCATGCGGGTGACTCCCAGCAGGAAAGCGGTTTCCGGCAGCGCCCGGGCGATATGATAGAGACCGACCAGGCGTTCCTCCAGAAATCCGCTCCAGACTTGCGCGGAGGTTTTGCCCCATGCAGGGCTGACATCCAGACCGGGGAGGAAATACGCACCCTGGATGGGAGCCTCCTTCGACCAGGTCTCCAAATCTTCCATCACAGTCGAAATTCCAGTAACCAGAACCGTTGCCTTCTCTGCCTCCAGGGCTTTGATCAGGCTTGTGGCAACTTTACCGGAATCTTTCACTACCACCACCCGGCAACCAGCCAGGTTGACCCCGGTGGGCAGGCACAGATCCAACCGCGGCAAAAGCAGCGGCAAGGGCACCCGGCGGGAAATGGGTGCGCCAACCGGTTCGTTTTCCGGCGCGCTGTTTTCCTCTGCGTGGGTATGTTCTTGAACTTCGGGAGTTCCTGATTGCAAAGTGGCAAGGGAACTTTCTATAAAACCGATGACCTTGGCCAGCGTGTTGTAATCCGCCAGGATCAAATCCTCGCGGCGGGGAATGCCATAATACGTTCGTACCGCAGCAAATAGCTCAGCTTGCTTGACCGTGTCAATCCCCAGGTCGGCTTCCAGGTCAAGCTCCAAGTCAAGCATCTCCACCGGGTAACCGGTTTTTTCGCTCACCACGGCAAGCACGTGGGCTTTGATCTCTTCAGATGATTGTCCATCGGCAGCAGAGAGGCGAGAGGTTGACTCTGTTGTTTGAGCCGACTCCACCACCGGGGATTCTAGTTCCTTATCGGCGCTGGGTTTTTCGGCTGCAGGCGCATCTTGCCCCGCCTGACCGACGTTTTCCTGCATGAAGCCGACCACCTTGCGCAGAGTGTTGTAATCAGCAAGGATCAGGTCCTCACGTCGGGGAATACCATAGTGTGTTCTGGCAGCCGCAAATAATTCCGCCTGCTTGACCGTATCCACACCCAGGTCCGCTTCCAGGTCGAGATCCAGGTCGAGCATTTCCACCGGGTAACCGGTCTTCTCGCTCACCAAGGCCAAAAGGTAGGTTTTGACCTCATCGGATCCTTCCGTGACGGTTGGAACAGACGATCTTACAGGCTCAGCAGCCACAACAGGCTTCTCTTCCGGTTTTTGAGCTTGAATCGGTTTTATTTCAGGTCTGGATTCAACCGTGGCGTTTTGAGCGCTTAACCCGGTCCAGGCAGCCCTTTGTTTTGGCATTTGGCCATACTGCCAGGCGGGTTCAAGAACCTGCTGCTCAGGTGCAGCTATGGATTTGATCCGCAGCGTCCGCTGGGTGACCTCCAATTCCGGCTGCGCATACCCGGAGATGCTGGAAAGCCAGGTTTGATACTTCTCCCTGTCCACCCGTTCTCCCTCACCGGGGATATGGTGCACCAGCGTCATAGCGATCTGTGAGCCAAAACCTGCCCCCAACCGCAGGGCGAATTCAGGGTCGTACTGCCCGCCGCGGGAGAGGTTGAGGTCCCCCAGGTCGGGATCGGGTTGAAAGTCTTTATCCAAATGGGCGATGGGCGGCACCAGACCTGTTTCCAGCGCCTTAACCGCCACCACATCCTCCACGCCCACCCCCATAGTGTGTCCGGTAAACCCTTTGGTGTTGGCGATCACCACTTTGTTCGCCTGATCCCCAAAACAGGTGCGTAATGCGCGTATTTCTGCGCTGGCGCTTCCGCCGCGGGCGGGAGTATAAGTCTCATGCGAGACGAACACCATGCGGGGGGCGATCTCCTCGCGGCGGATGCTGAAAC
>Ga0208980_10001435_pt1 | contig 14398 bp, 14 predicted proteins | sample WetSurMetagenome_3_FD_187993 | JGI IMG/M metagenome (GOLD analysis project Ga0208980, IMG submission 187993) | Wetland microbial communities from Twitchell Island in the Sacramento Delta, sample from surface sediment Aug2011 Site A1 Bulk (version 2) | ecosystem: Environmental > Aquatic > Marine... | reverse complement strand
CGATGATGGGACACCGTGGAGTACGCCTTGGCATTACCTTCCCTGAAGTAACAGAGATGCAGATTCGCGCTATGCTTGAGTCTTCAGTGGAACTCATAAAAGAGGGAAAGAAACCTTATCCTGAATTAATGGTTCCGGTTACCTGCGAGGTTGCAGAAATTGATTATACTAAAAAAGTATTTGATAAAGTATATGATGAGGTTTGCAAAAAATTCGGAGTAAAAGAGATTTCATGCAAATACGGAACAATGATTGAAATTCCGCGTGCATGTCTTCTTGCTGACCGTATGGCAAAAACTGCTGAGTTCTTCTCTTTTGGTACCAACGACCTTACTCAGATGACCTTTGGTTTCAGCCGTGATGATACAGGCGGATTCCTTCACGATTACCTCGATAAGAAGATCCTTTCCTCAGATCCCTTCCAGACAATAGATCAGGATGGAGTTGGCCAGTTGATAAAAATGGCTGTTGAGAAAGGCCGCGCTACAAGACCTGACCTTAAGGTTGGTATATGCGGTGAACAGGGTGGTGATCCTGCTTCAGTGGAATTCTGTTTCAAAGCAGGTCTTACCTATGTAAGCTGCTCTCCATTCAGGGTTCCGATAGCAAGACTTGCTGCAGCACAGGCTTCAATAAAATACGGAAAATAAACTATATTGAAGATAAAAGAAAAGGGTATCCCGCCGGATGCCCTTTTTCTTTTCATGACTGCCCGATTTAATACTGCCCTGATAATCCTAACTGCAACTGACATAATAATGACCTTTGAAAAGAGACATGCCCTATTCAGCTAGGAATTATTAATTTAAAAAATAGAGTTATATTTCGGTTCGATTAGGTTTAACAGTTTTTAAGCCTGATAATTTATTAACGAATTTTCTGAAGATGATTACCCACGAGGACTTATCGATGTATGGTATCAAAGATGTACGGGAGATTATCTATAATCCTTCATACAACCAGCTGTTTGCCGAAGAGACTAAACCCGGACTGAGCAAATATGAAAAAGGGATCATAACCAGAAATGGAGCAGTTGCTGTTGATACAGGAATATTCACAGGACGTTCACCAAAAGATAAATATGTAGTACTTGATGATAAAACAAGGGATACTGTCTGGTGGAAATCCGACATGGCTAAAGTTTCTGATAACAAACCGATATCCCAGGATATCTGGAATCATTGTAAAAAAATATCATCACAACAGCTATCGGGAAAGAGGTTGTTTATTGTGGATTGTTTCTGCGGCGCAAATGAAAATACCAGGCTGAGTGTAAGGTTTATCCTTGAAGTAGCATGGCAGGCTCACTTTGTAAAGAACATGTTTATCAGACCTGAGCAGGAAGAACTCGATAACTTCAAACCTGAATTTGTAGTTCTTAATGCATCAAAGGCTGTTAATCCCGACTGGCAGAAGCAGGGGCTGAATTCTGAAAATTTTGTTATGTTCAACCTTACTGAAGGTATGATGGTTATCGGAGGCACATGGTACGGAGGTGAAATGAAAAAAGGTATCTTCTCAGTAATGAATTACTACCTGCCTCTCAGAGGTATAGCATCGATGCACTGTTCGGCGAATGTGGGTAAAAAAGGAGATACTGCAATATTCTTCGGACTCTCTGGCACAGGAAAAACTACACTTTCAACCGATCCTGAGAGAGCTCTCGTAGGAGATGATGAACATGGCTGGGACAATGATGGTGTGTTCAATTTTGAGGGTGGCTGCTATGCAAAGTGCATAAAACTCAGCAAAAAGAATGAACCCGATATTTATAACGCTATCAGACGGGATGCACTCCTGGAAAACCTTGTCGTTTTATCAGATGGTACTATTGATTTTAACGACACCTCGAAAACAGAAAACACCAGAGTTTCATATCCTATTTATCATATTCATAATATTGTAAAGCCTGTTTCAAAGGCAGGACACGCAAAAAAGGTAATCTTCCTGTCTGCTGACTCATTCGGAGTGTTACCACCAGTCAGCCGTCTGACGGAAGAACAGACCCGGTATTATTTTCTCAGTGGTTACACTGCAAAAGTTGCCGGTACCGAGAGAGGAATAGTTGAACCTAAACCTTCATTTTCTGCATGCTTTGGTGCTGCTTTTCTGATGCTGGACCCAATTATTTATGCAAAAGAGCTCACCAGAAAGATGAAAATGCATAATGCAGAAGCATGGCTGGTCAATACCGGATGGATGGGTGGTCCTTATGGATCAGGCAACAGGATTGATCTGCCTTCAACCCGACTTATTATAAATGCCATTCTCAATGATGCAATCAGCGACAATGAATTTGTTACTCTTCCAATCTTCAATTTAAGCTTCCCTTTAAGGTTAGACGGAGTTGATGAGAGCATCCTGGATCCGTCAAAAGCATGGGAAACTCCTTTGAGATGGCATGTCGCTGCTACTGACCTCGCAATAAAATTTATAAATAATTTCAGTAAGTTTACGGCGAATGAAGAGACTGCTAAATTGGCTGAACATGGGCCGGTAATATGATCTTTACCTGAATTCTTAATATTCTTAAATTTGTCATTTATAATTATAACAAAGTATGAATATACCTTTAGTATTTCTGGTATTTATACTGGCATATCTGCTCGGTTCAATACCTGCAGCAGTGTGGATAGGCAGGCGGTTTCACAATATTGATGTAAGGCAGCATGGAAGCGGAAACGCAGGCACCACAAATGTAATAAGAGTGCTGGGATGGAAAACCGGTATTCCTGTATTGCTCATTGACATAGCCAAGGGTTGGCTGGCTGCATCGCTGCCGGTTTTATTCAAACTTGCAGAACCCGGGAGCTCATTGCTTATTAACCTTCAGATACTTACTGGCATGACGGCAATTCTCGGACATATATTTCCTGTTTTTGCAGGCTTCAAGGGAGGAAAAGGAGTTGCAACTGTATTCGGGGTACTCCTGGCCTTACATCCACTTCTGACATTGTGCAGTATAGGTGTATTCCTTATAATCCTTTTAATTACAGGAATCGTATCTGTATCTTCGATGAGTGCCGGTTTATCATTCCCGATTTTTCTTTTATTTGTGTTTGGTACGCCTTCCCTCATGTTTAAGATATTTTCAATCTTTGTAGCGATTGCCCTCCTTGTTACACATCGTAAGAATATAGGCAGGCTGATCAGAGGTGAAGAATCAAAACTTATAAAATTCGGTAAAAAAAATAAGACACCAGCCTGAAATTCTTTTACAGCATTTAATTACCGCAGAACTTAATCAGAATTGTTCGAGTAATTCAATCCTTCGGGCTATCGGAGGATGAGTTGCAAACAAGGAGACCGGAGAAAAGGATGTTTTTTTGACTTTTTCACCAGGATTTTCAATAAACATCTGGGCTATATCTTTCCGTTTTACTGCTTCAATTGTCGGATCCTCTGAAATCTTCCTGAGAGCAGAAGCCAGTGCTAGAGGTCTGTGAGTAAGCTCAGCAGATCCGGCGTCAGCAAGGTACTCGCGTTTTCTTGACAGGGCGAATCTGAATAGTGAAGCAATAAGATAACCAAAAAGAGCGAGCAGAAGAAGAATGATGACTCCGGCACCCTCTTTTTTGCCTTTACCCAAACTGCCAAAACGCATCGATCTGAACAAGGCTTCCGATATAAATGCAAAGATTCCGACAAATACAACCGAGATTATCAGTAACCTGACATCCCGGTTTTTTATATGGGTAAGTTCATGGGCTATAACAGCTTCAAGCTCTTCATCATTAAGCTTATTGATAATCCCGCGCGACAGAGAGACTGAAAATGTTCCCGGATTAATGCCACTGGCAAAGGCATTCAATGAATCATCCTCAATAATCCTTACTTCAGGCATCGTCATACCAGTTGATATACAGAGATTCTCCACCAGGTTATAAACTCTTTTATTTTCAATCCTTGCAAGAGGTTTTGAATCTGTGGCTGCATTTATCATCGCAGAATGCGAGAACCAGGCAACTATGAACCAGATTGCAACACCACCCAGAATATAGGGAATTGTTCTAACAAAACTGTTGTTTATCCTGTCTATCTCAACCTGTTGGTCTCCGGTCAATGAAAAGAAAAAGAAAAAAAGCCATGTTAATGCGATAAAAACAACCGGGAACATGGCTAATAGAATTATGGAATAGGTATTATTCCGCCATATCTGGCTTTGCAATCCAAAATACCTCATAAAGTCAGAACTGTATTTTAGGAGGTTGTTCTGCTGCGGCTCTCTGATCGCCCAGTTCAAACATTGGTTCACGTTTAAAGTTAAAGAGAGTCGCAATCAGGTTCGATGGGAACAATTCTGTTGCAACATTAAGTTCTTTGGTTGCCGAGTTAAAGAATCTGCGGGCAGCGGCTATCTTGTTTTCAATATCGGAAATCTCATTCTGAAGATCCATAAAGTTCTGGCTTGCTTTCAGATCGGGATAAGCTTCAACAGATACTTTCAGACCATCAAGAGCAGTCGATAATTTATTTTCTGCAGCAATCTTTTCATTAATCGTAGTTGCTTTTATCGCATTAGCCCGTGCTTCTGTGATCTCAGTAAGGACTCCTCTTTCATGTCCCATATATCCTTTAACAGCCTCAACAAGCTGGGGTATAAGATCGTGCCTCTGCTTAAGCTGAACATCGACGTCAGCAAAAGCCTGTTCCCTGTTATTTCTTAGCCTGACAAGCCTGTTATATAGCGAAACAGCCATCAGAATGAGAAGAAAAACGATTCCAAGTAAAAATAATAAGATGATCATTTCAGTGTTTTTTAATTATACTTAATCAACTTTGTACACAAATTAACAGATAATAAAGATAGATAATTTTGCTATATTTATCTTTTGTAGTAAGGCCAAATTGTTTTTTGGTTTAAATCTGTAATTCATTAAAAATAATAGAAATGGAAAAGAGTTTGAAAGGAACAAAGACAGAAAAGAACCTGCTTAAGGCTTTTGCGGGAGAATCGCAGGCGAAGAACAGGTATGAATTTGCAGCAAAGGTTGCTAAAGAAGAAGGTTATGAACAGATTGCTGGAATTTTTCTTGAGACTGCCCTGCAGGAACAGGTTCATGCCAAAAGATTTTTTAAATTCCTTGAAGGTGGAGTACTGGAAATAACAGCTTCTTATCCTGCCGGGAAAATTGACACCACGAAAGGAAATCTCTTTGCGGCTGCTGAGGGAGAACATGAAGAATGGTCAGATCTATATCCTGCATTTGCGAAAATTGCCGAAGAAGAAGGATTTAAAAATATCTCAACAGCTTTCAAGGCAATTGCAGCAGCAGAAAAGGGTCATGAGGAAAGATACAGAAAGCTTCTTGAGAATGTCATGAAGGACAAAGTGTTCGAAAGAGACGAGAAAGTGTTCTGGTATTGCAGAAAATGCGGATATATTCATTTCGGGACCAAACCTCTTAAGAATTGTCCTGCCTGTCTGCACCCTGAAAGCTACTTCGAGCTTCTGCCAAATAACTATTAATAATGGTTGACGGGGAAGAAATGCTGGAACTGATTGTCAGACGCCAGAGTGACAGGAAGTACAGCGATAAACCGGTAGAAAGGGAAAAACTTGACAGAATAATTGAAGCCGGAAGGATGGCTCCTTCAGCATGTAATGCCCAACCATGGAAGTTTATTGTAGTAAATGAGCCTGAACTTCTTCTGAAGATTGCTGAAGCAGCCTCTGCAAAACTAATCGGAATGAACAGTTTTGTAGGTCAGGCGCCTCTTATGATCATCGTCTTGAGAGAACAACCCAACTTCACATCAAAAGTAGGAGGCACTATTAAGAACAAGGATTATTCTCTGATAGATATTGGTATAGCATCCGAAAATATCTGTTTACAGGCTGAGGCGGAAGGATTGGGATCCTGCATGATAGGGTGGTTTGACGAAAGGATGTTAAGGAAGATCCTTGGCATTCCAAGGTCAAAACGTGTTGAGCTTATTATTACTCTGGGATATTCTTTGAGTGAAAAGAGAGAGAAAAGGAGGAAGCCTTCGGGAGTTACAGTGTCGTATAATAAATATTAGTTTTATCTCAGTTTTTCAAGAGCTCCTTTTATTCTTTTCACTGCCTCAATAAGAAGGTCATCGGATGTAGCATACGAAATCCTTAGGCAGTCCGGTGCTCCGAAAGCATCTCCGCCAACAGTTGCTACCTGTGCCTTATCAAGAAGGTAAAGGGCAAGGTCGTCTGATGTTGAAATCTTTCTTTCACCGTCAGATTTTCCTAAGAAGTAACTTATATCAGGCATAACATAGAAGGCCCCCTGAGGAACTCTGACTTTAAGACCCTTCACCTCTTTCAACAGACCACAAATCAGGTCGCGGCGGCGGAGAAATGCTTCTTTCATTATCTTTTGCGACTCTCCCGTGCCCTGTATTGCTGCTAATGCTGCGCGCTGGGCTATGGAACATACACCAGATGTGAACTGTCCCTGTAACTTATTGCATGCCTTAGCTATCCATACCGGGGCACCGATATATCCGATTCTCCAGCCTGTCATCGCATATCCTTTTGACACACCGTTTACCGTTATTACCCTGTCGTAAATAAAATCGAAAGAGGCCATGCTTACATGCTCACCTTCAAATATTATATGTTCATAGATCTCATCAGAAATAACAAATAATCCTTCATGTTTTTCAATAATCCTGGCAATTTTCTCCATCTCAGCCCTATCATATAACATACCTGTAGGGTTGGACGGAGAATTGAAAATAATTAACCTTGTTTTTCCTGTTATAGCTGCTTCGAGCTGTTCAGGTCTTATTTTGAAGTCGTTCTCAAGCTTTGCTTCAATAATAACTGGCTTTCCTTCAGCAAGAATTATCTGATCATAATAGCTTACCCAGTATGGAGCAAGTATTATAACCTCATCTCCGGGATTTACGATTGACAGTATTATGTTTATAAGGGAATGCTTCCCTCCTGCTGATACGATAATCTGTTCCGGGGAATAGCTGAGGCCATTCTCTGTTTTGAATTTCTGCGAAATAGCTTCACGCAGATCAGGATAACCTGGTACCGGAGGATACTTGGAATAGTTATCATCGATAGCTTTTTTCGCTGCCTCTTTAATATAATCGGGAGTATTAAAGTCAGGTTCCCCTAAACTAAGACTTATTATATCGATGCCTTTCGCCTTCAATTCCCTGCTCTTCTGAGCCATGGCAAGAGTCTGTGAGTCTGATAATGATTTAATCCTGTCTGATAAGTATTCCATATTCATAAATATATAGTGTCAACATAAAAAGGATGAGATAAAAGTATGAACTAAAATTGAAAAACCATTCAAGATTATTACGGATTTCGCATCGATGATTCCCGATTGTTTTAGTTGCTGATTTTATTCCGCTATCGCATCCCGATAGTTATCGTGACAGAAATCCGCATTTGGAAAAAATGATGTGAAAAATTCATAGTCTGATTTAATAAATTGTTAGGTTTGTATATAAAATTCAGCAATTATGGATGCTTTGACAGAAATTCTTAAAATTACAATCCCTACAGTGATAGTATTCTTAACTGCCTGGGTTCTTCTAAGAAATATGATAAGGAATGATCAGGACAAGCGAAAACAGGAGCTTATCCTCCAGAACAGCCGGACAGTCACCCCGATTAAGCTGCAGGCCTATGAGAGGGTAGTTCTGTTTCTTGAAAGAATCTCACTGGAATCCCTTCTTGTAAGGGTCAGTTCATCGGACATGACAGCTTCGCAGCTTCATACAACTCTTCTGAATACAATAAGAAGTGAGTTTGAACACAACCTGTCACAGCAGATATACATGAGTCAGCAGGCATGGGAAGTTGTCAGGAATGCACGCTCCAATATGATCAAGATTATCAACAGCGAAGCTGAAAAAATGCCGGCAAATGCTACAGCAATGGACCTCAGTAAAAGACTGCTGGAGAAGATTATGGAGCTCGATAAGGAGCCTACCCGTGCCGCTATAGACTATATAAAGGGAGAGATAGGGAGGATGATATAAAACTGGGTACTGCGTGCTGGGTGCTAGGTGCTAGTTACCAGTACCCAGCAACCAGAAACCAGAACCCACCACCTAGAACCAAGCACCTAGTACCAAGTTTCTAAAGCAGCTCCACGCTTCTTTTCACAAATACACTCAGCTCTTCACCCCTGAGCATATTATTTGCCAGCAAAGCAAGATCAATAAGTTGTTTAACCAACTTATTTTTAGCACCGTAGGATTCAAGTATATCTTTTCTTGCATTCTCAACAGCGGAGAGTTCCTTACGGAGTTTATCGAGATCATCTTTTTCAATCTGGCTTATTTCTTCCTCTTTTTTCTTTTTGTGTTCCTTCTCCATGAAATCAATCTCCTCTTTCAGTTTCTTTCTCTCACCATTGTTTTCAGTTAATGCTTTTCCTTCCTGAACCTGAATATCCTCAGATATTTTTATGATAAGCTGATGATTAGGATTTACTACAATGTTATAACTATCAGGTAATTCACCGTAGAAATTCATGCCTCCCCCCAGTTGTGACATCTCTTTCATCCTGCGCATAAACTCAGACTGAGTAATTATAACAGGGGCTTCATTTTCATCGAGAGTTTCAAAAACAACATTATATATTTCTTTTGATTTTACTTTAACATTAAAAACGCTTTTCAGGTCGTCCTGTTGCTCAGAAGTTAATTTTGATTCACGTGATTCGTCTTTCTGGATCAGCTTGTCTATTACCTCCGAATCTACTCTTACAAATCGTGTATCCTTGAGCTTTGTTTCGAGCTGGTTAATCAGATGAACATCCAGCTGGCCATCGAGAAGAAGAACATCATATCCTTTGTTCTTCGCTTTTTCAATGTAAGTGAACTGATCAGTTTTATTGGTCGAATAGAGATAGATAAGTGTTTTGTGCTTGTCGGTCTGGTTCTCCTTAATAAGTTTTTCGTATTCTTCAAATGTAAAATACTTATCATCAGTGTTTTTAAGCAGTGCGAACTTTGAAGCTTTCTCATAGAATTTCTCTTCTGTCATCATTCCATACTCAATGAAAAGCTTCAGATTATCCCACTTTTTTTCAAACTCCTCACGATTGTTCTTAAATATATCGTTAAGTCTGTCAGCCACCTTTTTAGTTATATGACTTGATATCTTCTTTACATTAGAATCGCTCTGCAGGTAACTTCTTGACACATTAAGTGGAATATCAGGTGAGTCGATTACACCATGCAACAGTGTAAGAAACTCAGGTACAATACCTTCAACAGAATCCGTTACAAAAACCTGGTTGCAGTACAACTGTATTTTATTCTTCTGAATTTCAATATTGCTTTTAATTTTCGGGAAATATAGAATACCGGTCAGTTTAAAGGGATAATCAACATTAAGATGAATATTGAACAAAGGCTCCTCGCCTGCCGGATAAAGTTCCCTGTAGAAATTCTTATAATCCTCATCTTTAAGTTCCGAAGGTTTGAGAGTCCACGCAGGTTTTGTATTATTGATGATTTTATTCTTGCCTGTTTCAACCATTTTATTCTCTTTCCACTCTTTTTCTTTTCCGAAAGCAATCTCAACAGGCAGAAACTTGCAGTATTTTTTCAAGAGTTGTTCTATCCGGCTCTCTTCAAGAAATTCCTTTGAATCCTTGTCGATGTATAATATGACATCGGTTCCAATTTTCTCCTTATCCACCTCCTCAATTGAAAATTCAGGACTGCCATCACAGGTCCACTTGACAGCCTGTGCGCCATCTGTATATGACTTGGTTATAACTTCTACCTTATCTGACACCATGAAGGTTGAATAGAAACCTAACCCGAAATGACCTATTATTGAATTGATCTGGTCTTTGTATTTATCAAGAAAATCGTTTGCACTTGAGAAGGCTATCTGGTTAAGATACTTATCCAGCTCCTCCCTGGTCATTCCTATACCACTGTCAGATACTGTGATTGTCTTTTTCTTTTTATCGACCGATACCTGAATTGTAGTATCGCCAATCTCTCCCTTATAATCACCCACTGAGACAAGTGTCTTCAGTTTCTGGGTTGCATCAACAGCATTTGAAATAAGCTCACGGAGAAATATCTCATGATCTGAATAAAGGAATTTTTTTATTATTGGGAAAATGTTCTCAGTAGTTACTCCAATTTTTCCGGTTTGCATATCAGATAATTTTATAGTTTAACATGAATAATCTGCACACCTCTTTCAAAAGATGTGCCGTTGATTTCCAACTGACAAATAGTCATTTATTATGATCAGAAATACATTGGAAGTCTGAAAAATGCAATTAATGCCAGAATAGAGGATAAAATCAGGAATGTAAGCAGGACATATAACGAAAAATTCCTTCTTTTCCTGAAAACTCCGATACTATGTTCGCTGATAAGTTTCTTGACTGTATTATTTATGCGAAGTATGGAATTGGCATTTTTGGGAATATATGCATCAATATTATACTTTACTGTTTTCTTTATTTCTTCTATTTTATCTGGCGGGCCAATCAGGATCAGACCTGTTTTGTGATCAATTCTTTTGATCTCCATCGTCATCCGGTCTATCATTTCAAACTGTTCCCTGCTGTCATGCAGACCAAGAATTGCTATCTTGCAGAAATTGTGTTCTCTTTCCTGTTCAATATGATTTATAAACTCTTCCCTGGTCGGAAATGAAATCACAGTGTATTTAGAAGTATCTGAAAATCTTTTCCTCACATCCTCGGCAAATCCCCTGTGATCGTCATAACAGAAAATATGAGTTTTAATATTCCTTGCCATAATATAATTAGAGACAACAAAAGTACCTATTCTTTATTTCTAGCATCAACATTTAAAGAGAACCTCCATTTCCCATTCTCAAAATTGTATGCATCGAATGAAAAATCAGAACCATATAATTGACGGTCAGTTTTCTGAGATTGAAATATAGGAACAAGATGGTCAAAAACAATTGATTTGTCAGAGGTGAATCTTAATGTCATCATTCCGTTTGAAGCATATTCAAAAACCTGTCTGTATAATAACTTGTCACCTGATTCAAACCATTTCCTTCCAAACAATATTGAATCATCGGCATTAAAACTTAATACCTCAATTATCTTCCTGGAAATAACAGGATTACCAAAATCCACACCAAGTAATACCCAGCATTTTTTCCCGGCAATAATATAAGGCTTGAGATCATAATATAATGCTCCATACCAATCTGATGCAGTATAAGTTGTGTCGGTCATGATCAATCCTTCCCTGTAACCGGCTGTCAGACTGTAAACCATGTTACTTTTTCCCGGTTCTCCTCTTTTTATTAAATAGCAGAAATATTTGCCTGGAGAGTTTATAAGCACAAGGTTCCAGGTTACAATTTTCAAAAGCGAATCCGGAGATGTAATCTGACCAAGATATCTGAGATTAGTGAAATTGTGGTTGAAAATTGAATCTGACCTGACATAACTGTCGACAATAATTCTGATAGAATCATTAATTCGCAGTCTGGCTGTATCTTCGCTGTTATTTACTAGTCTGCCAAAAAGTTTCTCCAGCACAACCGGTGTATCGCCAGACGAGTCTTGTCCTTTGAGCGTTGATGGATAAAGAAGTAGAATAATAATAAGGTATTGAATATATTGCTTCATTAATTCTTTGCATTAGTCATTGCATCGTCGAGAAGTTCTTTCAGGCGAATACATGCCTTAGATATCTCATCCTCGCTGATTATCAGCGGAGGAGCGATCCTGAAGGCATTATTACAGAAAAGAAAATAATCAAGAATCAGGCCATATTCCGGAGCGTGGGAAATAATATAAGGAATATAATGTGGATCAGTAAGCTGAACAGCAAGAAGAAGGCCTTCTCCCCTCACCTCAGAAATCAGGGGATGGTTTAGTTCTTTTTTGAACCGGGCTGACTTTGAATTACACTTTTCCACAAGATGTTCATCAATCAATACATTAAGTGAGGCAAGTCCTGCGGCACAACAAACCGGGTGCCCGCCAAAGGTTGTTATATGGCCAAGCACAGGATTTGAGATCAGTGCTGACATTATCTCCTTTGAAGAAATAAATGCACCAAGTGGCATTCCGCCACCAAGAGCTTTTGCAAGAAGAAGAATATCGGGAACAACACCATACCTGTCAATTGCGAACATATGACCTGTCCGGCCGAATCCGGTCTGAATCTCATCGAAGATCAGCAAAGCACCTGTATCGCTGCATCTCTCTCTTACCCTGGTCAGAAAGGAATTATCAGGACAGATGACACCTGCTTCTCCCTGTATCGGTTCAATAATTACACAAGCAGTTTTGGTGTTTATAGAGTTGAGTGATTTTTCGTTGTTGAACTCGATCTGAAAAGTATCTGGAAGCAAAGGCCTGAATGAGTTTCTGTAAAATTCACCGCCCTGAATGCTCAGCGCACCATGTGTGCTGCCGTGATAAGAATTTTTGAATGAAATTATCCGGCTTCTGCCTGTGACTCTTTTTGCAAGTTTTAAGGCTCCTTCAACAGCCTCGCTTCCGGAGTTAACAAAATAGCAGCTTCCAAGCCGGGGAGGAAGAATAGCTGCGATAAGTTCTGCATATTTCACCTGAGGACTCTGGATCAACTCACCATAAACCATGAGGTGCATATACTTATCGGTCTGATTTTTAACGGCTTCAACTACTCTGGGGTGGCAGTGTCCGGTATTGCTGACTGACACACCGGATATAAGGTCTATATACTCTTTACCATCTGCGCCATACATATAGATCCCTTCCGCCCTTACAATCTCTAACATCATCGGAAATGGAGAGGTCTGTCCAAGATGCAGGAGAAAAAGCTGACGGTTAGTAAGCATTGTATAAGAGAAGGAAATTATCTTGCCATCACATTAATATCATTCAGAAGAGAGTCCCTGAATGATTTTCCGACGGGAATACTTTTCACGGAACCTCCTACATTCAGGTCGAGGGCATTTTCTTTGATGGCCTGAATCATGCTTTTGTTGATGATGAATGATCTGTGCACCCTTATAAAAACACCCGAAGGCAACTGATTCTCAATCGCTTTCATTGTAAAATGAATTGTAAATTTATCATCACTGGTGTTCAGTGTAACATAATTTTCAAGGGCTTCAATAAAGATAATATCTCTTAATTTAAGTTTCACAAGTGAGGTTCCCTTCTTAATAAAAATCTCTTCATCGCCACTATTGCTTACCTCTTTTCGGGCAAAATACCTGACAGTCTTGTCGATAGCTTTACAGAAGCGCCCGTAGTTGACGGGTTTCAGCAGGTAGTCTACCACGTTGAAATCAAAAGCTTTTAAGGCATATTCTTCAGCCGATGATACAATAATTATATTTGGGGGGTTGTCGAGGCTGACAATAAAATCAAAACCATTCATTTCAGGCATCATAATATCGAGTATTACAAGGTCGATATCGTGACGTTGTGTCATAACGTTTCTTGCTTCAACTGAATCGCTGTAACAGCCAATAAGTGAAAGAGAAGAAGATTTGGCTACATACTCTTCAAGTATCTTGCAACTCAGTTTATCATCATCTACTATAATGCAGTTCATAATTAAATTTTCATGAAGCAAAATTCAGCATAAAAATACTAAAATAATTTCATTTAAATTAACAATGGAATTAAAGTTGAAATTCTTTTAGATTTTTAAGATATGAATTTCTATTGTTATTTATAATGGATGGATTCAGATCAGGTCAAAAAAAAAGGGGTGTAAAACACCCCTCGGCAATCTCAATAAATTATTATTTAAGACCTTTGTTAAGTGCAGGAGCTGCTTTGAATTTTACAACTTTTTTAGCTGCAACATTAAGTTTAGCACCTGTACGTGGGTTACGAACCACTCTTGCACTTCTTTTTGTAACATTAAAGGTTCCAAGGCCAGGAAGCTGGATCCTCTCGCCTTTTTTCATAGCTTTTCCGAAAGCTCCAACAAATGAATTAAGAGCTTTTCCTGCATCTTTAATTGAAAGACCTGCATCAGCAGCAATTGCGTTAACTAATTCTTTTTTTGTCATAATGAAAATATTAAGGGTTAGAACAACTTAAATATTGAATACAAATTTATTTTTTTTAAATTCATATGCAAATTTATTTTTCCGTTTTTCCACAAATAGTGCCACTTTTAGGCTAAAATACCTATATTTCTGTATGAAAAACTTAAATTGTGATAAATATCGCAACCCCGCACTATTACTAATTATCAGATGCCATTCAATACTTCTCTGTTCATATCCTGTTGACAAAAATATTATATGTCTGATTTATAAGTACTTATGTTATTTTTTCAAAAATAATCTCAAAAAACAAAAAAATATTATCTTTGCGGCGGAGAAATGGCAGAGCGGTCGAATGCGGCGGTCTTGAAAACCGTTGATCTGTTACCACGGATCCGGGGGTTCGAATCCCTCTTTCTCCGCCAA
>Ga0208980_10001434_pt1 | contig 14398 bp, 14 predicted proteins | sample WetSurMetagenome_3_FD_187993 | JGI IMG/M metagenome (GOLD analysis project Ga0208980, IMG submission 187993) | Wetland microbial communities from Twitchell Island in the Sacramento Delta, sample from surface sediment Aug2011 Site A1 Bulk (version 2) | ecosystem: Environmental > Aquatic > Marine... | reverse complement strand
ACAGTGACAGGAACTACCCCTGTACCGACTACCCCAAAGATCACTTCATCGGAAACTACCCGAATTCCCGAGATCATCCCCTCGTCAACTATTACGCAGACGTTGTATTCAACCAATGATATCTACAAACACTTTGTTGATATTGCATTCAGTCCGGATTCTCTCTCCATTAATAAATGGAACAAAGAATTGGTTCATGTTGCAGTTACCGGAAACTATGATAGCAAAGATATAAAAACATTAAATAATTTTCTCCAGGTATTCAACAGTTATTCAAGTACCACAAAATTGCCAAGAGAAGTTCAACAGGGCGAGACACTAGGAGATATCGTAATAAATTTTTTACCGGAATCATCATTAAACAATATTAATTTAGATACCAGCTGGAAAATTTCAAAAAATCCTGAAAATGGTATGATTTACTTCATCTACAAAACCAACCAGTTTCAATATGGTGTAATCACCCATACCGTATATATCAACTCAGATGTAAAGGGGAATGCCCGCACACATTGGATTTTACGATCACTTTTATATGAATTGGGATTCCCTGGCGAGACCAGTATTTACCCGGATAGCATATTTTATTCCGAGTCTGACGCCGCGACTTCATTGAGCAAAATCGATTTAAAAGCATTGGAATTGATGTATGGCACAAAAATTTCCAATGGCATGTCTCTGAATAAGGTAAGAGACCTTCTTTTGATCGATTCATCGGGATCAACACCGATCGCGAGCCCGGTCCTGTTGACCCCGAATCCGCGGGACACATCTGCGCAATCAGCAGCACCGACACACACACCTGTCCAGGAAAGCACCACGAGTGCATCAACCGAAGCGGTACCATCCCCTGCAGCACTACCGGAAAGTCTGACAGGCCCCCTCTCCATAGCGATTGCAGTGTTGTTTGTTGTCAGCATCGGGATCGGAGTATATGCCTGGAAGAAGTGGTAATCTATTTTTTTTTAAAAATCACCTCCGTCTGCTGACAATACCTGCAGACTATCCGGATGAACTTTTTTGATTACGATTTAGTTCCCCCTGAAAAGATGCCAACAACTATGACCCCGTGATACGGTAATTCCAAACCCGTTTCTTCAGAGTCACCAGTGGCTTGATTTTGGGATCGACAGTCCCACAAAAAAACGTTTGAAAATTTTCGATCTGCAAAAAAAATTAACGGTTGATATGTACCACTTTTGCCGGGGGGAACCCGTTAAAGTAGGTGGATGAGGCATGGGAATAGGCACCGATATTTTCTGAATAGACCAGATCCCCGATTTCAAGATCCGGCAGGTCTGCAGAAAGGGTAATTGTATCAAAGGCATCGCAGGTTGGTCCGAAAACAGCTGAGATCTGGGTTTCACCATCCTGAAAAGACATGACCGGGTAGGTAACATGGTCAAAAACCTGTCCCGAGTACGTGTGATAAACCCCGTCATTGATATAATAACAGGGTTTCCCGTCGCGGAACGCTTTCCCGACCACTTTGGCAACCAGCATACAGGCATTTGCCACCAGGAACCTTCCCGGTTCTGCGAGAATCTCCATATCAGGGGGAAACAATCGTTTGATTTCGGCATCCAGTTTTTTTGCAAGCGTCCGGACGGATTTTACTTCCGGGTGGTACTTCACCGGAAAACCGCCACCGATATCAAGGATTCTGATTTTCCGGCCTGTCCGTGTCTCTGTCTCTTTGATAATATCTGCCGACAACTGTAAGGCCTGGACATAATTCTCAAAATTGGTGCACTGGCTGCCTACATGGAAGCTTAATCCTTCAACGACAAGGCCCATGTCAAATGCTTTGGCAATCAGGTCAACCGCTTCACCCGGGTGAGCCCCGAATTTTGAAGAGAGTTCCACCATAGAACCGGTATTGGGAACCCGAATCCGCAAAACCAGACCGGCATGGGGTGCATGTTGTTGGAGTTTTTTGAGTTCTTCGCTGTTATCAAACGTCACCAGCGGGTTATATTGGTCGAGCGCTTCAAGGGTTTCTATCGGTTTGATAGTATTTGCATAGATGATCTTATCCCAAATCCATGCCTGTCGCTCTTTTTTTGGCATTTTTTTGATATTTTCATAGACAATCATGAATTCAGGCATGGAAGCAACATCAAAACTGGATCCCATCTCATAGAGCGTCTTAACGATTTCAGGGTTCGAATTTGCCTTTACCGCGTAATACACCTGTATTTTTGGCAGGACCTTTTTAAATTCCCGGTAATTCGAGCGGATTTTCTCATGGTCAATCACAAAGATAGGGGTCCCCTGCTCACGGGCAAGGTTCTGCAGCAGTTGCTTTCTCGCTTTCCCGATATGCGGGACCCCGTCATCATGCTCCTTTATGTTCGGTTCCTTTTTCACGGTCTTTCCCCCATTTTCAGTATAAAAGTGATTCATCGCACAAATAAGAAGTTTTTGAATTGCCAGACATCGTCATAGTCATAATGATTCTCCACGTTCTCCTTGAAGTAAATCTTCCTGTTTTTCAACGGAGTCCAGTCGGATGGACCGGAATAGAATTCACCCAGGTATGGCCTTGCAATATCCAGTACACACTCATAGGGCAGATCATCAGGAAGGCAGAAACCCTTCTTCGGGTTTTCTATCATCCACATTACGGCAGTAACTACCCCCAGTCCAACCTGGACCGTGGTTGCATTCTGGCCGGGAGCAAGGGTCTTTGCTTCCTCAATTGAAAGGATACTGCCCGTCCACCAGGAATTATAGGGATGACCCATAAGGAGGGCTCCCAGAATATCTGATCCGGAAATAATCTCCCGGTCGTTCAGGATCCGTAATTTTGGCTGCAGTTCGTAATTTCTGCCCCGCAGCTCATGGAGTGAAGCAATTGTCGCATCACAGGGTAAATATGCGTAATGAACCGTCGGGCGGTAGATTGCCACTCCATCCTTCCACACGGTCCAGCGGTCGGATATGCCAAAAGCTTCACCGTGCCGGATGACCATACCGACGATTTCGTGATGAGGAAGCCAGGACCGGACCCATGTATTGATACCCATCCTTGCGAGCAGGATCTCGTTTTTCGGTCCTACCGGAGGCACATATGCCTGATCGGGGAGCTCTTTTTCATGAGTCCCCCAGCCGATCTCCGCAGGTGCAGTACCTTCTTCCCTGAGTCCTTCAATACACCATGTTCCCACAAACTCATCGACATTTTTGGGTGATCGGGAGATCTGGGTGTCCCTCTCTGAACAGTGAATAACCTTAATACCGGTCTCCATGGCAAGCGCAGCAAAATTCTTGTTGCGGATATGATCTTCCACGAGGTCCGGTTCTGGCGCGATATCATCGGCAATCATCTGGCGCGCGATATCAACAAGTCCCTGACGGGCAAAGTGTGAGATAAGGCCGGGATTTGCACCATGGTCAACGACAGAAGTAGCACCATCATGCCAGTCTTTTGTCAGTTCATGAAGCCTCATCTGCCGGTAATACAGGGTTTTTTCATAGGGGCTTGCAGTAAACTTTTCCGCATCAGGATCCCAGGCTTCCACGGATGTATTCACGTACAGGACAGTATGATCATGGCACCACTGCACCAGCTCACAGCAGTCGATGTTCCAGGCAAGATCAATCAAAAGACCTCCCGGTGAGAGATAATCAGACAAGATCTGGTTCAGGTTAGCCGGCGTGACTTTTCTCTTGAAAAACCGGAGTCCTCCTGACGTCCACGCTTTCAGATCCTGCGCTTTATCTTTAAAATCAATAATCGTGATATTTTCAAGCGGTATTGTTACATGCCGGAGCAGGATTGGTAGTGTACATTTCGCTACCGCACCATATCCTATAATCAGAACCGAATTGTTAAATTCCACTCCAACCTCCAAAAGTACCTGAACTGTTGTATGAACTATTCTGGTGTCGTTTCGTTACTATTACATTAAGACGTCAGGAGAAAAATTTGTCGCAGGCCGGAAAATCCCTTGTATATTTTTTCGATAGTCCCGATTAAAAAAAGAAGAGATTCTGTGCATCCATAGATACCCTTCGGGAGTTGAAACCGTATCTTACCCTTTTCGTTATCTTTTTGGGAATCATCGTCAATTTCGTGTAATAATTTCCATAAAAATATTTTAAATAGCCCGAGTTGAATAGTGATAAACCATGCGATATATGGTTCTCGTTCTTGGATTTTCCATGATTGTTCTGATTCTTTTTACCGGGTGCATTACCGCTCCCTCTCTAGGATCAGATGTCCAATTGACCCTTCAACCCGATCCATCCCGTACCGATTTGAAAATTGGCGACACTGCAATTTTTGAGTATAAAGGATTTAAAAAATCGGTACGAGTAACTGGTTTTAATCAAACGAGCGGCATCATGTATCTCGAAACACAAAACATTGGTGATAAAGCAATCGCCACAAAAAGCCGGACGTGGATTGTGGATTGGAATGGAGTGCATTATGATTTGCCAGAACTCCAGGACGAGGGAGTCTCTCATGGTGAACCGCGTCCTGGATTATTTAACATTAATCAGTTTCCGGGTCTGAAGGATAGCACAAAAAAGGGTAAAATAACCTTCTATTACGGTTTTGGAAATCAGGAAGCATCATGGATAATTAATTAGAATACTTTTTTTTAAGACCGTTTAAGCGTTTTTTTCCCTTCTGACTATCAAAAAAAGTATATTGTTATTATCATCGCTCTTTCTCAAGAAGCGCAAGGTCCCCCTTCATAGTGAGGATTTTATCTTCGACATCTCTCTGACCCTTTGAACGCTTCCCTGACCAGCTCCATGCTGCGATAATTATCAGGATACCAATAATTCCGACAATGATACCGATCGTGGTTCTGCCACCAAAGACAGCAATGAAGAACCCCACCGTTGCAATCAATGCGCCTGATAAAAGCATAATCCAGGGCCCGATTTGCGAGCCTGCATTCCTGTATTTCTCCCATCCGGTAATTTTGTCTTTCACGTGATCAAATTGTAGTTCTAATGGTGGTTTCTCTTTTACCGCTTTTTTCCCCATGTTCTCTCCTATTGATTCGAACAAGGATATATTTTTCTCACAAATTTCCACGTCAATTCTTGAGATTACTTTGAGCTCTTGTTCTCAATTCATTCTATTGTTATGGCAATAGATTACTGAGTGTTTTCACGTGTTCAAGAGGCATGCCAAATAGCTGAAACCTGATCTCTTCAGGTATGATCCGAGGAATAAAAACCCGCGGCAAAAAAATAGTGGTTATTTATTTCATCGTCTTCCCAATACTAGTAAGGTGATTCGTTGTCAAAAAGGGCAGTTGACATGACATTTCAGGCACTTTATACCCTTACGGACCTTCGGGTGATCCTCCGCGAAACCGCACCCCATCATGCATTGGATGAAACCCGGAGGATCCAGGCCCAGCGTCTGCTGGAAAATCTCGAGAGGCAGGTTGTATCCTTAAAACAGGAGATGCTGAAATGAGGTGCGGAGCCGGGATAGAGGCGCGGCAGGTCAATGAGCTCTTCATAAATATTGATCCGATCCAGGCCGGCGGCAGGCTCACTGCAGATGCAATGAAAGCCGTCATTGCCTATGGAGACGGGTATTCTGTCTGCGATAACTGCCGCAAACCCAACCGTCTCGATCACATCAGTAAACCCCCGATTGCCGAATTCCACCGGGATGTCGCCGGGTGGCTGAATATGGATGCAGTTCGTACAGTACCGGGTGCCCGGCGCGGGTTCCAGGCCGTCGCTAACACCTATGTCAAGAAAGGAGATCCGGTGCTTCTCACTTCTCTCTCCCATTATACCGAATTCCTGGCCATCGAAGGGACCGGGGGTGTCGTTCGTGAGATCCCTCAGGATGCAAACCATACGATAACTGCTGATGCGACAGCAACGAAGATCGAGGAGGTGAGGCGCGAGTTCGGCAGGGTACCTGTTCTGGCCTTCATTGACCACGTCGATTACCAGTATGGCAATATGCATGATGTGAAAGCAATCGCAAAAGTTGCCCACCAGTACGATATCCCTGTCCTGTACAATGGGGCATACACGGTCGGCATCCTGCCGGTCGATGGCAAAGATCTTGGTGTGGATTTCGTGGTCGGCTCCGGGCACAAGAGTATGGCAGCCCCCGCTCCGTCCGGTGTTCTTGCAGCGACAAATGAACGAGCTGGGGAAGTTTTCCGTACTACGGCAATTGAGGGCGATGTGACAAAACGGAAGTTCGGTATCAAAGAACCGGAGATGATGGGCTGCACACTGATGGGCGCGACTCTTGTCGGTATGATGGCTTCATTCCCTCACGTGAAGGAGCGGGTGAAGCACTTTGAGAGGGAACTCCAGAACAACCGCATGGTTCTTGAAGCCCTTCTGACCGTTTCAGGTACGAAGATCCTTTCAGAATACCCGAGGAATCATACCCTTACACGGGTAGATACTGTTGCATCTTTTGATACCGTCGCAGAATCCCATAAGAAGAGAGGATTTTATTTCTCATCAGCCCTTGAAGAAAAAGGTATTGTTGGCGTAATTCCCGGAGCAACGAAAGTCTGGAAATTCAACACGTACGGATCAACACCACACCAGGCTTCGTACCTTGCCGATGCTTTTGTCACTATTGCAAAGGAGAATGATCTTTCCCTCACTCCATAATTTTCAGGAAGAAAACCAACTGGATCACTTCAGGTAGGGTTTATTACCTGTCATGCCCTACGATTCGTTTGTTCATCAAAAGAATTCTGGATCTTTTTGAGAGCCTGAGGGGGAAGGATGTTTGAAAAATATGATCTGACAAAGACTATTGACGAAGAGACTTTTGAAAAATCCCTGCCCCCGTTAAAAGAGCGCCTGAGTGTCCTCCAGCGGACACTCCGTGATCTCAGGATCCCGATTATTGTTGTCATTGAAGGATGGAATGCAGCCGGCATTACCATGTCCACCAGGGAGATTATCCAGTCTCTTGATCCCCGTGGGTTTACCCTTCATGCAACAGCTAAAGCCACTGATGAAGAACGGGCACGCCCGTTCATGTGGAGGTTCTGGGTAAAAACTCCTTCAAAAGGGCGAATCGCACTGTTTGCCCGTAGCTGGTACAGCAGGGCACTTGCAGAAAAACTCTCCAGCGTCGGCTGGAAAAAGTCGCTGAAAGAAGAGATTAATTCCATAACCGTTTTCGAACGCCAGCTGACTGACAGCGGTGCTGTTATTATCAAATTCTTTTTACATATCAGCAAGGATGAGCAGAAACTCAGGTTACTGGAGCGGGAGAGGAACCCTCTTACTGCATGGCTGGTGACCCCCAGTATCTGGGATTTCCATCACAGCTATGACACCTATCTTCCGATAATTGATGAATTTATTGAAAAGACCGATACCGATTATGCGCCATGGTATATTATTGAAGCAACCGACAGAAAGAATGCCATCTTCAGGGTGTATTCAATCCTGGTAAAAAATCTCGAAAAAAGGGTTGTCTCTGAAACAGAAGAGCGATCAAAAAAAGCACACCAGAAAAATATTTCCAAGCCGCCGAAAAATCCTGTCCAGAGAAGATCTTCTGCCAGTGTAATCTATTCAAAAGAAGACTGTCAGAATATGCTCAACATCCTCCAGGTCGAGATGCTTGAGATCAATTACCTGCTTTTTAAACGGAAAATCCCGTTTATCATTGTCTATGAGGGTTGGGATGCGGCCGGAAAAGGAGGCAACATTACCCGCCTTGCCCGGTACATCAATCCTCTCGGATACAATGTAGTACCTGTTGCAGCACCAAATGACTACGAGAAAGAGCACCATTACCTCTGGAGGTTTATCCGTCACTACCCGAAAGCCGGGCATTTCGCAATCTATGACCGGAGCTGGTATGGACGTGTCCTTGTTGAGCGTGTGGAAGGATTCTGTTCGGAAACCGAATGGGAACGGGCGTACCAGGAAATAAACGAAATGGAGCAGGACTATGTAGAGAGCAGTGGCGGCGGCATTGTCAAGTTCTGGCTTGAGATAGATAAGGACGAACAACTCAAACGGTTCAACCAGCGGGAAAAGGATCCACTCAAGCAATATAAGATAACTGAAGAAGACTGGAGAAACCGTGAGAAATGGGACCTTTATGATGGTGCGGTGGATGAGATGCTGGCGCGGACCAACACTCCTTACGCCCCCTGGATTGTCATTGAGTCGGACAATAAATGGTATGCCCGGGTCAAGGCACTCAAAGAAGTAATCCGCTATACTGAGAAACTACTCTGAACATTTTTTTGTCAAGGGTGAATTTTTTCCTTCCTCCTCCGGATTAATCCTGGCTCGCATCCAATGCACACTGGCAGGTGACCGCCATTGAGGTTGACGGGGATTGAACCAGAAAAGGTCTGCCCAATCCACGACATAATCACAGCCGGGGTAGAATTGTTTCAGAAATAAATCGCAACAGTGATTAACTGACTAACATATTCTATTTCATGCGGGATCGAGCTCGTCAGTTTATCAATGAAGGCAATAATTTTGCCGGACTCGATCAGTATTCCGAAGCGGTCGATTCGTATGACAAGGCAATTGCCCTTTACCCCTATAATGCCGTAGCATGGAACAATCGTGGCATTGTACTGGATTATCTTGGGAAATATTCTGAAGCAGTCTCCTCCTACGACCAGGCAATTTCGATCAATTCGGAGTACGCTGAGGCATGGAACAACCGTGGAGTTGCACTGGATAATCTTGGCCGGTATGCCAATGCGGTTGTGTCGTATGACAGGGCAATTCTTATCGATCCTGATTACCCCGGGGTCTGGATCAACCGTGGAAACACGCTCGTTCATCTCGGTCACTATTCCGAAGCGGTTACCTCGTATGAAAAGGCGATTACCCTTCATTCGGATAATGCGGTAGCATGGAACAACTGCGGAGTGGCATTTGAGTATCTCGACCGGCACGCTGAAGCAGTAAGCTCGTACGACAAGGCAATAATGCTCAACCCGGATTACACAACCGCTCAGAATAACCGCAGAAGCGCGTGCCGTCAGCTCGGCAGATATTCTGATGAGGTTGACACAAGTGGCACTCTGGTGGCCATTCATCCGGATGACGCAAATGCCTGGATTAACCGTGGAAATACGCTGGATAATCTCGGGAGGTATTCTGAAGCAGTCGACTCTTTTGATAAGGCGATCGCTCTTATGCCAAATGACACTGCTGCATGGAACAACCGTGGAGTTGCACTGAATAATCTTGGCCGGTATTCTGAAGCTGTTGGTTCGTATCAGGAAGCAATTCTCATCAACCCCGATTACGCCGAGGCATGGAACAACCGTGGGGTTGCACTGGATAGTCTTGACCGGTATTCTGAAGCCATTGCATCCTATGACAAGGCCCTTTTCATCAACCCTGATTACGCTGAGGCATGGAACAACCGTGGAGTTGCACTGGATAATCTTGGCCGGTATTCTGAAGCTGTTACTTCATACGAAAAGGCAGTTACCCTCAACGCTGAGTATGCAGATGCATGGAACAACCGCGGAGTTTCACTGGACAATCTTGGCCGGTATACCGAAGCGGTTGAATCTTTTAATGAAGCGGTTGCTCTTAATCCGGATGATCCCGACTTCTGGCATAAGCGAGGTGCGACGCTGAATAAACTTGGCCGGTATGCCGAAGCGGTTGACTCCAGCGACAGGGCGATTTCCATCAACCCTGATTATGCTGAGGCATGGAACAACCGTGGAGTTGCGCTGGATAAACTCGGCCGGTATTCTGAAGCTGTTACTTCATACGAAAAGGCAGTTACCCTCAACGCTGAGTATGCAGATGCATGGAACAACCGCGGAGTTGCACTGGATAATCTTGGCCAGTATATCGAAGCGGTTGATTCTTTTGATACGGCGATTGCTCTCAATCCGGATGATGCTGATTTCTGGAATAACCGTGGCATGGTCCTGGATAAACTTGGCCGGTATTCTGAAGCTGTTTCCTCGTATTATAAGGCGATTACCATCAACCCGAATAATGCAGGAATGTGGATAAACCGCGGCAACACGCTGGATAAACTCGCGCGGTACCTGGATGCAGTTGCTTCGTATGATAAGGCGATCGCCATTGATCCGCTTTCTGCCGATGCATGGAATAAGCGCGGGGTCTCCCTCCATCATCTTGGATGGTATTCAGAAGCAATTATCTCTCATGATAAAGCGATCGCCATCAGCCCGGTTTCTGCTGATGCATGGAACAATCGTGGATATGCATTAGGTAACCTCGGCAGGTATGCTGAAGCTCTTGACTCGTTTGATAAGGCGATTGCAATCAATCCTGGTGATGCAAAAGCGTGGTACGCCCGTGGATTCGTGCTCTATTCGATGGGACAATATATTGATGGGATTGACTCGTTTGACCGGGCGATTACTATCGACCCGGATGATGCCAATGCGTGGTACGCCCGCGGATACGGTCAGTTCAAGACGGGAGAGTATTCTGATGCTATCACTTCGTATGACAAGGCCATTGCCATCAACCCGGATTTCACCGAGGCACATGAGAATCGGGAAATCGCACTTCAGCGAAAAGAGTAAGATACAGCTATCGTTGCGGAGGTAAAAATCCGTATCAAAATGTATTTTTTTTGGTGTGATAAAATACGATCTCAGGTTTCTTTGACGATCTCGCAGTTTAATGCAGTCACAAACCGCAGATCGGAAAGTGTTTTTCTGACGATCTCGTCAATGTCCATCTTCATCTCGCTCTCTTTTACGGCATCCAGCACTGCAGCAGTAGCCGGCATGCTCGGTACTGCCCGGCACATAAGATCTCCCGGATGAGCGTCAAAAGTTCCAATCATGCGGGCAAGAGCGATAGTTTCTTCCTTGTCATAGGTTATGAGGGGGCGTAACACAGGAACGGTTACCGCTTCTGAAATAACCGACAGGTTGGCAAGTGTCTGGGAAGCTACCTGCCCAAGATTTTCACCAGTCACGATTGCGAGTGCTCCTTCTTTTTCCATCAGATGACCTGCTACCCGCTTCATAAAGCGTTTACAGATCACACAGCGATATCGGGGCGGGACACGTTGCTGGTCCATACTGTCATACAAAAACTCGCTGTTCGCTATCACCAGGGGCAGAGCATTTCCGTAACACCAGCGTGAGAGCCTGCGATGATTCTCGATTGCTGCCCGGGTGACATCCTTTCCCGCCCACCGGCCGGCATCCAGGTGCAGGTGGGTGATCTCGCACCCTCGTTTCATCATCAGCCATGAAGCGACCGGTGAATCAATACCGGATGAAAGTAATGCAAGCACCCTGCCCTGCGTGCCCCAGGGCAACCCTCCGGGTGCTGCTATGCGTGAATCATATACAAGTGCACCGAAGGTACGGATTTCGACAAAGAGTTCATAATCCGGGGTATCCAGATCGACGTGCAGACCCGGGATGTGATCATAGATGGCAGAACCAATGAGCGTCCCCAGTTCCTGGCTGTTCAGGCCGGTTTTCTGCTCCCGTTTCGCCCGGACCGCAAAACTCATACCTTCATGCAGTTTTTCAGACGCAAGAGCGATCGCCTCCGTACATATATCCTCAAGCCTGGAGTTTGTACGGGTACAGATACTGACGTCAACAAGGCCAAAAATCCGGGACACCACATCAGCGATCTTTTCCGGGTGATTGCCATAGATAAGGATGCGCCCGCGGGGGGTTTCGAAGTGGTGGGAAAGGGCGGATGCAGAGAGTGCTTTTCCAATGTTTCGTAGCAGCATTCCGATAAAATGGTGCTTAACCGATTCACTTTTTAAAAATAACTCCCCGTATCTCACCATCACGAGTTTTTCTGTGCAACTCATGTTCTTCATCCCTGTTGTCAGTAGTATAGAAGGTCTGGGGAGATAACCATTCGTGGTATCCTGCCGACCGCGTGATGCTGGAATAATGCATGAGTTTCCCCCGAAAAACGATCCCCATCAAGGAAAGACAACGAAATCCTTTAATTTTACAAACGAATAGTGTAATGAAATGGCAAAAAAGGCAAGCAAAAAAATTGAAGCTGAACCGCTCAGGTTGTTTTATATTTTTTACAATCAAGAACGCTGGGACAACTGGCTGAAAACTCTCAAAGAATCGAGTTTCGAAGCAGATCCTAAGAGCGATGAGCTGCCTGAAGGATTCCGTGTGCTTGACAGCTTCTCTGTCGATATCACCATATCTGTATTAAAGATTATCAAACTGTACCAGAACAAACGGTATACCTTTGAAGAAGCGGTTGACAAGCTCTCGCAGGTTGAAATGATTGTAATGTCAGCTGCCCCTGAGGGAGATCTCGGAGAACTCGTTGAGATCCTTCAGCTCCCCAAACTGGTGCTATTTGCCTCCTGCAGGCTATACCTTGCCGGTGGCTTCAACAAAGATATCAAAACACTTGTCAAGAAGGGCAGGGATGATATTGAGAAGGATATGGAGCAGGCACTTGAGTCAGCCGCAAATATCGGCGCCAGTGTCATTGACGGAGCATCCTGCTGCGGCAAATACGTGAAAGATGATATTGAACAGACAACCCTTTTTGATGAGTGGCTTATCGAATGCGAACGGATGGGTGAAGCGATGGCCTCACTGAAAAACTTTGATGAGGGTGTGGGAGACGAGGATTGATCGCGGATCGGGCACGATTTCGTCATGCTAAAAAATTAGAGCGGCTGGCAGGTTTTCGCCTTCCTGAACTGGCGTTTTCCGGAACCATGCTTGAAACCCTCTCTTCGCGCCTTGATTATGATGCGCTCGATTTTGCCGTGAGGGAACAGATACTCGCTTTTTTTAATGATTTTCTCCGCTGTGATTGTAAAGACTCACCGTTGTGTGGTTGCCCCGAGAAAAAATTTGCAAAAAAAGTAATCGAGCTGCGGGAAAATGGTCTCGATCATCGCCAGATAGCTGCATCCATGCTGGATGAGTACGGGATAGAGATGTTTCCTGCCGATGTCCTCTCGTTTCTCGAAGAATCGGTCCATGTGCTTGAAGCAATTTCAGATGTTGCCCGTTTGCAGGGTCGCAGTGAGCTCGCAAAAAAGACTGATGAGCATATCCGTCTGATTGAACGGTAATTTTAGGCTGTTCTCAACCTCCCCCCTCTGACAATCCAGATTTTTTTTACATTTTCGGATTTATTTGCAATTTTTTAAAATACCCAAAGAAAATTTACCGGATAGAGGGAAAATCCTCAGGAATAACCAGAACAAGAGCACAGATGTTTTTTACTTCTCAGATATCTTTTCAGTTCAATGGAGAGGTAACCAAAAATAATCAGAGGTATCCAAGTGGGCTATCACGGAAAAACGCATAATTCAGCTAAGCAATTATCATACCGCTACAAACATAAGCACGGTTTTTCCGGCTTTATCGTACAGGTTCAGGTTTGATTCACTCACCCGGAGCTCCACTGCTTTTGAAAGGTCATCGATATACGCTGACTCCTGGTACATGACACGTGAATTTTCACAATAAATTTCAGTCATATCCGGCTGGGAGATGGATATTGCCAAATCCTTCGTTGTATAGGAAGTATTATACTTGTTGCACCCGCCGGATCCGCTCATCATACCGTCTGTTCTGAATTTGGCAGTTACCGGGGTTCCGTTAATCGCCGGGACAAGAACACCGTTTGAATCGACATAGGACTGGAGCATCCAGGTATTCTGTGTCAGGAGTTTTCCGGAAGATTCCCGGATACCTGATACATTAAAAAACACGATTAAAAGAACAAGCGCACCGACCAGCGCAAGCGCACCGTAGAATGCAGGACCCCGCGTCTGCGATTCAGTGACCCCGGATTTGTCTTCGTCAGGTATCTCTGGCTCCAAAAGAGTTCGCTCAGGATCCTCAGCCATACCCTGTACTCGGACATTAGATGCAATAACCGTTTCTCAAAAGATCCTTGCTGTAACCGTCATCAAAAAATGCAATAGTGTTACAACAATATTTCGTGAACCTAATCCGGACGGATAAGCTCCCGGTATTGTTCATGCGAGAGATGATTCCTCTCATTTCAGGATCAATTGAAGATTTAATACTCTGAACCCCAATCTTATATTATGGATTTTGCACCCGTCAAAAAATGGACGGTTTTTTTTATTGGTATTCTCTGTGCAATAGTGATCGCAGATACACTCTCAAATGCGTTAGTATTGACAACAGGAATGGCCGGCTGGATGAAATTCCTGATGAGTTTTGTCCTGTATGCGGTTTTTTTCTTTGCAATTCTTTATGCCTTGGAAAAAATTTTCCATATCGAATTTTTCGGTTTTTGGCGCGAATAAAAAAAAAGAAATTTCTGCTATCTTAGTTAACAGGTTATCTGACCTGTTCTTACCTGCCTCATGGTTACTCTCTAAAGGGAGTTTTTCGTATTGAATGGATTTTAATAATTCCGGTACATGATTTACAGGAATAATATTGAT
>Ga0208980_10001433_pt1 | contig 14401 bp, 12 predicted proteins | sample WetSurMetagenome_3_FD_187993 | JGI IMG/M metagenome (GOLD analysis project Ga0208980, IMG submission 187993) | Wetland microbial communities from Twitchell Island in the Sacramento Delta, sample from surface sediment Aug2011 Site A1 Bulk (version 2) | ecosystem: Environmental > Aquatic > Marine... | reverse complement strand
CGGCCGACGAGCTGGCCAGGCTGGATGAAGCTTCCCGGAACCTGTGAGTCACCATGCACGAACGAAGATTTAACCGGGAGATCGAGCGACTGCGCGACCCGGAGCGGGTGGCGAGAATGGAAGTGCCCCGGGTGGTGGACCTTTCACTGGAAGGAATTCCCAAAAGTGGGAGCGTTCTGGATATTGGCAGCGGTTCAGGCTTGTTCGCTGAGGAATTCGCCCGGCGGGGACTGGCAGTGACCGGGCTGGATGCCAATCCGGAAATGCTTCCGGTCGCAAGGCAGTTCGCCCCGGCTGCCAATTTTCAAGAAGGCGTAGCCGAAGCGCTGCCTTTTGAGGATGGCTCCTTCGACCTGGTTTTCATGGGCTTGCTGCTGCATGAGACCGATGATATTTCCGCAGCGCTGGCAGAGGCCCACCGGGTCACCCGCCGCAGGTTGGCCGTGTTGGAGTGGCCCAAGGAACAGCAGGAGTTCGGTCCACCCCCCGACCACAGGTTGGATGCCGATGAGGTGGTTTCCCTGTCGAAACGAACCGGCTATCTAAATGTCGAAATGATCCCCTTAACCCATCTGGTCCTATACCGGATGGATCGATAGGATATTTCTTTCACGCCCTGGGTAGCTGCCGGGCTACCCCTTCCGCGGGTGTTTTCTTCATTTTCCGCTTGGGTTTTTGCGTAGACTCAAATGATTTCACGGCTGAATCGAGGCTAACAAAAATGTGATCTTCGCCGATATGTGCCAATAACCCCGTCAGACGCATGCGGTCACGGACCGAACTGCGTACCTGGGAAAAAAACATATCAACACCCACCTGGCGCAGATCGCTTATCAGAGCTGTTAGCATATCGGAAGTACCGATATCCAGATCGGCACTGGCTCCGAGGTCAAGCAGGATCACTCGCGGGGGGTTCACTTTCGTCAGGTCGAGGATCTGCGTACGGGCAACGTTCGCATTGAAGAAATACAATGGTGCATCCAGGCGCAGGATCACCAGCCCCGGGATCAGTTCAACTTCCTTATTACGGCTGATATCTCCGTATTCGCCGGGGGCACCCGTCCGCCTGCCGAGCGTCGCAATATATGGCCGGCTGGCACGGTAAAGCAGCATCGCCACCGAGAGCAAAACAGCGAACATCAAACCGGTCATCACATCCGTGGATACGACGCCAATCAGGGCAGTGAGAGCCAGGAAAAAATCCGTTTTACGCTGGTAATAATAGCGCTTGATCTCCGCCACGTTGAATAAACCCACAATGGAGCTCAGGACAATGGCGCCCAGAACGGCGCTGGGAAGATTTGTAAGCAGCGGAGCCAGAAAGAGAACCACCAGCAGGATCAGGCCTGCGCTCACCAACGAAGAAAGCTGGGTGCGCTCGCCGGCATCTTCACCGCTGGCGGTGTTGGAAAGACTCATATCAATGGTGATCCCGCGGAAAAGCCCCGAAGTAATATTTGCCGCGCCCATTGCCAGCAGCTCCTGATCGGAGTCGATTTCGTAATGATATTTTGCCGCGAAAGAGCGCGCGGTACCGAGCGTTTCCCCGGCTGCCAGGAACACGATCCCCATCGCGCCTCCAATAAGGAAAGGGATCATATTGATATCAATTTTTGGAATACCCGGGATGGGCATTCCGGTCGGAATTGTGCCAACAACGGAAACACCGTAAAGGGCATTTAGATCAAAATAGGTTGTGATCACGATCCCGAGGATCAAGGCGATCAGCCCACCGGGTACAAGCGGAAAGTAGCGTTTTATGGCAAAGACGAGGACGATCGTTCCCACTCCGAGCATTAGAGAGTAAATATTGGTATCGGGAAGTTTGGATATCAGCTGCCCCATCTGCTGGAAGAAACTCCCGCTGCCCCCGGATACCCCGAAAACCTTGGGAAGCTGGCTCACCGCAATAAGGCAGGCGACCCCGAACACATAACCGGTCATCACCGATTTTGCCAGGAAATCGGAGATGAAGCCCAGTTTGAGCAGGGAAAGAACCAGCAGGATGATCCCCACGGTGATCGCCAGTGCGGAAGTCAGCGCCATCAGGGCGGCAGGGTCCCCAGCCGCCAGGGGTGCCACAACTGCCAGCGACATGATCGACATGGTGGAGCTGGTGGTGACCTTCATATGGCGACTGGTTGCCAGGAGGGCGTAGGCAGTCATACCCACGATCGCGGAATAAAGCCCTGCCTGCGGGGGAACGCCTGCCATCTGGGCATAGGACATGGCTACAGGGATCATGATCATCCCGACCACCAGCCCGGAGATAAGATCATCCCGCAGCCATGCGCGCTGGTAGGTTCGCAGCCAACCAATGCTCGGGATATATCGAATGAACTTCTTCCTTTTAAAGAAATCGTTAATCATTGCCTTCCCCATTCCAATTCGAAAAAATTCTTACCATATTATTGACGATTTTTCACCCTGAGGAAAGGGCATCCTGTTGAAATATCAGCCCTGTGAATGATCCGTCCTGCTCGAATGATATATAAAGCATACATCATTTTTAATATAAAAATCAACAATCTGCGGACGATTAATTCTACAAATAATCCTAAAATTATCCTAGTGGAATGAGAATTATATTAATTTATGGCTTTCTTGAAAGGAGAAATGATCTATGACTACTGCTGCAGCAAAACCCCGACCGGTCGAAGGGCCCGGCGCACCCCCCAATGCGATGAAGATCCTGTTTACACTGGTAATCGTCGCGGCGGTGGCAAATCTCCCGCTGGCGATGGCAAACGTTGCCCTGCCATCCATTGGGGCGTATTTTAATGCATCCCAGATCGAGCTGAACCTGGTCGCGGTGGCGTATTCACTCGGCCTGGCCTGCTCGGTGCTCTGGCTTGGCGCTCTGGGTGACCGCTATGGGCGCAAGATGATGGCGATCCTGGGGGTCAGTCTGGCGATCCCGGCTGCTCTCATCAGCGGCTTTGCCCCAACCATCCAGGTGCTCTTCTTTGGACGTCTGTTTGGCGGCTTCGCGGCCGGCATGGCTTACCCGACCACCCTGGCATTGATCGCGGCGCTATGGGGACCCGGTGAAGCCCGCACGCGCTCGATCGCCATGTGGGCTGCCCTGGGAGGAGCGATCTCGGTATCCGGGCCGCTTCTTTCAGGGATCATCTTGAAATACCTCGAATGGCCCTGGGTATTCTTCATCGTCATCCCGGTAGCAGTGATCGCGTTACTGATGGCCATGCGGAACATCCCGGCGCATATCAATGAAACCACCGAGAAAGTGGATAACTTCGGCGGCATCCTTTCGGTGATCCTGGTGGGTGCCTTCGTGCTCGCGCTAAACTTCATTACCATAGCAGAATACCAGACGATGGCGTATCAACTCCTGGGCGTTTTCCTGATCGCGACGATCATTTTCATCATCCGACAGCGCAAAGCGAAATACCCGCTCTATGATCTGAATTATGCCAAACGGCCCACCTTCTGGGTGGCGGCGGTAGCAGGGATCATCATCTTCGGGTCGCTTATGGGCGCCATGTTCATCGGTCAGCAGTACATGCAGGACGTGCTCGCCTTTGGGACTATCCAATCAGCGCTGCCGGCGATATTTGCCGGGGCATGCATGATCCTGGCTGCCCCGCGCTCGGCAAAAATGGTGGAAACCAAAGGGTCTCGAACTACGCTTCTCACCGGTTATGTGTTCATCATGATCGCCTTCGTAATGATGCTGGTCTTCTGGAAGGAAGGCACCTCATTCTGGGTGGTGGTCATCACCTTCATGTTCGTGGGGGTTGGGATCGGTCTCTCCGGCACCCCGGCGTCCCGCTCGCTCACCGGTTCCGTCCCGGCCGTCAAAGCCGGTATGGCCTCCGGCACGGCTGACCTCCAGCGGGATTTGGGCGGCGCGATCTTTACAGCGCTCTTCGGTGCGTTTCTCGCTGCTGGCTACGCGGCTTCGATGACTGCCGCCATCGCTGCAGCCCCGCAAGGTGCGGAGGCTCCCCCCGCCGCAGTCAGCAGTGCGACCATGTCCTACGCCGGCGCGCAAAGCGTGGCAGCCGAATACCCCCAGTATGCCACGCAGATCACCGCCGCGGCGAAATCCTCGTTCCTGGCCGGTGATTCCCAGGCATATCTTGCGGGGATCATCGCGGTTCTGCTCGGCGCTGTTCTGGTGTTCTTCTTATTCCCGAAAGCAGAGAGGGAGCGTACGCTGCTCGGGGAATATCACCAGCAGGATATGGGTGAATCGGGAAATGTGGAATTACCCGGGGTTGCCAACTTTTAGCAAAGATCGCAAGCATTGTAAGGCATGGCAGGTCATTGACCTGCCATGCCTGACCAAAATCTCATTTTTATGGAGTTAAAAGATGAACATTGGATCTGAATGGACCTATCTCGTTTCTTTCCTTTCGATGGGCAGCTTTGTGATCATCGACCTGATCGCAGCCACCACCAATGCCCTGAACGGGGCGCTGCTGGCACAGCGCCCGGATTATTACAAGGGGCGTCAGTGGACGATCGTCGGCATCCTGATCCTTGCCATTTTTGGTGGTATCGGCGGAGGCGTTTCACGGGATGTTCTGCTTAATAAAATCCCTGGTGCGCTGACCAACCCCTGGTACTTGATCCTGTGCCTGGTCGCTGGATTTGTGGGCATGGCGATCTCATACGGGGGCGGGCAGAAATTCCGCGAAACCTTCTACCAGTTCATGACCGCCTTCTCGCTCCCTTGGTATGCCTGCATGGGGGTGAGCGCGGCCCTGGCCGCAGGGTTGCCGGATATCAGCGCTGTTTTGGTCGGGATTGTCGGACCCACCGCCGGACGGTTCCTGATCGACATCACCGCCGAAAGGACGGCTCCGCAGTTCCGTCGCGCTGAGTGGTTCGTGGGGACGGCTGTCCTGACTTCGATAGCTTACCTCATCTGTGAAAAATACTTGGGTCTTTCCATCTGGCCTGCTACCCTAATCGCCTTCTCTATTGGATTCCTCTTCCGCGTTGCCGCCCTGTGGTTTGCCTGGGAGGAGCCGCTGCCTCGCATACCGGAAACGGTGAAGGGCGAAGTGAAACCACGCGAAACCCTCAAGGAAAAAATGCAACCCGGGTGGGAGCCGAAATACGAATAAAATGTCGTCAATGGAATATCGCCTGAGAAATGAGTAAGGATTCAATATGGCATTAGAATAAGTAAGAAGGCTACCTGTCTTGCGTTTCCACAATATCTAAAAGTAAGGAATAGGAGAAATAATATGTCAAATCAACCAGATCACCACTCACGGGCATACCTGCCCATCCCCGAAGTACCCAAGCCGGGACTGACCACCTATGATGCCAAGGACCCGGATACCAGGTTTTCACCGATCGAGCCGCTGCGCCCACCGGCCGGGGCACCAAATGTTTTGATCGTCCTGCTCGATGACGTCGGTTTTGGCGCCTCCAGCGCTTTTGGCGGACCGGCATACACGCCAAACTTCGAGAAGCTGGCAGCTGGGGGATTGAAATACAACCGCTTCCACACCTGCGCTCTTTGCGCTCCTACGCGCCAGGCGCTGATGACCGGCCGCAACCATCACTCGGTCGGCATGGGCAACATCACCGAAACCGCCACCGCAGCCCCCGGTCAAAGCTCCCTGCGACCGAACACCAAGGCGCCGGTGGCTTTAACCCTGAAGCTAAATGGCTATTCAACCGCCATGCTGGGCAAGTGCCATGAAGTCCCTGTATGGGAATCCAACCCGATGGGACCGTTCGAACACTGGCCCGCTGGCGGCGGCGGCTTCGAATATTTTTACGGTTTTATCGGTGGCGAGAACAACCAGTGGGACCCGGCGCTATATGAAGGCATCACCCCGATCGAACCGCCCAAGACCCCAGAAGAAGGCTATCACCTTACCGAAGACCTGGCCGACCATGCGGTCAATTGGATCCGCCAGCAGAAGGCGCTGATGCCGGATAAACCCTTCTTCATGTACTTCTCGCCAGGTGCCACCCACGCCCCGCACCATGTCCCAAAGGAATGGGCGGACAAATACAAGGGCAAGTTCGCCCACGGCTGGGATAAGCAGCGCGAGATCACGTTCAAGAAACAGAAAGAACTGGGTGTGATCCCGCAGGACTGCGAACTGACCAAACGCCATGCCGAGATCCCTGCCTGGGATGAAATGCCCGATCAGCTCAAGCCGGTGCTGGAGCGCGAGATGGAAGTCTATGCCGGGTTCCTCGAGCATACTGACTATCATACCGGACGGGTGATCGACGCGATTGCAGATCTTGGCATCCTGGAAGACACCCTGATCTACGTGATCATCGGCGATAACGGCGCGAGTGCCGAGGGGACGTTGAACGGCGCTTTCAACGAAATGGCGAACTTCAATGGCATGGCTGCCCTGGAAACACCGGAGTTCATGCTTTCCAAGATGGACGAGTTCGGTTCCCCCGAGTCCTACAACCACTATGCTGTGGGCTGGGCCTGGGCGATGGACACCCCGTATCAATGGACAAAACAGGTGGCTTCCCACTGGGGCGGCACCCGTAACGGCACGATCGTGCATTGGCCCAAGGGCATTAAGGAAAAGGGCGGTTTGCGTAACCAGTTCAGCCACGTGATCGATGTTGCCCCCACGATCCTGGAAGCCGCAGGGATTCCCGAGCCGGCCTCGGTCAACGGGGTGACCCAATCACCGATGGAAGGCACCAGCATGGTCTACAGCTTTAATGAGCAGACCGCTCCGGAGCAACACGACGTCCAGTACTTCGAAATGTTTGGCAATCGGGGCATTTATTACAAGGGTTGGAGCGCGGTCACCAAGCACCGCATCCCCTGGCAGATGGTCGGGCAGAAGATGGTCGCTTTCGACGATGACACTTGGGAGTTATACGATGGCAATAAGGATTGGTCGCAGGCGAGGGATCTCTCCAAGGAGAATTCAGATATGCTGCGCAAGCTACAGCGGCAGTTCCTGATCGAAGCCGTCAAGTACAACGCCCTCCCGTTGGACGATCGTCAGGTTGAAAGAATTGATCCTCACTCTGCTGGTCGGCCGACACTGATCCAGGGCAACACGCAGTTGTTCTTCCCCGGTATGGGCCGCCTATCCGAGAATAGCGTGATCAGCATCAAGAACAAATCATTCTCCATCACCGCCGAAGTTGAAATCGGCAGCAAACCCGCAAATGGCGTCATCATTGCGCAGGGCGGCAAGTTCGGTGGCTGGAGCGTTTACGCCAAGGACGGCAAGCTCAAGTTCACCTACAACGTCCTTGGGATTCACCTATTCCCGACCGAGGCCACAGTTGCGATCCCGCAGGGCAAACACCAGATGCGTATGGAGTTCGCCTATGATGGCGGCGGCCTGGCCAAGGGCGGCAACGTGACCCTCTTCTATGATGGCAAGGAAGTGGGCAAAGGCCGTGTAGCGGCCACGCAGGCAATGATCTTCTCGGCCGATGAGACTACCGATATTGGCTACGAGTCCGGTACTCCGGTGACACCTGATTACACCACCAAGGACAGCAAGTTCACCGGGAAGATAAATTGGGTGCAGCTGGATGTGGGAAAGGACGATAACGACCACTTCATCGATCCCGAGGAGCGATTCCGTGTCGCCATGGCACGGCAGTAGGGAAGTACCGAAATCCAGAAGGCGATTTCGGATTGGAGAATCTAAAAAATTATCTATTCGGAAAGGATGTGTATCACATGAAAAAAGATCTACTTCTTGGGCTTGGCATTGGCTTCTTTGGGGGAGTGCTGGTCGGTGGACTCACCGCCCTGCTGCTCGCTCCGGTCTCGGGCGAGGAAATGCGCGGGGAGATCCGTGATCGCGCGGCTGCTTCGGGACACTACCTGAAGGAATCCTATGATCAGGCCAGCGAGTGGGTTGTGGATCAGACCGGGAAGCTGCGCAAGGTCCAGCCTGCCGAAGGCGCGTCGGAAAGCGTTTAATTTTACACTCATGCCCTGCGGGCATATGACTTGCCTGCGGGGCATCGCTCAAATAATGGATCCCCCCGGGGTTTCCTGGAACGATCAAAAGGAGAATTAAAATGCAGAAGAATAATTCGGGTTGTTTAACCGCTGCTGTCACCGGCTTTTCCAGGCTGTTCCTTCTCTTCGCCTGGATCGCCCGGCCCGTGGCATTTGATGCCGCATTCGGCTCGTGGATCTGGCCCTGCCTGGGCTTCCTGATCCTGCCCTTTACCACGCTGATGTACCTTATCCTGGTCACCAACGGCGCCACCCGCACAATTACTGGGATCGACTGGCTTTGGCTCATCCTGGCGGTCGTGGTCGATCTCTCCTCCATGGCGGCAGCCGGAGCGGCTAACCGGAATAAGATCCCGCAGGGCTACCCGGGCTCAGTTCCACCCGAACCCCCCGCAGCACCCCCTGCTACCCCCGCGCAGTAATCGGGAATTCCCAGTTTTCTACAGCGAGGCTGCCCAAGCAGCCTCGCTGATCTCCCCGATAGACCTTTACCATGCGGGTTATCGGAATCAATTACGCCTGGAACATGGAATTGGCAAAAGGAGGATGGTATGAACATCAATAAAAGATCATTCGGTTTCGGTATTGTTTTCACCCTGGGGGTAGCAGCCTTCCTGTTCCTTGGAACCAGAATCGCATATTCAACTTCCCCGCTTCTCGCCTTTGGAGCAGCCACGCAAACCCCCACGCCTCCCGCTGGACAGCCGATACCGGTCAAACCCATCGCGGGCCTTAGTTCTTTAACAGCCACAGCCAAGATCAATGCCAACGGGTTGATCAACAGCGAAAAAGTCGATGGGGATCTCAACGCTGTTATCGCCACCAACTCCCAGGGTCAGAGCAAGATCACGGTGACCGGCAGTCTCCTTGGTACCATAGCTGCCCAAATGGGAGGTTCGGTGGTGGGGTTGTTCACGCCATCCAGTGTAGATATTTATAAAGTACCCACCGGCAGCTATATTGTCATCAACAGCCTGATCCCGGTGTGCGTGAAACCCTCCGATCCTGCAGCTACGGAAGCGCTGAATGAGTTTAGTCCGCAGGGGCTGATGAGCATGCTCACCAACCGGGATGTTGCCCGGGGGAAACTGATCGGCCAGGAAACCTACAACAGCCAGGCGCTCAATCACTATGTGCTGAATGGCGACGCCTTTCTGGCAGCTGCCAAAAAGAGCAGCGATCCAAAACTGAAAGCCTTCGGAGATGCGCTGTGGGACGCAGGGGATGCAGATCTGTATGTGGATTCAAAAGAGCTCTACCCGGTTGCCTTCCATAATAATTTCAGCGGCACATTCGCGCCTCTGGGTTTCGAAGGGAATTTTGATGTCAGCGTCCAGCTTACAGGTGTGAACACCAACCCGGCCATCACCCTGCCGGCATCCTGCAAAAACCCGATCACTACCTGATCGATCCCGCGTTTGATCGCTTCCGATCACCAATCCTCTCCGTAACCGCGGTTTGGATGATTTCCACTTACAATAGATCAACTGGAATCATTTTCGGAGCATCTTTATGAGGAGTCAACCCCAGCGATGACCCACAGCCTATAATTGAAGCGCGCGACGCCCTTACCGGATCTTATGTCGGGTTTGACCGTGGCGCAGGTGAGCGATCCCGAGGGCATGGCATCCACGCTTGCCCCAGAGGTGAACCTGGACGAACAGCATTAAACCGGCATGCCGACCACAACCGCCGCCTCATGGACTGGCAGGGTTTCATAAAGCAAGAAAAGGATGTTTCAAAACGGGTTACCGGTTGATCATGCGCCGATATCCATAAACAGGAGCACGAACTTGGCTGAATTTACCCCACCCCCAAAAACTTACCCCAAGGATGCCCCCCGTGCATTCCACTTGCTGGCCAAGCCCACCGGCGCCACCTGCAACCTGGATTGTAAATACTGTTTCTTTCTCTCCAAGGAATTGCTCTATCCCGACAGCCGTTTCCGCATGACGGATGAGGTGCTGGAAGGCTATATCCGCGGGCTGCTGGAAGCCCACCAGGAGCCCGAGGTGACCATCGCCTGGCAGGGCGGGGAGCCCACGCTGATGGGGTTGGATTTCTTCAAGCGATCTGTGGAGCTGGTGAAAAAATACCGCCACCCGCGGCAGCAGGTCGCATATAACATCCAGACAAACGGCATCAAGGTGGATGACGCTTTTGCCGAATTCTTCAAGGAGAACAACTTCCTGGTGGGCCTGAGCATGGATGGCACGCCGGAAATGCACGATACCTACCGGGTTAACAAGGGCGGGCAGGGCACCCACAAACGTGTTCTGAAAGCCTGGAACATCCTCAATGAACACAAAGTGGATGTCAATATCCTGACCACGGTCAACGCTGCCAATGCGGATCATCCCCTGGAAGTCTATCGCTATTTCCGCGACGAGATCAAGGCGCAGTACATGCAGTTCATTCCCATCGTGGAGCGCTCCACCGCCGAGATGCTACCCCTGGCGAACGAGGGCTGGGGGGAACGCCCTGGAAACCGGCCGCTATACACGCAGGCGGGCGACCTGGTGACCGAGCGCACGGTCAAGCCGGAACAATACGGGCGCTTTTTATCTGCGATTTTTGATGAATGGGTACGCAAGGATGTGGGCAAAATATTTGTGATCAACTTTGATGTCTCACTAGCCAGCTGGATGGGTCAGCCAAGCATGTGCATCTTCCAGAAGACCTGCGGCGACGCCCTGGCGATGGAGCACAATGGCGACCTGTATTCCTGCGATCATTTCGTCGAGCCAAGATTCAAGCTGGGAAACATCCTAGAAACGCACATGGTGGAAATGATCGCCTCCCCGCAGCAGCGCAAATTTGGGCGGGATAAATTTGATACGCTGCCCAAATACTGCCGCGAGTGTGAGGTGCTGTTTGCCTGCTACGGGGAGTGCCCGCGCAACCGCTTCACCCATACACCGGATGGCGAAGCGGGCTTGAATTACCTGTGCGCCGGGTACAAGACCTTCTTTAAGCACGTGGATAAGCCGATGAAGCTGATGTCTGATTTGCTGCGGCAGGGGCGCTATGCGGACGAGGTGATGGGTATCCTGGCGGAGCAAAGGAAAGAGTCGAAGCGGCACGGGCGGTAGGCGGTGCAAACCACCCTAAAGAAAAATAAATGAAAAAAACCTGAGGTTTTGAACCAGGATTGGGTGCAAGAGCTTCTCCCCGAGCCTCTGTTGGCCAGGCTGGGCACAGCCGACGCTGCCAGTGGGCAGCCGCACGTGACCCCGATTTGGTTTGCCTGGGATGAGCAGTGCCTGTATATCAGCGTGTTCATTTCCACGCGCAAGGAGAAGGAGGTTTCCAAAAACCCGCGCATCTCAGTGCTCATCGATACAAACGAGCCCACCCGCGCGGTGCTGCTTGAAGGGACTGCGGAGATGATCGCCGGAGCGGGGGAGGTGGCGCGGATCTCTGAATGGATCTACGCTCGCTATGTGGGTGAGGGGGAGGTTAAAGGTGAACCCTACGCCGGCTGGGCTTCCGACCCCGAGAACCGGATCATCCGGTTGCGGCCGGAGAAGGTGTTCGCGTGGAAGTGGTGAGAGTTCAGCAACAAGAACACCACGATCGCATCTATAAAAAATACTAATGTTAGTAATATACTATATATAAATTAATCAATTTATCAAGGAGGAAAAATGACATCATTCACACCCAAACCCGAGCATAAATTTACATTTGGTTTGTGGACCGTGGGATCCACCGGGCGGGACCCGTTTGGCGGCCCGGTGCGGGAGCCAAAGACTCCCGCGGAGTTGGTCTACCTGCTGGGCGAGGTAGGTGCTTACGGGGTCAATTTCCATGACAACGACCTGATCCCTATCGATGCAACCCCGGCTGAAGAAGTAACCATTAAGAAGGATTTCCGCAAAGCCTTAAATGAAACCGGGTTGATCGTCCCAATGGCAACGACAAACCTTTTCGGCGACCCGATCTTTAAGGACGGTGCATTTACCTCGAATGATTCGAAAGTGCGTGCCTATGCCCTTCAGAAGACTATGCGAGCAATGGACCTGGGGGTGGAATTCGGTGCGAACCTCTACGTTTTCTGGGGAGGTCGTGAGGGAACCGAGACGGATTCAAGTAAAAACCCAGTGGATGCAATCAAGTATTTCCGCGAGGCCTTGAATTTCCTGTGCGAATATGCAATGGATAATCGGTATGACCTAAAATTCGCTTTGGAAGCCAAGCCCAATGAGCCTAGGGGGGATATCTATAACCCCACCACAGGGCATATGCTCGGCTTCATTGCCACACTGGATCACCCTGAAATGGTTGGTGTCAACCCCGAAGTGGCCCATGAACACATGTCCGGACTCAACTTCATGCATGGGGTGGCGCAGTCTTGGGAAGCCGGAAAACTCTTCCATATTGATCTGAACGACCAGTACCCTGGACGTTACGACCAGGACTTGCGATTCGGTTCGCGGGATATCAAAGCAGCGTTCTACCTGGTCAAGTTCCTGGAAGATGTGGGGTATGCCGGTTCGCGCCATTTTGATGCGCATGCCTACCGGACGGAAGATTATGACGGAGTAAAGGATTTCGCCAGGGGTTGCATGCGCACCTACCTGATGCTGAAGGAAAAGGCAGCCAAGTTCAATGCCGACAAGGATATTCAGGCAATCTTGAAAGAGATCAACGCGGAAGACCCCGCTATGAAGTCGTATTTTGGCAAGTATTCCCCCGAAAAAGCAAAGGCTTTGAAAGCCCATCAATTCAACCGCAGCGCAATTTCGAGCCGGGGATTGAAATACGAACGCCTCGACCAGCTTACTATCGACCTACTGCTCGGCAATCGATAAGAACAGGTCTGATTACCCGGTGGAGGGTTCTTAAAATTGACCTAGGCCAGGATTAAAAGAAAGATCTGCAACATGAAGTACTTCGTGGGAATAGACGTATCCACCACTGGCAGCAAGGCGCTGATTATTGATTCAACCGGCAGCGTGATCGGCGTGCAGAGCTCGCCGCATGCGCTTTCCACCCCCCGGCCATTATGGTCCGAGCAGGATCCGGAGGATTGGTGGCAAGCAACCATAAAAAGCATTTGTGCTGTGCTAGCCCAGACCGGTATCCAACCCGAGGAAATTGCCGCGGTTGGATTGACCGGTCAGATGCACGGGCTGGTTCTGCTGGATGCAAATGGAATGGTCCTGCGGCCGGCGATCTTGTGGAACGACCAGCGCACGCAGGCGCAGTGCGATGAGATCCACAAGATATTTGGAAAAGAAGCTTTCATAGCCATCAGCGGAAATGTGGCTCTCACCGGGTTCACAGCACCCAAGATCCTGTGGGTAGCCGAAAATGAACCAGATGTCTATCAAAAAGCCCGCCATATATTGCTGCCAAAAGATTACATCCGCTACCGGCTGACAGGCGCTTTCGCGATGGATAAGGCGGACGGGGCGGGAACGATCCTGTTCGACCTGAAGAAACGGGACTGGTCCCCCGAGATCCTTGGAGGGCTCAAGATCCCGCAGGAATGGATGCCGCCGACCTTCGAAGGACCCGAGTTTACCGGGGCGATAACCCGCGAGGCAGCCGAGTCGACTGGATTGAAAGTGGGAACGAATGTGGCTGCTGGGGGAGGGGATCAGGCAGCCCAGGCAGTTGGCGTGGGCGCGGTGGAACCCGGGATCATCGGTTTGACGGTGGGCACGAGCGGGGTAGTATTCGCTTCGACCCCGACTGCGATGATCGAACCGGAAGGGCGGCTGCATGCCTTCTGTCACGCCGTGCCAGGCACCTGGCACTTCATGGGGGTGATGCTTTCCGCTGCGGGCAGTTTGCAGTGGTACCGGGATACGCTTGCCTCGCAGACAAGCTTCGAAGAATTGCTGGATTCCGCAGCGGGGGTGGGAGCCGGGTGCGAAGGACTGCAGTTCCTCCCGTACCTCTCCGGAGAACGTACCCCGTACCCCGACCCGCTGGCAAGAGGCGCTTTCATTGGCCTTACCATACGGCACACACAGGCACACATGACCCGCTCCGTTCTTGAAGGGGTTTCCTTTGGGCTGAAGGATATGTTCACCCTGATCCAAAACGCGGGCTTGAAAGAGATCACGCAGGTAAGAGCATCCGGCGGGGGAACGAAAAGCGCTTTATGGCGGGGCCTCCTGGCCTCCGTGCTGGGCTGCGAGCTTGTCACGGTCAATACAGCGGAAGGAGCTGCCTTCGGCGCAGCTTTGCTTGCCGGAGTGGGCTCCGGAGCGTGGCCGAATGTCATCTCTGCCTGCAAAGATACCATCAAGATCACCGGAAAGACCCAGCCTAACCCTGCCGACATGAAGGTTTACCGGGGTTCATATGCCATTTACAGAGACTTATACCCCGCACTTAAGTCTGATTTTGCGCGGATGAGCTCGTAAATCATTCATATCATGAAATGGATCTGATTTGCCATTGATCGTGAATAGAGCGACGGAGGCAAGC
>Ga0208980_10001432_pt1 | contig 14415 bp, 10 predicted proteins | sample WetSurMetagenome_3_FD_187993 | JGI IMG/M metagenome (GOLD analysis project Ga0208980, IMG submission 187993) | Wetland microbial communities from Twitchell Island in the Sacramento Delta, sample from surface sediment Aug2011 Site A1 Bulk (version 2) | ecosystem: Environmental > Aquatic > Marine... | reverse complement strand
ATTTGTTGCACACACACTGACATTGCGGCTAAAGACAAATGCGTACTTCTTGAATCGATTTGCTGAAAGTAATAAGTATGATATCTACCACCAAACATACTTCTATGATGTCCTTCGCCGATGGAATGGAAAGAGGGTGGTAACAGTCTACGATATGATTTATGAACTGTATCCTCAGGACTACGAGCCTGATGATCCGACTGCCAGGAACAAGGCCGAAGCCGTTCGACGAGCAGATTTTGTGATCTGTATTTCCGAGCAAACGAGGCGGGATGTTGTTGACATTCTTCGCATTCCCAAGGAGAAGACTGGAGTGGTGTATCTTTCCAATTCGCTGACACTCACCGTGACCATGCCAAGAGTGATTGACTCTCCCTATCTTCTGTACGTGGGAAAACGTGGAGGTTACAAGAACTTTGGCTCGGTTGTGAAGGCGTTTGCTCAAACACCTTCACTGCGGGATCGATTCCAGCTCATTTGCTTTGGGGGAGGTGAATTCACGCAGCATGAGCTCGAGACATTTGCAGGCCTTCGATTAGACAACAAGTGCAGACAAATTGCTGGTTCAGATGAAGTGTTGGCAAACTTATATCAGCATGCAGCCGCATTTGTTTATCCCTCCACGTACGAGGGATTTGGAATCCCTCCCCTTGAGGCGATGCACTACGGTTGCCCGGTTGTTGCAAGCAACGCAAGTTCAATTCCTGAGGTTGTGGGAGAGGCCGGAATATACTTCAGGGCTTCATCGGTGGATGACATTGCTGATAGATTGGAAAGCGCGGTATCGGACTCTGCTTTGCGTTCTTCCATCATTGAACACGGATATGCGCGTGAGAAGCTTTTCTCGTGGGATCGATGTGCTCATGAGACACTGGCGATTTATGAGCAACTTGTTTAGGTGGACTTTCGAGTCGGAGAATCGAACGTGAATGTTCGCGTTCTTTTGGGAACATTCAATGTTGGTCCGCCCCATAATCACTGGCTTGGAATCGTCCATGGGGCCAAGTCGATCCGTAGTTGTCTGGTACTCTGAAGGCTTGCATCAATTGGTTTCTATTCATATCAAATCAGCGTAATGCTTTGGAGGTTTAATTCATGCCGATTCGAACTGCAATAGTGCTGTTCTCATGTGCACCGGAGGATTTGGGGTGGGAGGACTCCCTCCCCGGGCTCTCCAGCCCAATGGAGGAAGTCCGGTTGCTTCACAGCGCCATTGTTGCCGACCTCGCGGAGAGGTTTTCTGAAGATTCACACTATCGGGTTGTCATCTTTGAAACCCCCGACGCCCGTGTCGAATCGAGCACACCACTCCCCACAAAGGTGGAGCTTCGGGTGCAGGCACCCGGACTTCTACACCGTCGTGTGCAGGAAGCTGCGAAGGATATGATGGGAAGCGGTCAACTATCATCGTTGTGTATCTTTCTTGGAAGGAATCCACTCTATCCGGTGCAGCTTTTGGCGCGGGGAATTGAATTCCTTGTGCAAGAAGATGATGTACTTGTCATGGGTGAGGCATTGCAGGGCGGGCCTCACCCCTCGCTCATGTGGCTGGCATTGAAAAGCTACCACCCGGAAGTGTTCGAGCAGAACGAGCGATGGTGGCAAGGAGGGACACCTTTGCTACAAGCCATTGCAGATGCACAAGCATTAGTGATGACGGTGAGACCCGTGCGTGAAATTTCATCAAGAGATGACCTCGGTTACCTCTTTCACGAGATAGAACGTGAAGTATTGCTGAAGCAATGGTACCCAGTCCGTACGTATGAAGCGCTGCACCGCATGCGGCGCAAGCACTTGATACCGGAGAGCACGGGATGAACATCGGGATTTTTGGAGGCACATTCAACCCTCCCCATTGTGGTCACCTCATCGTTGCCGAACGCGTTCGGGAGGAATTTGGCCTGGCAAAGGTTCTGTTTGTTCCTTCGTCGGTTTCACCTCATAAGCAAAACCTCGCCCTCGTCGATCCAGCCCATCGGTTGGAGATGGTTCAACTAGCCGTCCTTGGTCAGCAGAACTTTGAATCGTCGTCGACGGAGATCGTCCGGGGCGGGGTTTCGTACACGATCGATACGTTGGAACAACTTCGGCGAGTCTATCCCGGTGCCACGTTGCATTTGCTCGTGGGGATGGATAACCTTGGTGAATTTGCGACATGGAAATCACCTGAACGGATTGCCAATCTCTCAAAGGTCGTGGTGATGACCAGGCCGGGTTTTCATCCGACCGGGGGTATCGAAGAACTGCCAGGGAGTTTTCTCCATTGCCAGGTCCCGCAAATTGAAATCTCATCGAGCGATATTCGGGAGCGAGTGAAGAATGGGAAATCCATCCGATACCTTGTACCCAAGCCGGTCGAGTCATACATTTATTACCGAAAGCTTTATCGCTGAGAGATCTTGTGCTGCAACGCTCCATAGTGTTCTCGGGCAGCCGCATCATGCGCAATGTGTTGAATCCAGTCCAGTTACGGAAGCGACGGCGTTCCGGTTGCGGGGCAGAAGGTATCAATCAACTTGTTTGTTGAATCGAGTTTCTCTAATTTTGTCCAGTCGGACCCATGCTGAATTCTCAGAAGAATCCATTCAAATGACAGAGGGACCACGATGCAAATCTATGTTGGCAACTTGCCCGCTGAATTTACCGATGCAGAGCTGAAATCGATGTTTGAAGGTTTTGGCAAAGTCCTTGCCGCCAGCATTGGGAAAGAGGGGGGATACGGCTTTGTTGAAATGCAGAAGAAGTCGGAGGCCCGCACAGCGGTCGACGCTTTGAGGGGGAAAGATATGCACGGCAAGCCACTCCGGGCAAAGATCCTGAAGCCCGGGGATGAGTTTCATAAGCATGCGGAATCGCTCCATGGAAGCAGCAGCGTCAAAGGCAGTCAGCAGGTTCGTGGTGATGGAAGTTATCGAGGCAGTGGGGCGATACGACGCGGTGGGCAGAGAGGCAGTTGAGCGTTGCAAGCGAGCTATCCCCGAACGAATCTGGCTGGCATGGCAAAGGAAATGAGACTTTCCGAGTTGATCTCAAATCGGCAGAGCGTGAGGAGCTATCAGGCGAAGCCCGTAGAGAAAGACAAGCTGCAGTTGCTCATCGAGTCTGTTCGGTTGGCCCCATCAGCCAGCAATTCGCAACCGTGGACTCTCATCATTGTTGATGAACCTGGACTCAAGAACAAAGTGGCGCGAGCGACCTACAGCAGTGCCGTCTCGTTCAACAGATTTGCGCTTGAGGCTCCCGTCATTGCCGCACTCACTGTTGAGAAGCCCAAAACAATTACGCAGGTGGGTGGTTGGATCAAACAGAGAGAGTTTCCACTGATTGACATGGGCATTGCGGCAGAACATTTCTGTTTGCAAGCAGCAGAGCTCGGATTGGGGACGTGCATGTTGGGGTGGTTTAACGAAACGAGAATCAAGAGGCTATTGAAGATTCCACGAGGGACGAGAGTCGGACTTTTGATTACGCTTGGGTACGCGACAGAAGGATATCCTCTGCGTCCCAAGATTCGGAAGTCAGCAGAAGCGATGAGTTGCTTCAATTGTTACAGACCCTCTGAAGAGTGAGTCTGCGGAAAGGAGTGGTACACCCTGTCGTTAGGAATCCGGAAATCGGACCGGCCGTAAATTCTGAAGCATTGAATGTGAACGTTGAATTTGCTATACTCTACTTCGGATCACTCGGGGTCAACGCTTCCCGCCGGCAGAATCAAGCTAAATCATTTGCCCTCATAGCTCAACAGGACAGAGCACAGGTTTCCTAAACCTGGAATCGAGGTTCGAGTCCCCGTGAGGGCACAAAAAATCGACCTCACCCCCGCCAGACCGCTGGCGGGCTGGCTACCCCTCTCCTGCAAGGATAGGGGTAGGGGGATGAAGGTCGTCGAAAAGTTCATTTCTCATAGCATTTTCAAGTATTTCCTCATGCGCCTTAGCAAAAGCTTCATTCCCACCGTCAAGGAAACCCCTTCAGACGCCATAATTCCCAGTCACCAGCTCATGATTCGCGCCGGAATGATCCGCCTGCTATCGGCTGGGGTCTACTCGTTTCTGCCTCTGGGCCAGCGTGTGATGAGGAAGGTGATGGACATCGTACGAGAGGAAATGGATGCTATTGGTGGGCAGGAGTTTCACCTCCCGGCGTTAAGCCCGATTGAGTTGTGGGAACAAACCGGGAGGGTGAAAGCGTTCGGAGACAATCTCTTCCATCTCAAGAATCGTCCGCTCGTTCTCGCTCCAACGCACGAGGAAGTCATCTGCCTTCTGGCAAAGAACCACATCTCGTCGTACAAGGACATGCCCCAAATCTGGTACCAGATCCAGACGAAGTTCAGGAATGAACCTCGACCGAGATCCGGCGTACTGCGTGGTCGACAGTTCATCATGAAGGACAGCTACAGTCTTGACACGTCCTGGGAGGCTCTGGACAGGAGCTACGATCTTCACTCGGAAGCCTACAAGAAGATCTTCACGCGGTGTGGACTCAAGTTCTTTATCGTTGGGGCATCGAGCGGAGCTATGGGTGGCACAGGCTCTCAGGAGTTCATGATGGAAGCAGAGGCAGGGGAGGACATCATTGCGCTTTCAGAGGATGGAAGCTACGCGGCGAATCTTGAGATTGCCACATCGAGTCTGCCCAAAGCACCTCGCTATCCAGAGAACAATTCTATAGCCGAGGTTCACACGCCAAACGTGAAGACCATCGATCAGCTTGCTGAGTTTCTGAAAGTCGATCACACACGTCTGGCGAAATCCGTTGTGTACTGGGCGGACGAACAACCAGTACTCGTGTTGATGGTTGGTAATGACGAACTCAACGAATCCAAGCTGATGTCAGTGATGGGCGTTGACGTTCGTCCAATCGAAGCCGAGAAGCTTCTGGAATTAACTGGAGCCGATGGTGGATCGATCGGGCCTGTCGGGCTGAAAGGCTTTAAGATAATCGCCGACAGGCGACTTGAAGGAGCGAACAACCTTATCAGCGGTGCAAACAGGAATGACTATCACCTGATGAACATCGATCTCCAGCGAGACTGCAAGATTGACGGCTACTACGATCTGCGAACTGTGCAAGCTGGCGAGCCGAGTCCGAACGGAGAAGGGAAGCTGCGCGTAGTGCGAGGCGTGGAACTTGGACACATTTTCAAACTCGGCACGAAATACTCCGATGCCCTGACGGCAACATTCCTCGATGAGAAAGGTGTTGCCCATCCCATCATCATGGGTAGTTACGGGATCGGCATCGAGCGTATTATCGCGTGCCATATCGAACAGAACCATGATGCAAACGGTATCATCTGGGACAAAGCAATTGCACCGTATCAGATTCATCTGATCGCCGTTAGCAAGAGTCAAGCAGTTCTGGAAATGGCAGAGAAGGTCTACAATGACTTGAACGACGATGGTGTTGAGGTGCTGTTTGATGACAGGACAGACACGAGTCCGGGGTTCAAGTTCAAAGATGCCGATCTTCTCGGAATGCCCTACCAGGTGATTGTCGGCGAGAAGAACCTTGCGAACGGAAAAATCGAAATCAAGGAACGCCGGACGGGGGATAGAATTCTCGTGGACGTCGCTGGCGTCATCGACAAAGTTCAGTCACTGCTTGCGTAAACGAAATGTGTTATGGAACCATCAAAATTCTTGGTCGGGGGGACGTGGCGTAGTTCAAGCAGAACCAGACCGGTAGTCAATCCCTACAATAACGAAATCGTCGGGGAAATCTGTCAGGCAAGCAGCAGAGACATCGACGAAGCGATCCGGGCAGCTTCCGCAGGGTTTCAGAAAACCAGCCAGCTTCAGTCCTACCAAAGAGCAGAAATCCTCTCCACCATTTCACGGGAAATTGAGGCCAGCAGAGAGAAGTTTTCCCAACTGATTACAGCCGAAACCGGGAAACCAATAACATTTTCTCGGGCAGAGGTCGACCGGAGTATTTTCACGTTTAAGCATGCCGCCGAGGAGGCGAAGCGTCTGGAGGGTAGTGTGCTCCCGCTTGATCTGGCTGCGACCTCGGCAAATCGGTTTGGGCTGGTTCAGAGGTTCCCGATTGGTGTTGTCGGAGCGATAACACCGTTTAACTTCCCAATCAATCTTGTCGCTCACAAGATCGCTCCTTGTATCGCTGCTGGCAACAGTTTCGTTCTCAAGCCGTCTTCAAATGCGCCGATGACCGCACTGCTCTTGGGTGAGGTCATCATGAAGTCAGGTTTTCCCGGTGAAGCTCTCAACATCCTGCCATGCAATGGAGGTGAAGCGGACCAACTTGTTACTGACGAGCGTATTAGCCTAATCAGCTTCACAGGGAGTCCCGCGATAGGCTGGCCGGTGAAGTCGAAAGCGGGGAGGAAGAAGGTGGTGCTCGAACTCGGAGGAAATGCAGCCGTTGTTGTGGACAAAGGGCAGGAGGTTTCCTCAACGGCCAAGCGGATCGCACTGGGTGCATTTAGCAATGCAGGCCAGTCCTGCATTGCTGTCCAACGTGTCTATGTCCATGCAGATTTGTTTGAGAGGTTTCTGAGTGAGTTCATCGTAATTTCAAGATCGACGAAGGTTGGAGATCCCAAAGATGAATCCACCGTTGTGGGGCCGATGATAGATGAGGATGCTGCAAAGAAGGTGGAGGGGTGGATAGCTGAGGCTGATGCATCGGGAGCACGGTTGCACTGTGGTGGCACGAGACGCAGAGCTACCCTTGATCCTACCGTGCTCACTAATGTGAGGCCGGAAATGAACGTCAGTTGTCAGGAAGTGTTTGCTCCTCTGACGACCATTGAGTCATTTGACAGGTTTGAAGATGCAGTTGAAATGGTGAACTGCTCCGACTACGGATTACAGGCCGGTGTTTTCACAAACGACTTTGCAAATGTACTCCATGCATACAGGACTCTGGAGGTTGGCGGAGTAATCATTAATGATTATCCGACCTTCCGAATAGACCACATGCCTTATGGAGGAGTGAAAGACTCGGGCTTCGGTCGTGAAGGGATCAAGTACGCGATTGAGGAGATGACCGAGCCCAAGTTGTTGGTGATCAATCAGCAGTAACGAGAGAGATGAATAAATTCATTTGAGACCTGATTCTCACTCATTGGTATCATCTCTTGTGTGTTTCTAAATTGTTCAAAACTTCCCCGCTATCGGTCTTGACTTATGTGCTCAGTGTCGTTACAATGGAACCCGATTGTGATGTATAATTTGTGTTTTGATATTTGAATTTTGCTCCGGGTGCTTTCAGGCGATGTCGCAGTTTGTCCATATCCATAACCACTCCCACTACAGCCTTCTCGATGCTGCGTGCCGCATAGACGACCTTGTTCATGCTGCAGTTGAGAACAAGATGCCCGCCATTGCGCTTACGGATCATGGAGTGATGTTCGGAGCGATCGAATTCTACAAGAAGGCCGAGAAAGCTGGCATTAAGCCGATCATCGGCATGGAGGCCTACATTGTCACCAAAGGGAGTCGGTTTGAAAAGTCTACTCAGCCGACGGAGAATGGCGGGAAGCGTTCAGCATATCACCATATCCTTTTGCTCGCAAAGGACGAGCAAGGATATAAGAACCTGCTGAAGCTTTGCACCATTGCCCACACAGAAGGCTTTTACTACAAGCCTCGTATCGACACCGACGCTTTGCGGAAACACAGGGATGGGCTGCTCGCTACGTCAGCGTGCGCAGGTGGAGTTGTCTCTGCGCATCTTGTTTCAGGAAACGACAAGGAAGCGTACGAAGCAGCGGAGATTTACAAGGATATTTTTGGTGATGACTTCTACATCGAGATTCAGAACCACGGGCTTGAGCGCGAAGCCATCGTCCGTGCAAAAGCTCCCAAGCTGGCAAAGGATCTCGGACTGAAGCTCATCGGTACGAACGACATTCACTACCTGAAGCACGAGCACGCAATTGCCCACAACATCATGCTGCTCATTCCGGATGCGAGCAGCACGAACACTCCTGACTATACCCAGCTTCGCTATCAAACGGATCAGGTTTACTTCAAGTCCACCAAGGAGATGCTGGAACTCTTCAAAGAGTTTCCGGAGGCCATCACATCGACGTTGGAGGTGAACGAGAAGTGCAACTTGAAACTGAACCTCAAGAAGAACTACATGCCCAACTTCCCGATACCAAAGGATTCGGGTGTGAGCACTCTGGATGAGTATTTCGACAAACTCTCTCGCCAAGGGTTTGAAAAACGGTATCCTGATCCTTCGCCGGAGCTTAGAGAAAGGCTGGAGCACGAGTTGGGAGTCGTCAAGAAGATGGGCTATTCCGGGTACTTCTTGATCGTCGCCGATTTCATTGCCGCGGCGCGACGTATGGGCGTGGCTGTAGGGCCTGGAAGAGGCAGTGCTGCTGGCAGTGTCGTTTCGTATTCACTCGGGATTACGAACGTCGATCCGATCAAGTACGACCTCCTCTTTGAGCGGTTCCTCAATCCTGATCGCATCAGCATGCCCGATATTGATATTGACTTCTCTGATTCGAAACGGGAACTGGTTATTCAGTACGTTCGTGAGAAATACGGACAGGATTCTGTCTCGCAGATTATCACATTCAGTACCCTCTCATCGCGTGCCGTTCTGAAGGATGTCGGTCGTGTGCTTGGCATCCCGCTCAGTACGATCGACTCCATCACGAAGGAAATCCCTGTTGAGCAAGGAAAAGTCAGGCCGCTGAAAGATGCGCTGGAAACAATTCCCGAATTGAAGTGGGTGAAGGAGAGCAACGATCCGAAGATCAAAACGCTGATAGACGCTTCAATCGTGTTGGAGGGAATGAATCGCGGTGCCGGAATGCATGCGGCAGGCGTCGTAATCGCTCCCGGTAATATCAGCGATTTCGTACCTCTTTACAAGACGCCGCAAACTGAGGTGATGACGCAGTACAACATGAAGGATCTTGAGACTGCCGGACTTCTCAAGATGGACTTTCTTGGGCTGCGCACACTCTCAGTAATCGAGAATGCGTTGCTGCTTATCAAGCAGAACCACGCCGAAGAGATCAACCTGGACTTGCTGCCGGAAGATGATCCAAAGACGTTTGACCTGTTCACACGGGGCGACACGGTCGGCGTGTTTCAGTTTGAAAGTTCCGGCATGCGCGACTGGCTCGTGAAGCTGAAGCCGACTTCGATCAGTGACCTGGTTGCGATGAACGCTCTCTATCGTCCCGGACCGATGGAGATGATTGGCGACTTCATCTCGCGTAAGCACGGCCATCAGAAGATCGAGTATCTTCACCCGAAGCTCGAGTCCGCGCTCAAGGAAACGTACGGTGTTATCGTCTACCAGGAACAGGTGATGAAGATTGCGAGCGAGATTGCAGGCTTCACGCTCGCCAAGGCCGACCTGATGCGGCGTGCCATGGGGAAGAAAGACAAGAACCTCATGGCGGACATGAAGGAAGAGTTTGTTAGAGGAGCCGTTGAACAGGGAACCCAGAAGAAGGTTGCGGGTGATATCTTCGACTTGATCGAGAAGTTCGCCTCCTACGGCTTCAACAAATCACATAGTGTGGCGTACTCCGTTCTGGCATACCAGACGGCCTACCTGAAAACCCATTATCCTGCTGAGTTCATGGCAGCAACGCTCTCCTCCGAAATCGGCAACACAGATCGCATCGTCAAGCTCATCGACGATTGCCGCAAGCTCAGCATCCGAGTTCTGCCGCCGGATGTGAACGAGAGCGGCAATGATTTCAACGTTGTGAAAAACGATATCCGGTTCGGTCTGTGTGCGATACGCAACGTTGGTGTGAGCGCAATTGATTCTGTGATCAAGACCCGGACGGAGGAAGGATCGTTCAAAAACGTGTTTGATTTCTGCAAGAGAGTTGATCTCAGGCTGGTCAACAAGAAATGTCTTGAAGGCCTTGTGCAGGCAGGAGCGTTCGACAGCTTCGGGAACCACCGTGCCCAGCTCTTCGAGAACATTGAACGGGCGATCACTTTTGGCTCATCTTACCAGACTCAGTCTATGACAGGTCAGTCCGGACTGTTTGATGATTTCAGCAAGCAAAGTCGGACCATCATGTATCCCGTGATGAATGAGGCTGTCGTGTGGACAGAGAGCGAGAAACTTACACGTGAGAAGACCATGCTCGGATTCTACGTGTCAGGACATCCGTTGTTGAGGTTCGAACACGAAATCAACGAGTTTGCCAATGTACATTTTGGTGACGTGAATGGCTTCAAGAACGGCAGCCAGACCAAGGCGTGCGGTATCGTGAGCGGAGTGAAGAAGAAGATTGACAAGCGTGGCAACACGATGGCATTTGTCGAGATCGAAGACTTCAGCGGGAAGGCTGAGTGCATCGTGTTCTCGGATGCTTACACGAAGTTCCAGCAGTTCCTTCACCCTGATGCGATGGTCATGGTGATCGGGAAGGGAGAAGTGAACGGCGAGCTGCTGAAGATTCTGGTGAACGAAGTCTACCCGATGGAGAAGGTGAGGGAGAAGTTCACCAAGAGCATCGTGCTGTCCATACATGTAAATGAAATTCAGGAAAACACGATCGTCGAGCTGCGTGCGCTGATGGAGAAGAGCAAGGGGAACTGTCCCTGCTACTTCAACGTTGTACATTCTGACACGAATCGGATGTATCATACAAGGAAATTTGCAGTGGAGCCGTCTGATGCGTTTCTGGGTGAGGCGAAACGGATTCTCGGGCCTCAGAGCGTCAGGTTCTCAGCATGAGAAACACAATCTCGACACCAAGTCGCCAGGGCACAAAGAAACACCAAATCAAGAACGTTGCATCTTGGTGCCTTGCCTGCCCGCCTCTTGAATTGCGTGAGGCAGGCGGGGTGGTTACGTCTTTAATTCTAAGGAGGAAGAGTGAAACCAATCGAAATAACTGATGCAAACTTTGACCAGGAAGTACTGAAATCCGACAAGCCAGTGCTCATCGACTTCTGGGCCGTCTGGTGTGGACCGTGCAAGATGGTTGCGCCGGTGGTTGAGGAGATCGCAAGCGAGTACGACGGAAAACTGAAAGTTGGAAAGATTGATGTTGATAGCAACCCCGAGGTCTCGATGAAGTTCGGGATTCGCAGCATCCCGACCCTGATGGTGTTCAAAGGAGGAAAGGTTGTTGAGCAGATTATCGGGGCGGTGCCGAAGAGGAATGTAGTGGACAAATTGATGCCACATCTCGGAGCGAACTGACACGCCATGGCATGTTGCTTCAAAGCCCGGCCCCGAGAATCGAGGCCGGGCTTCTGTGTTTATTGAGTACATCGTTTCCATACTATTTCAATAGCAGGAGTTTCTTCACGCTCGCAAAGCTTCCAGCCTCCATGCGATAGAAGTACACACCGCTGGAAAATCCGCTGGCATCAAACGTTGATTGATGATATCCCGCCGGCATGTTCTCGTCAACCAAACTGATTACTTCCCTGCCCAGTATGTCATAGATCTTCAAATGCGTGTGCGTATCAACAGGAAGAGCGTACGTGACGATGGTTACCGGATTGAAGGGATTCGGATAATTCTGTGAGAGACTGAACTCGAACGGCAGTTGCACCTGCTTGTTGTTCCCAGCCATTGATTTCTGCATTCCGATAGCACGTGATTCGTCAATCATGCCTCGGAATCGAATGGCGGCAACGCCAGTTCTTACATCACTAGGAAACTGGTTCTGCAACTGCGTGAGATATGATTGCGCTTCATTTCGATCACGCAAGCCGAGAGCGTTGATGTTGAACAAGGCGAACAAACACATCCGACGATCCTCATCCAGGGTCGCCGATTGCAGGAGTTGTTGATACTCTTCCGTTGCAGTGCCGTCAACATTAATCCTGAATGGAGAAGCTTTTCCCCTTGCAAGCGTTATTTTTGAAATATTAATTCTCTGGTCTGAAGAATTTCGTATGACAAGAGCTCGTGTGCTTGATCCAATAGTAGTAAATACCGTATCAAACATAACAGTATCGGTGCTGAATCCCAGCCTCAATCCAGGATCTGTATCGAAATCATCCTTCCTGCAGGCTGAAAATGTCAGGATAGTGACCGTGAGAAAGTAAATTATGATCCGGACGATTCGTTTTATAATCATTATTTCTTGGATAATCAGCCCGGCAAAGATAATGGAATCGGAACTGAAATATTTAAACGAAATTTTTCAGAAATTAATATTTTATTTTCAACAATTTTCGTAATTTTAGTGTTCAACATTGGTTGAAAAGCATTACAAAAGATATAATTCAGTTCATATGTAAAAAAAATGTACCTTTGCACTTGTATATAGGTACACTGATATAATTAGTGCTAAATAGTTGACATACTATGGATTATATTAAATTTGATAAGTCGAAACTGGTAAATCTTGAGTATTCCCTTAACCGTGAAATGCTCCGATCGAACAGGGCTGGTGCTTATGCGTCCACTACAATTATAGGCTGTAACACCCGCAAATACCATGGACTACTTGTTACACACCAGCCTCAACTTGACGGAGGAATGCATGTACTGCTTTCGCAGCTTGATGAAACCATTATTCAACATGACCAGGAATTTAACCTGGCCATACACAAATACAAAGGCGAGAAATACAGTCCGAAAGGCCACAAGTACGTTACCGACTTCAATATTGATACAAACCTTCGGATAACATATCGGGTAGGAGGGGTTGTTCTTACAAAAGAAATGCTGTTTGCAGGAGTGAGCGACAGTATCATTATAAAATATACGCTGGTTGAAGCTCATTCGCCGACCCAGATCCGGTTCAGACCATTCCTGGCATACCGGAATATTCATGCACTCAGCAAAGCAAACAATGATGTTGTGCGGAAATATGATGCAATTCCAAATGGCATCAAGGTTAGGATGTACCATGGATATCCTTACCTGCACCTTCAGTTTTCGAAAGCAAATGAATATGTTCACGCCCCCGACTGGTATTATGATTTTGAATACATGCGCGAAAAAGCCCGCGGCTACGATGCACTCGAAGATCTATTTACTCCAGGGTATTTCGAAATGCCTGTAAAAGTTGGAGAAAGTATATACTTTATGGCAAGTTTGGAGGAGGAAGATCCAAAAACATTTGCGCGGATGTACGCTCTTGAATTGAAAAAACGTATTAACCGCGATAGTTTCGAATCGTGCCTGAAGAATGCTGCTGAACAATTTATTGTCAAACGGGGAAAAAAGCTTGAAATTATTGCCGGATTCCATTGGTTCGGAAGGGTTACCCGCGATACGTTTATTGCTTTGCCGGGGCTAACACTTATTCAGGGCGATTTTAAAACGTTTAAAGCAATTCTCGACAATTGCCTTGGCGAAATGAAAGGCCCGCTTTTCCCGAATTCAGGCACTGAATCGAAAGTCGAATACAATTCAGTTGATGCTCCGCTTTGGTTTTTCTGGACTTTACAGCAGTATATCAGGTACAGTGGCGATAAAACAGTGTGGAAAAACTATGGAAGCTATCTTAAATTGATTTTGAATAGTTTTCGCGAAGGAGCCCCTTTTAACATTCATATGCTTGAAAACGGCTTGCTTTATGCAGGCGTTCACGGAACAGCTGTAACCTGGATGGATGCTGTGGTCGATGGAAAACCTGTTACACCGCGCACCGGTCTTGCCGTTGAGGTAAATGCGCTCTGGTATAATGCAATTCGCTTTGCTGTTGAACTTGCAGAAGTAGCAGGTGAAAGAGATTTCGTAAACGATTGGAAACCAATAGCTGATAAAATACCGGATGCTTTTATTGGAACATTCTGGTATAAGGAAAAAAATTACCTGTACGACTATGTGCATGGAAATTTCAGTGATAAATCTGTTCGTCCTAACCAGGTTTTTGCTGCTTCCTTGCCCTATTCGCCACTCAACGACGATCAATGTAAAGGCGTTCTCGACCGGATTCAGTCGGAGTTGCTGACTCCCCGAGGATTACGCACACTTGCACCCAAAAACCCGCTTTATAAATCAGAATACACCGGCAACCAGTCTTCCCGCGACCTGGCCTATCACCAGGGATGCGTTTTCCCGTGGTTATTCGGGCATTTTGCTGAAGCATGGTTGAAACTTTATGAAGAGAGTGGTGTAGCTTATATCAGGAAGATATACAATGGTTTTGAAGAAGTGGTAATGGAACATGGTATAGGTACAATTTCGGAACTCTACGACGGTGATCCGCCTTATCGTGCTTCAGGGGCTATTTCGCAGGCATGGAGTGTTGCAGAACTTCTCAGGGTAAGCCATTTGCTTGACGAAATGAAATCCCCGAAAACCACGGATTTGAAATAAATAAAGAAACAAATAAAGAGAAAGCGATGAAAGTATTAATGTTTGGATGGGAGTTTCCTCCCCACATTACCGGAGGTCTTGGAACGGCCTGTTTTGGACTCACCAAAGGATTGCTGAAACATGGGGTCGAGATCCAGTTTGTTGTGCCAAAAGCATATG
>Ga0208980_10001431_pt1 | contig 14421 bp, 11 predicted proteins | sample WetSurMetagenome_3_FD_187993 | JGI IMG/M metagenome (GOLD analysis project Ga0208980, IMG submission 187993) | Wetland microbial communities from Twitchell Island in the Sacramento Delta, sample from surface sediment Aug2011 Site A1 Bulk (version 2) | ecosystem: Environmental > Aquatic > Marine... | reverse complement strand
TGCCATCAAAACCGGCACCATGATTGCCGGCCTCCTGGGTGGACGGCTGCTGAGTTTGTTCGGTTTTGTGGCCAATCAGCCGCAGTCCGAAAAATCCCTGTGGGGAATACTCCTGATGTTCTCGGTCCTCCCGGCATTCCTAGCGGTAGGCAAAGGAATTTCTCTTTTCCTCTATCCTCTGGATCGCCGGAAGGTGCTGGAGAATGAACGGGAGTTGACTCGACGGAGGGAATTGGAGGCCGAGACGTAGCAGGCTTTATGGACCCATTTACGCTGACATAATCGGACGATCGCCGAGGAACGCCGAAAAAACACTGCCATATGGGTCTTCATCATTAATGGGATTGTCGATCCCATGAAATCCGCCGGCCTGGAGCTCGACTCCGATCCCCGCGATTTCCCTTGACAGGTTCGCAGCGCTCGTCGCTTGATAGGCAAAGCTATTTCAATCGAGATCAAAGGTAATAAATGAAAAGGGGGCAATAGGAAGAATATGAAACGACTGATTTTACTGTTCATGCTGGCCGTATCTATTAGCATCCTGGCCGTGTCCTGTCAGGCGCCGCAAACTCAGGCACCGAAAACTCAAGAACCGCAGGCCCAGGTTCAGGAACCGGCCGTCACTTGCGATCGGCAGTGCCTGGTCGATCTCATGCAAAAGTATCTGGCTGCCCTGGTGGCGCATGATCCCAAGGCCGTACCGTTTGCCGAGAGCGCCAAGTTTGTCGAGAGCACGGCGAACATCCCGGTAGGCGAGGGCCTGTGGATCACGGCCACCGGCGGCCCGGGTCCATTCCAGATTTACGCAGCCGATCCCGTGGCGCAACAGGTCGCCTGCCTGGTGACGATGAAGGAGACAAACAAGGATGTCCTTTTGGGGGCGCGTCTTAAACTCGTCAACGGGAAAATCACTGAAGCCGAGCATCTCGTGATTCGTGATGATTTGTCAAAGCAAATCGCGAACGGCCATCTCGTAAAGCCGCGGCCGGCATTCCTCGAAGACCTGGCCGAAACCGACCGGACACCCCGCGAGGATATGCTGAAGGCCGGGGCAGCGTACTATGTGGCGCTTACCGGGGAAGATGGCAAGCTTGCACCATTTGCCGATGACTGCGAACGCCGCGAGAACGGCATGACAACGGCAGGGACCAGGGAGCCGATGAGCCCGATGCCAATCACCGCAACCGATCCCGATACCAAGAAAATGCTGGAAGCGATGTCCAGGATGCCGCGGACCTGTGAAGGGCAGATCAGCACCGGCTCCTTCACCTATATCACCGATATCAAGGACCGCCGTGTGTATATCGCCGATGAGCAGAAGGGCCTTGTGGTGGGCTTTTCGATGTTCTGGCACAAGAGCGACATCAAAACGGTGAAAATCAAGAATGTGCCCGGCATTGATGAAATGCCGTCTTATCAGGCGACATTCAATCTTCCCGCCATGCATATCTACAAAATCAAGGGCGGCAAGATTTATGACATCGAGGCGATCGGGTTTACGCTGCCCTACGGCACGCGGTCGGGCTGGGAATAGACGAGGAATTGAACGCCTGGCGTTCAGTCTGTGAAAGGAGCGAGGCAACAATGGCAAACTGGGACAGGAAGTACATAGTCACCGAATTGACCACAGCAGTTGGGGACGCTCCATGGAATCCGGTGTTCACGGAAAAAGAGGCATCGCGGCTGCTTGCCCTGGACGGCAGCGTCCGGGAAGGTGCCTTTTATATGGAAACTGCCTGGTTCTGGCCTGCGAAATGGCCCAAGGGAGAGGAAGGCACGATTAAAGAGCACAGCCACCCTTTTCCGGAGACCATCGCGTTCGTTGGAACCAATCCGGACGATATTAACGACCTTGGGGGCGAAATTGAGCTATGGATTGACGGGAAGCAGAATATCATCGACAAAAGCTTCCTGGCCTTTCTGCCCGCCGGCACGAAGCACGGGCCTCTGAGGATCCTGAAGGTAAGCCGGCCCATCTTCCATTTCACTGCCGGCCCCTCCAAAAGCTACACTTAGGAAAATAGGGCCGGACCGCGGCAAACACTCAGAGTATGGGGAAAGACGGCGATTGGGCGTTTCTCAATTCCTCCTGTGCCAACGAAGGGTGTTACCTTTTGGCAACCAGGGATCGATGCCGCATACTGCGATCCGGCCCGATGCCCATGAAAATCCTGCGCGCCGCAATTCTATGGTATGGACTGCTGGGCCTTTCCGGAATCGCGTGTGCCCAGGACCTGATCGTTCGCATCTCGGACCAGGACACAGGATCGGCGCTGGAACAAGCTCGGGTTGAGATTGTGATCTTCCCGGATACAATCGCCCAAATGGCTTTTACAAACAGCGCCGGCAGTGTGGAGTTCCGGCGTGTCGAACAGAACCTGTTTCTGTTGCGCGCAACCAAGAATGGATATCAACCGTACGAGGAATCGGTCGACCGCAGCCGCCTGTCCATGGAAGCTCCGACAATCTGGGTGCGCATGAAGAGAATGCCGGCCAAAGATGAGCCGCCCGGTGGAGTGATATCGGCACGCTTATTGGCCATCCCGGAGGCGGCCCGCAGGGAGTTCAAAACCGGCCTGGATCTGATGGGCAGCAAGAATGATCCCAGGGGAAGCCTCAGCCATTTCCAGAAAGCCATCGATGCTTTTCCAAACTACTACGAAGCCTATTACATGCTCGGAATGGCCCATCTCAAAACGGGCAATGCATCGGACGGGGAATCTTCCCTGCGCAGGGCCATCGAAATCAACCCAGGATTCTTCGACCCCTATTACCCGCTCTCTGAGCTTTTGATCTTCCGGCAGCATTACGAAGAGGCCGAGCGTCTGCTGCTCAAACCTTTTCGGGAGGACCCGGAAAGCTGGCAGTGGCCCTACGAACTGGGCATGTGCTACGGCAAGATGGGCCAATGGGAGAAAGGCATCGCCATGGGCAGGCTCGCCCTGGAGCGCAAAAATGCCTCGCCTAAGGTCCGCCTTCTGCTCGCGGATCTTTATAACAATGCTGGAGAGGTTTCCAAGGCCATTCTGGAACTTGAAGCTTACCTGAAAGAGAATCCGGAGAGCCCGATGACTCCCCGCGTAAAAGAGGTGCTCAAGCAGCTCCGCAAATAAATGCATCGGTGATTGCCGCCTTCGCCGGAGGGTGTTGAATTACTCATGAACATTGCCAATGTTGATTGCAGCTCCGGTTGGTAATAAACTTTGGGCCCGATGTACAAATCATGTTCCTGGGACAATCAAAATCTTAATTTAACTTGTGGATCTTTGGAACTCCTCGCTTTTGGCGACATAAGGTAAAGCGTGCACCCTGGTCCTCAGGATGTACAGTGTAAAACCAGGATTTTCCCAGGTATTCAGGCAGCATTCAAAGTTGAGGATGTTTTAAACGGATGAAGCGGAGCTTCGGGGGCCTGTCCTCTCGACAATTATGGGATAAAAGGCGTCCATCATGAGATATGGATTCGGACTCATTCTCTGCTGTGCCTTATTTATCCTGATTCCGGCGATTCCGGCCAGCCCGGAGGCCGCCGACATAAATCCGGGGGCTGAGGCGCAGGACGAAGAATCCATCGATTACATTCACCAGACGCCGAAGAATCTGCCGGGCTTTGAACCTTCCGACGACCAGGCGCCGCTCAATGAAATCCTCACTGCCGTAGGAAAGAATGTCTCCAGGCTTTTCGCCGACCTCCTCAATATTTCCGCCGTGGAAAATGTTCTTCTGCAGAAGTTAAACCATGAAGGGGAGGTCCGTTCGAGCCTGAAATTCAAGTGTCTCTATCTGGGCATAGCCACGACCGAAAAATGGGGGCCATCCTTTATCGAATATCGATCGGATGCCAAGGGACGCGAGATTACGCCGCCGGGCTCGAGGGAAGGCTACATGCTGACCTCAGGATTCATTTCGGCTCCATTGATATTCCACCCGGCCCATCAGAAGGGAAGTTCCTTCCGGCTGCTCGGGCGGCAGAAACTGGGAAGCCGCGACACCCTCCTGGTGGGTTATGCGCAAATTCCCGCGCAATCCCGGCTATTTGGAACCTATAGGCTCCGGCAAAACACCGGCACGATATTCAAACAGGGAATGGCCTGGATTGACGCGGAGACCTATCAAATTGTACGCATTGTCTCAGACCTTCTGGAGCCTCTCCCCCTCATCCGGCTTGAAAAACAAAGGACAGAGATAGAATTCGACGAGGTCCGGCTGAATCGGGCGTCACGGAAATTCTGGTTGCCGAAGCAGGTGATTGTTACCCTCCAATGGGAAGGCAAGGTTCTCCGCAATACGCATTTATATTCGGATTTCGAGCTGTTCAGTGTGGAAACCATGCAAAAGATCGCGAAGCCCGAGGTTGTGGAGAAAGAAACCGAGGAAAGCGCGGATCCGGCACCGGAGGCAAAACCTCTGGCAGGCGCTCCTAAACAGCCCGATCCTCCGGAAAAGTAGCAGCGTCCCGCCCGAAACTAGCGCAAATCTTTGAGTCTTTGAGTATAGGAACAGCTTCAATGCGGCAATAGTATTGACTCCGCTTTAAGCGAAGCCCGAATAGCCGGCCAACTTCAGCGATTGGCTGTATGGATGTGGCGATAAAAAACAGCCTTGGCCAGTTCGGCGGTAACCATATAGAAAATAACGATCGCGCCCAGAATCAGCAGATACTTGAAAGGCAATGGTTCAAAATCAAGGAGTTCGGCCAGAGGGGTAAAGGGGATCAAAATCGCCAGCCCGACCATTGCATGGGTCGCAAGCAGCAGAAGCCGGCCGGGCATTGCCCGGAAAAACGGGCGTCTGCTTCGCACCACGAGGACAATCAGACATGCAGAAACCACAGATTCCACAAACCATCCGGTCCGAAACTGAGCAACGCCGGCCTTAAGGATCAACAACAGAGCGCCGAAAGTCAGAAAATCAAAAACCGAGCTGAGAATCCCGAATGTAACCATAAATTTTCGGATGAAGCCGATATTCCATTTCTGTGGCTGGTCCACCATCTCGCTATCCACACTATCACCGGCGATTGTCATCTCAGGGATATCGGTAAAAAGATTCGTAAGAAGTATCTGATGGGGCAATAGAGGAAGGAATGGAAGAAAAAGCGATGCACCGGCCATGCTGAACATGTTGCCGAAATTGGCGCTGGTGGCCATAAAAATATATTTCATGGTATTGGCAAAAGTGGTTCTGCCGCCGCGCACGCCGTTCAGGATTGCAGCCAGATCCTTTTCCAGCAGGACAATATCAGCCGCTTCCTTTGCCACATCAACCGCGCTATCCACCGAAATACTTACGTCGGCGGCGTGCAGGGCGGAGGTGTCGTTGATGCCATCTCCCATGTAACCGACCACGTTACCGGCCCTTTTGGCTGCCAAAAGGATGCGCTCTTTCTGGTTTGGCTCAACTTCGGCAAAGACATGCACTTGGTTGATTTTGGCTTGCAGAGCCTCATCGCTCATTTCTCGCAGTTGCTGACCCGTGAGTGTTTCCAGATTCGATATGCCAACCTGTTGGGCAACGCTCCGGGCCACCAATCGGTTGTCGCCGGTGATCATCTTCAGCGTCACTCCTAATTCCGCAAGCGACCGGATGGTCTCGACAGCGCTCTGTTTGGGAGGATCAAAGAAGACGAGGAATCCCAAAAATGTCATTTGATCTTCATGAGCTTTGGTAATGCAGGTTTCTTTCCCGAGATTTCGATATGCCAGACCAAGGACACGGTGGCCGCTGGCACTCAGCTCCTCGAAATGCGTTTCCAGCTTTTGCCGGATTTCTTCCAGGTCAACGGTTGTGCCGTCGGGCTTTTCGGCAGTCGAACACACGTCGAGTATGTTGGCAAAAGCGCCTTTCGTCAGCATGACATTACGATCGCCGAATTTTACGAGTATGCTCAGGCGCTTGCGCACGAAATCATAGGGATGCTCGTCCAGCTTTTGATACGAAGAAAGATCGAATTGCCGATAGTTGCGAATGGCTTCATCGATCGGATTGGCAAAGCCGGTCTCGAACTTCGAGTTGAGATAGGCATAAAGCAGCACCTTCTCATTATCACTTCCGTCGATATCCAGCGCCTTGTAAAGGCGGACCAGGCCTTCCGTTAGCGTGCCCGTCTTATCCGAGCAGAGAACATTCATGCTACCCAGGTTCTCTATGGAGGCCAGCCTTTTGACAATTACCTTTTCCCGGGCCATACGCTTTGCCCCGTGGGCCAGGTTGACGCTGATGATGGCCGGCAATAACTGAGGGGTTAGTCCGACCGCCAACGCGAGCGAGAACATAAAGGCATCGAGAATAGGGCGGTGCATCGCAACATTGATTGCGAATATCCCGATGAGGAGGATGAGCGTTACTTCCATAAGCAGATAGCCAAATCGCCGTACTCCACGCTCGAACTCCGTTTCCTGCGGAGGAAGCCTCAGGCGGGAGGACACCTGGCCGAATTCCGTGTTCATGCCGGTCCGGACGACAACAGCAACGGCGGTTCCACTGACGACATGCGTTCCCATATAAAGCATGTTTCTTCGCTGGGCCAGCGGGGTGTCTGCTGGAATTTCGCCTTTCGCTTTCTCAACCGGGTAGGTCTCGCCAGTCAGGGCTGCCTCATTGACAAAGAGATCCCGGCATTCGAGGATTACGCAATCGCCGGGCACTCCAGATCCAGCTGATAGTTCCACAACGTCCCCCGGCACAATATCCTCCAGCGGGATTTCAGCGGTTTCCTTGTTTCGGCGGGCTGAAACTCGGATTTGCACCATGGCCAAAAGCTTTTCGACTGCATCCGTGGCGCCGCGTTCCTGCCAGAAGCCCAATAGCCCGCTGACAACAACAATTGCCAGGATTATGAGAGCATCCGTTCGATCATGCAGGAAAAGTGAGAGAACAGCTGCAAAGATAAGAATCAGGATGATGGGACTCTTGAATTGATGTGCCAGCAGGGTTGCGGATCCAAACGTTTTATGAGGCGTTGCCAGGTTTGCGCCGAAGCTGCCTAAGCGCCTGGAAGCATCGTCGCTAGTGAGTCCCTGAATCGTGGTCTGTAGTTCCCGCAAAATTTGTTCGGCCGGTTGGCTCCAGACCTGGCTGTTGATCATAATTGGAACTCCACCATATCCATGGCCTCGAGGTAAATCTGCGGTACTCTCGGTCATTAAGGGTTATAAAGCAGCTCCGGGCATTTGGGAGCTCTCCTATATAGCGTGTATCCTATTTTAATTGAATATTATCGCCAACGATACGGATCTTTGAAGTCAAAGGACCCGGAAAAACTCCCTGTGGAGTCGCATCGAGGCTATAATTGTCCGGCAAAACACGCTGATGGGATAGATAGCTGTACTGAAAAATCCGAACAGGACGCATGAGATTCAAATGGAAATATTGATGACAATGAGGACTTTATTATGCGGATCCTGCTGGTTGAAGACGATGCAAAGATCGCTTCTTTCATCATAAAAGGTTTTAAAGCTGCAGGCTATGCTGTCGACCATGCCGGCGATGGGGAGAAGGGCCTTCGGATGGCGTTGGCCGAGCCTTATGACACGGCCATCATCGACATCATGCTGCCCAAACTGGACGGATTGTCGCTGATTGAAGAAATGCGGAGGGGCAAGATCCGGACGCCGATCCTCACTCTGAGCGCCAAGGGATCGGTGGAGGATCGTGTAAAGGGGCTTCAATCAGGGAGCGATGACTATCTGGTCAAGCCTTTTGCCTTTTCCGAACTGCTTGCTCGCGTGCAGGCGCTTATTCGAAGAGCAAGCGGTCTCACGGAACCTACCAGGCTCAATGTCGCCGATTTGTCCATGAATCTCCTGACACGGGAGGTTAAAAGAGGAGGCAAGAATATCGAGCTCCAGCCCATCGAATTTTCTTTGCTCGAGTATCTCATGCGAAACGCCGGGCGTGTCGTATCCAAAACGATGATCATGGAACATGTGTGGGACTATAACTTCGATCCTCAGACGAATGTGGTTGAAGCGAGAATCTGCAGGCTAAGGGACAAAATCGACAGGGATGGCGAAAAAAGCCTGATTCATACCGTCCGTGGAGTGGGATATGTCCTCAAGGAGACGAGTTAGTTTCCGAAACACTCTAGCTTTTCGATTGACGTTCTTATATGCGGTGATTTTCACGATATCCGCCTGCATGGCCTTTCTCCTGTTCTACGCCTTCATCGCAAAATTTATCTACGATCAAACCGATCAAGAGCTCAAAAGTCAGGCGGATCGGTTCTCGATATTGCTTGCCTCCGAAGGATCGAGCGCAGTTGTGAATAATTCTCTCATTGAAGCCCATACGGCCGGCGTAAAAAAGGTCTTCTTCCGCTTTTTTTCCGCGACTGGCGAAGTCTTTTCATCGTCCGACATGTCTTATTGGAAGGGCATGGATATCGGCATCGACGAAACGGCCCTCAAGGAACTGCTTCGCGAGAATCAGCCTGTGTTTAAGACAGTCGCGGTTGCGGGTCGCAGAGAAAAAGTCCGGATTCTCTATGCCGCGCTTAACTCCAGTATCATCCTGCAGGTTGGTGTGGCAATGGAGAGCTACGCGCGCTTTCTGGATGCCTTTCAAAGAATCTTTATCGCTACGATGGCCTTTCTGATTGTTTTAGCCACGGCTGGCGGTTGGTTCATGGCCCGGCGCGCGGTTTCAGGAGTTGAGGCTGTTACACGGACGGCGCAGAAGATATCCGGTGGAACTCTTGAAGAACGGGTTCCCGTAAAGGCAAGAGGAGATGAGATCGATACCCTTGCCCTTACTTTCAATCAAATGTTGGACCGGATACAGGCGCTGCTCAAAGAAATCAAGGAGATGAGCGACAACATAGCCCACGACCTGAGAAGCCCGATTGCACGGATCCGGGGTGCCGCGGAAATAGCCCTCACGGGCGGCAAAAATCTGAGCGAGTATGAAGACATGGCTGCCAGTACCATAGAAGAGTGCGACCGCCTCCTTGATATGATCAATACAATGCTCTTGATTTCAAAAACCGAATCAGGGGCGGACAAGCTTTCCGGCAAGGATGTCGATCTCACCGGAATGGTCCGACAGGCATGCGAACTCTTCGATCCCACAGCCGAAGATAAACAGATAACTCTTCGCTGCAATGTGCAGCCGGGAATCCATCTGGTTGGGGATACCCCGATGATTCAGCGAATGCTGTCCAATCTGCTCGACAATGCCATCAAATATACGCAGCCCGGCGGTCTGGTAAATATCAGCGTTCACGAGAACGCATCCCAGGTTTTCATCGCAGTCGAGGATACCGGCATCGGCATATCTCCGGAGGACCTTTCACGCGTTTTTGAACGGTTTTACCGGTGCGATCAGAGCCGGTCCCAGGCGGGGATCGGGCTGGGGCTCAGTCTGGCTCGTGCAATTGCCCGGGCTCATGGTGGCGACATTACCGTCGCGAGCGCACCGAACCGCGGAAGCACCTTCACGGCAACCCTGTCCAAAGCCTTTGCCTCCTGAACCGGACACCCCACGCGCCGCAAACATTACGCATTTGTAATCTTCCGGTCATCTTTCTGTTAACTCCGGGATTTACATTGATCTCGACATCGGAGGCTGGCAAAAGCCGCGAATTCTATTTTGAGATCAGGAGGAAGAAGATGGAAAACAGAAAGAGTTTAAAAATCGGGCTTATCACCGCAGTATTGGCGTTGGCCGTGCTCGGATTCGGGTATGGGATGCAAACGGCTGCAAAATCTACTCAACAACCGGTTGTTTCGGTATCCAAAAGCGCCGAGACTCCCATGGTCCCTGCCAATTTCAGCGACCTTGCAGAAAAGGCTCGCCCTGGGGTCGTTAACATCCAGGTGGTTAAGAAGGTTCAGGCTGTCGGTTTTGCATTCCCCAATTTCCCGGGCAGTCCGTTTGGAGAGGACAATCCTTTTGGACGTTTCTTTGGGGGCAATCCACCGGAAGAACAAAAGCAGGAAGGGGTGGGCTCGGGATTTGTCATCAGCCCGGAAGGATTCATACTCACCAATAATCATGTGATCGAGGATGCCGAGCAGATCAAGGTGAAGCTTGCAAACGGGAAAGAGTATGAAGCCAAGGTAGTTGGCAGGGATCCGAAAACGGATCTGGCGCTTGTCAAGGTTGATGGAGTCAAGGATCTGCAGCCCCTGCCGCTGGGTAATTCGGAAGAGCTGAAGGTCGGCAGCTGGGTGGTGGCGATCGGGAGCCCATTCGGACTGGAACAGACTGTAACCCAGGGGATTGTGAGTGGAAAAGGAAGGGTGATCGGTTCCGGTCCCTATGACGATTTCATCCAGACCGATGCCTCGATCAATCCCGGAAACAGTGGCGGCCCGCTGATCAATATGAAGGGAGAGGTGATCGGCATCAATACGGCTATCAATCCCAGCGGGCAGGGGATTGGCTTTGCGATCCCGATCGACATGGCAAAATCCATTATTCCGCAACTGGAGCAGAAAGGATCTGTCACCAGGGGATGGCTTGGCGTGAGCATTCAGCAGATGACTCCAGCTCTTGAAAAATCCTTTGGAACGAAAGATAAGGAGGGGGTTCTCGTTTCCGATGTGTTCAGGGGCGGCCCGGCCGATAAAGCAGGAATCGAGCGGGGCGATGTCATCACTCAGTTTGACGGAAAGGGCGTGACCGAATCGAGAGATCTGTCCCGGATGGTCGCATCGACTCCAGTGGGCAAGACGGTGAATGTCAAGCTGATGAGAGACGGGAAAACTTTTGAGCGCACGGTGAAGGTGGGCGAGATGGAAAAGAAATTGGATTCAGCCCAAATGCCGTCGCATAAATCCCTTGGCATTACGGTGCAGGAACTAACACCCGAAATAGCCCGGGATCTCGGTTTGAAGAATGAAACCGGAGTGGTTGTTACTCGAGTTGAGCCGGGAAGCTCAGCGGATGATGCCGGAATTCAGAGAGGGGATGTCATTCAAGAAGTCAATCGAAAGCCGGTGAATGATGTAGAAGATTTCAGCCGGAAGATTGAGCAGGCCAAAAGCCAGGATAGCGTCCTGCTCCTGATTCAAAGAGGACAGAATAGCTTGTTCGCCGCCGTTACCCCGAAGTAAGCCTCCAGTCGCCCGATCGGCAAAATAAACCCAATATGACCGATCGGGCGACTGTCTTCTTCGGGCGGGATGTTTCCCTCCGTGTGCGGTGCCAGCCGCGATCTCGGTATAAAAGAGGCCGATAGTTCTCTCAAATTTTCAGCGAAACCCCAGGCGCGGCCTTATCGCAAAGACCGGGCATCAGGATTGGCAGGAAAACAAAATGGACCGGTTCGAGTCTGCCCTCGCGCGCTTTCGGGCCAAACTGAACCAAGTGTTCCGTTTCTAAGCAGAATTTGTCTGATGGACTGAGGCAGCCGCCGCTGAATCATCGGTGGCCTCATGCCCTTCGCATCGGGGACGGCCGAAGCGGACCGTGGAGATACGTCCCCATTTTTTTGCTTATTTAGCTTCCGTCATCCGCACCCGCCTCCTATAATAGGCCTCCTGTGACCAGGCAATCAAAATCATTGAAAGAAGTTATCTCAGGAGCATGTATGCCTGAAACTGGCCCAATGATTTTGCGCAGCATCTTTCATGAATCGGGCAACAATTCTTCAGGGAGAAAAACAGATGACTTATAAAAAGCGAACGGACCGACGGAATTTCTTTCAGGATGTATCGGCTGGAGCAGCCGGAGTGGCGTTTGCCAGTGTCTTATCCGCATTGAATGCGTCAGCGATGATGGGTCCTCAGACGCCGACCTACTCATCCTTCGACATGAGCAAACTGGCGAATGTCGTGAGGGACCCCGTAAGGGAACCCAATGTCGTTGAGTTTAAGCCGTGGAAATCCATGCACGCCTCGATTACGGCCCCCATGATTACGGCGTGGGGCGCCAAAGACGTTCCGGGATCCAGTCTGGCGATTGGGTTTGCCTATATTGAAAGGCCTGAAACATTGGGCGGCGATACCCATTCACACACTCATGACCAGTGGATATTCCTCATCGGGGGCGACGGCAAAAATTTCCTCGAATTCGATGCGGATGCTGAAATGTTTCTGGGCGACAAGGTCAGCAAGGTCAACTATTCCTGCTATTTCTTTATTCCCAAAAACACTCCCCACTGCCCATTAGTCGTTAAACGAGTTGGCAAGCCTATCGTCTTCATCGATGCCAGAGTCGGCTAGGCGGCGTCCGTAAAGCCTGCCAACAAGTGACATGAACTGCCGGACCGCATAGCGTTCATCGGCAGACATGGAGGCAGAAGGCGTTATCTCACCGGATCCGCTGGGGCGGGCTCCATGCCAACCGGATAGTGCCTGGCTATGGAAGCCTGCCCACGGCTGCATGCTTGCACTTTGACGCTCAGTCCCGAACCCGATCCATGGAATTTGCAGACGTGTTCTTTTCGAAAGGAGAGTACCGATGAGCAGCAAGGACAGTACAACTCGAAGGGCGTTTTTCCAGGATGTGACGGCGGGTACGGCAGGGATAGCTGTGGCCAGCGCCTTGGCCCAATTGGGTGCTCCCGCACTGGCTCAGGAAGGCAAGAAGCCGGCCGCTAAAAGCCCGTTTCCCGAGATGCCCTGGCCGACGGGGACCATAGGCACGAAATATGACAAGCTCTTCTGCACAAGGTTTAAGGAAAAATCCAATTTGCCGGCGGTTGACGGCCCGCAGGCCTACTTCCGGGGCCAGAGCGAGCTTCCGGGAGCCGGAATCAATATCGGCTGGCAATTGTTTGTGAGACCTATGCGGCTGGAAAGGACATTTCATAAACACGACGTTGATGAATACCTGATCTTTCTGGGCGCCTCGCTGCCGGATCTGATCGGCTCCTTCGACGGCGAAATCGAGTTGTTCCTTGGAGAAGAGCTGGAGAAACATGTCGTCAACAAGGCTACGATCCTCTATATCCCCAGGGGACTGCAGCATTGCCCCCTTGAAATAAAAGTTCTCCGCAAGCCGATGATGTTCAGCGCATTGATGCTTGCACCCTATTTCAACGGAGTCTATGGCGCCGAAAAGATGTATGCCGCCTATGACGGTCCCGGCACCATCGACTGAAATATTCCGACTGGAGATTCGAGATTCGAGGTTTATGGTCCATATTGACGAACCTCGAATTTCGAATCACCAGAGTAGCGGGCAAAGCAATATAGGCTGCATTTGTATCGGGCATCTTCGTTGCGAACCTTGGGTTGTTCAAGTCCATCTTTAAACCGTCCTGGTACATGACGATGCCTACTCTGTGCCACAGAAGGATTTCAAACTCCAGTGCCTTGATTGGGTTATGATATCCGGCCGCGGGAAACGATGAAATCACCACTCCATCGCCTGACGCCCTCCAATGCCTTATCCCTGTCCTGATCCGTCATTCCCCGTATTTTCAATTTGGTCTTCCTTGGGCAAAGGAGCGGGAATCGCTGCCGTAGTCATAATGGTTGGGGGACGATCTGTCATGAAAGACGTACATATCCCGCCATTATGATCTTTTTGTTTTTCTAGGCGGATAATGAAGGTAAGGCCCCATTTGTTCTATATTTTCTTAATATCCTCGAGCCAGATCGTCTTGGATCCGTAGTCCTCCACCTGAAAGCCGCTCGTATCTCCGATCTTGACTTTTGCGGCGGGAGCCGCAGTGCCCTTGCCATGTCCGTCCGCCTGGAGGCTAAGATCGATCACTCCCACGCCGAAGCCCTCCGTCGGTTTCGAGCCGGGCTTGTCGGCGCCGAGGAACGAAATCGGCTTGGCCGTAATTACAGTCAAGAAGCGCCCACCACCCAAAGTCACGATCTGGTTGGTCAGCTTGAGGTCGAAGGCCCGCCCATCCTCGAAGATCAATTTGCCCACGACGGGCATCGAGTTGAGCTTGGCTGCAAGACTCGTCGTGCCGCCGGCATTGAGCGCCGCGCGTGCCTCATCTTTCTCGGGTTGCGTCGAGAATCGATCTATGGTGATCGTGGCTTTGACCTTCTTTTCGATGCCGTCAACCTTTCCTATTGCGGTTGCCGTGTACGACTCGCCCGCCAGGGCATGGGACATGCTTAGGGCTGCAACCGCAAAAATCAGCAATAGCTTCTTCATCGAACTTCCTTTTTTGATGGGGACAGCCACCAGTGTCCCCGTATATCAAGGGGAGCAAAGAATTGGTTCCGTTTGCCGGGGACACCGGTGATTGTCCCCGGCAACTCATTGAAGGGTAACATGCCGGGTAGGGAATGCAAGAGGTACGGGATTTGGCTTCACCTCGGGTCTTTTTCGTTAAGCCCTCGAATGGGGAAAGCTGGATTTATCCGTAATCGCCCAACTCCGCCGGGAGATTTCCAGAGTTTGGCAGTCCCAGGATCATTGAACGCTGATAGACGCTGAATAAACTCTGACGAACTGATACCTGTTGGGTTTGCGGTCTGGTATCCTCCCAGAACTTTTTTGATGGGT
>Ga0208980_10001430_pt1 | contig 14424 bp, 43 predicted proteins | sample WetSurMetagenome_3_FD_187993 | JGI IMG/M metagenome (GOLD analysis project Ga0208980, IMG submission 187993) | Wetland microbial communities from Twitchell Island in the Sacramento Delta, sample from surface sediment Aug2011 Site A1 Bulk (version 2) | ecosystem: Environmental > Aquatic > Marine... | reverse complement strand
TCCTATATTAATATGGTCTAAATGCTCATTCCTATATTAATATGGTCTAAATGCTCATTCCTATATTAATATGGTCTAAATGCTCATTCCTATATTAATGCTACCAAATGGCTCTATCCTATATTAATATGGCTAACTGGCTCTATCCTATATTAATATGGCTAACTGGCTCTATCCTATATTAATGCCGCCAAATGGCTCTATCCTATATTAATATGGTCTAAATGCTCATTCCTATATTAATGCTGCCAAATGGCTCTATCCTATATTAATATGGTCTAAATGCTCATTCCTATATTAATATGGATAATAGCCTTTATACCCATTAATGTAGGAATTCACCTATTTATCATTAATATAGGATAATTTTAGGGTTATCAGCCCTATTTCATATTAATATAGGATGCGAAGGTTTAAATAGTAGCAAAAACAGATATGGGGATGCCTTTGTGGAATCGGTATCACTGGGTATCACCCACCGTTACCATTACCATTAGGGCAGGGAATACCACTATGGCTAAGACCGTTAAGGAATCAGCCCCGGTTGCCTCAAAGCAGAAGGCAAAAGCAAAGGGGAACGCTCGTAAGAAAGTGTCGAACACTATGATCACCAGTCTGACCGAGGTATATAAGATGACTGGGAAAGAGATTGATGCGGATACCAACCGCATTGATGCCGTTGAAGCGGTGGACATCTCATGTGAGATATACTTCAATGCGAAGGATGTCGCACAGAAGCACCCAAAGGAGAAACTCGTAACTGATGCAGGCATCATGTACGAGGGACAGGGGAAGGTTGCCGCCGCAATCATTACGAAGTATGGGCTGATTAAGGGTGCGCTCATGCTCAAGGGATACGGAGATTCCCTTCCCAACTAATTTTTTTTATTATTCCTATATAATTAATGTAGGCTATACGCATATATATGGGGAAATCGATCTTTGAGCATTAATGATATAGGATTCTCTCCTTCTCATGTGGAATGAATGTGTAAATAATATGATGTAAATTGATGAGCATTAATAATATAGGATCGCCTGACTTTTTTTATAAGAGCATTATTATAATAATAAAAATCCTATCTTATCATTAATATAGGATAGAAAGGTTTATATAGTTTCGCTTTCATACCCTCTGTATCCTTTTCTGAACAGGGAAGGCATGGTAATATAATTGTATATGGACTATACCCTATGTACCATGACCTGTCTTACCACCTATACTGTCAGTGAGGATACCTGTACTAAAATATGGGAAGTCTTTATATGGCAATCCGCATAATAAACGGCGGGAATTCCGCCACAAGAATTGTGCCGTCTTTTGATGAGCGCATTATTGAGAGTGTACCGGATTCTGAACAGGTGTCTTTCGTAATGGACATGAGAGATGGAAAACCCATCTACAAAAGATTGCGAAGTGATGAGGACACAGTGGATTATATTGCAGACCTCAATGAAAATGAGGAGATTGCGTCCATTGTCATGGATGAACAAAATAGGGATATTATCATTGTCCTTCGTGAACTTGGCGAAGAACCCATTGACATTGGGGAAATTCCAGCAGGGTGTCCTGAGGTCATTGACCTATGAAGATTTACGTTTCTGGAAAATCTGCAAAGATTTCTGAAACGAATTCTGAACATGAAACTTCAAAAATTTTTTCTGGTGATACCCTTTCCTTTCAAAAAAATGGACGTTCAATTTATTCGGGTGGTGGGTTGAACTGTTCACAATGTGGAAATCGAATATGGCATGGGCAGGTTGGATACTGCATCGTGTATAAGCGAATTGTGGCATCAAACGAAACCTGCTCTCAAAATACTCGCACCAAATATAATCGGGTAAATTTCTGAGGGTTTTCTCTATGGGAAATGAAATCGACATTAGTTATACTACGTTTGAGGATCATTATCCTGTCGAACATTATGAATCGTATGACGACTATGATAAAGCATTTTCACGTTTTAAGGAATTGTCTGCGACAGTCCCATTGACGTTAATCTGTATGAGCCAATTCTCAATTTGTTAAGGTGAACCATGTCTGGAGATAATAAATTAATAATTCCAGATGCGGAAGTTCTCATGAGAGCGACTGCATTTGATCTGATTGAAGAAATCGCTGATGAACTCTTTGCCATTGAGGAAAGTGCAAGACTTTCTCTTGGAATTGTAACATATGGAGATCAACTTCTTCATGAGTTGAATCTTCCTTATGTGGCGGATTTAGTTCATCTGCCTGCACAGCCAGTATGGGCATACCCGGAATTTCAGGAGAAATAATGGTCGGCGTGTATCTTGATGATGGAACATCCATCCACTTTATTCCTGAGTATTACCACATGCACTTTGAAAACTTGGCAATTTTCTTCTATCGGAAAAAGGAATTTGCTTTGAAAAACCGTCCAAAAACCATTGTGATTGATTATGGGAGAAAACGATTCTCCCAACTTTGGGAAGATGGGCAGAATGTTGAACAATCATTTACGGGGGTAATGTGATACAAATGGATAGAAAAAGTTTTGTTGTTCATCTTATCGGAGATGAACCTGTGAATCCTGATAAAGTATTTGACGCAATTTTCAGGGGATTTCCCAACGAATACGTGAATGTAAGGGAATTTACCCCGGCTGAATATCTGAATATTCCTGAACCTGAAACGGTGGAATAATGAACAACAAATGGTTTATCATCAACATGACGCAACATTATGCGTCAGATGAGCAGAAACGTCAGGGTGTCATTGATCTCCCTGAAATATTCCGTAAGGAGTTAATTGAGTTGCTGACATTCGAGAATTTTCCAAAGTATGGATACCCAAGAGAATGTGCATGGGCAATTTCGACACTTCTACTGGACTGTTATTTTGACTATGCAGATATTGATCCTGCCAAACGTCAAATCAATGCGATGATTGGTGGTGCGCCTTATCTAATGCCGCCTCTTGAAAAAGCATTGTTTGAAGTCGGAGTGTACCCAATATACGCGTACTCTGAGCGGCAATCATTTGAACATAATGTTGGCGGAAAAATTGAGAAAACTTCTCAGTTTGTTCATGCAGGTTGGGTGTGTCCTGAACCACCAGTCGGATTTTGGGAACAATTTACGGGTTGGGTACGCCCGGAACCATGTGCAAAATTTTTAGACCAGACAGAAAAACCAAAGGTGTGATGCAAATGGATTATATCGCAGATGCAATCCCACGAATTCTGAAACGTGAAAAATCCGATGAAGTTTTTACTCAATCAGAAATTGACGAAATGTACGTAAAATTCAATGGGATTCCAAAACCTGAAATGGATTACAATGGACCAGAGGATATTGCAGGACGCATTGTGGCAATAGCCCTGATGATGCACAAAATTGATCCGTCCACAATAGATGGAAAACCACTTGAAGCAGAACTTATTGCAGAAGGGTTCAAATACGGATTTTGGAATAAGCGTGAGAACTGCGGTAAATGCGGCTCTGAAATGATGGGCAGGATCAAGTCGTATTATCCGTATTGTGATTCCACGTATGAAGAATGGTCTTGCCCGGTTTGTGGAAAAGGCGGATGGGGAAGTTCGGTATGATTATCCCAATGGAACAAGTATATAAGACACTTAAAAGTGTGGACGACAGTGAATGTTCCTGTGAAAAATGTGTAGAGATGTGCGCCAATCGTCCATGTTGGGGAATTCCTAAAGATATTCAGCGTCTGATTGATCTTGGATATGCCAAGCGTCTGATGCAGGATTATTGGGCTGGAAATTTCTCAGATGTTCCTTTCGATCCTGACAATTTTGATGCCCATTATGATATAATGATTGTTTCTCCTGCTATTGTCAAGAGAGAAGGTGGTAGTGCGCCATTTATGCCATTTGGAAGATGTACGTTCCTCACTGATGAAAATAAATGTGAGGTTCATGCACTTAAACCAACAGAAGGTCGGAAAGCAAAATGTCATCATAATAGTTCTGTTAATCTGCATGAATACATTGCCCGTACATGGGATACACCTGAGGGAAAAAGTGTTGTTGAACAATTTGGGAAATTGATGGGGTGGAGATAACATGGACGATTACGAAATACGTGCGAAGGCGGCAGAACTTTCTGTTATGTTTTCGGCGCAATTAACATCTGCAATGCTTATTAGTGGAATTGCGAGGAATTTGACTGAACTTGCGCCATTGGCACTTGCACCAGAGTTTGAAGAATATATCAGGACTGGAAAAATTCCAGCACCGATAAAAGTGGAAAAGAAGGAGATTTAATTATGCCTTATGAAGAAGAAAAAGGATCGTTCATTGGAACGGTCATGATAAAGTTTGAATATGCGTTTGATGCAATCGTTTTGGACGAAATTCCAATGGATGATGATTGCGAGGAACGAGAAATGTGGGCTGGGAAAACCTTTGAGGATTTAAGTTCAGAGGAATTGAACAGGGCATTTGAACTGGCTTTCTATGATCAGGTGGAACGTCCATCTGACATCAGTTTCAATGTGGACATTGAGGAAAAATTCTATGACAAAAGGTGCAACGATTGCCCCGGACTTCCGGGTGCAATCCATGTTCTTCGACCAGACTGTAATCATTGTGAAATGAAAAAAAGGTGATTGAAATGGCACTTGATTGGGACATAAATCTTATTGACACCATTCGTGTCAAGATGTGTACAGGATGCAAATTTGAAACCGATTGCCACCCACCAGAATCTGAGGATAGGATGGAGTGCATGAACATGGCGCAAATGTGCATCTGTGCTGATAAAAATGTGAAAAGTTTTTTCAGACCAGAGGAACGGTATTACACAAATTGAGGTTCATTATGAGAACAATTACAATTTCCGATGATGATGAAGTACTTTTGAAGGATGCAATCAGAAATCAGATTGATATGCTTGATAGTCTGTCTGTATCCGATCAGGATGAGATCAGAAATCAGTATATCGATCTTGTGTACAGGACTTCGGGATATGTTGTATGAGTTCGGGCGATGCTTACATTTACTGCCTGATCATTGACGAAAATGCGGCAGATAAAATCAACCGCAATCTTTCCATCATTGATCAGAAGCAAAAGAAAGTGAACGAAATTCTTGAGGAATTACGTGCGGATAAATTTCAGGATCCGGTACGTGGAAAACGTGGTCTTGCATTACTCGATGAGGTTAAACAATGCAAACGGAATATCCGTGAACTTTGTAAAAATCCGATTGCCATATTTCATGTGGCAGATGACAGTTGGAATGAGGCGTATCATGCCTGTGATGAGGCACTATACACGCCAACTTCTGTGTGTATGTTTCTTCGTCAAACGAAAGGGAGAATCTGGTGCAAAGACGAATTATTAGAAAAATATAAACATCATATATGCATTTGCTTACCTTCCCATTACGATTGTGATGCGGAGTTTCTGGATGAACTTGGTGTAAAAACCCGGCGACTGGAAGATTACAATGCACATAAATTCACTGAGCCAATTCACAGAACGGAATATGTGATGGTCAGTCTTGCAGATGGTTCGATTGTTCATACAGGCGCATTATCATTTGTTGCCTATGAATGGGCAAGAAACCGATATGAATTTGGTGCAACGGATTATGAAGTCCGTGAAGTCGAAGTCAGGGAAATTCGTGTAATTGATAAAAAAGAATTAGACCAAGTGGTTGATGAAACATTTGGTGATGAAACCCAATATGGAATAACGTGGCATGTGGATAAACATGAAGAAGGAGAAGATTAAGGAAACCCAGTATGTGTTGCTCAGTAAGCATGGAGAGTTGCTTGATAAAGGTGATCTCAACAATGTGCTGGCAACACTGGCATATGATATTGCAATAACGCACAGAGGAATAACCGATTTCACTTTGAAGGAGATTGAAATACAGGAAACAAAAGTGTTTACGTCAGAAGAACTTGAAATTAAACTGATGGATTTTGTCAGGAATATTGAGGAACGTGATCCACGATGATGTCTTTACCCGAAATTGAACCATTGATTGAAGTCCCATTTGCGAATTTTCCCGGTCTGAATTGTCGTGTTCCAAATCCGTCATGCCAATGGCAAAAGTGTGTACCGGATTGCATACCGACAGTATATGACAAGATTGATGTTGATTATTCCGAATATATGGAAGAAGATGATTAACATGGAATTCTCACATACGTACATAATGCGTGAAGATTCAGAACAGTTCTCTATCTGGACTTTGAAATCCAGTGAATATACAATGCGCCCTGCAAACGGCTTCATTGATTACGATGCGTTGGATAAGACGCATACATGGAGAATTTACACTGAAAAAAACAGGTTTGGTTTCTTTATGGCTGAAATCAGGCGTGGAGATTCCCAAGTATTTGATGCGGGATTTCAGGTGGTATAATGACAACAGACAAATATCTTGTAATCGTAGTGGGCGACATTGAGCCTGAACTACACAAATTTGAAACTGATGAACAGCGTGATAATGCCGCCATTGAGCATAGGCGTGAAGAAGGTGATGATGATGGAATTTTTAAACTTGATTTAGTGGACGGAATTCCTGAAATGACTACGTATTCCAATGGGTTCTTTTGGGATGCGGAAAATGAATATGATGATCCGGGTGAGTACGAGTTTGCTTACCTCGTAAAATGTCCAAAAGATGATGTCCAATGATTGAAGGAAAAAAACGGCATAAAGTAACTCTCATTATTGAAACTGAAAATAATTGTGAAGGTGAACAGAGTGATTATGATCTGCTTCGGAATTTCAAAATTCATAACGAATTCCAGATCAATCAGACATTCGCAAAAATTATTGTTGCAGGAGTGAATGATGCACCAGAAAAGCGCATATGATCAACTGATACGTGATGCAATAGATTTTCGTCTGGTTCACGATATTTCATTTGGATACCTTCGCTTTGAATGGGTGTATGCGTTTCCTTATATAACAATCGTGGATCGGATTACTCAGTTGTATCTGGAAGCATGTGAAGCAAGTGAAAATCGCTATACCCGTAGAGATCCGTTTGATTTGGTGCGTGGAGAAGTGCGCTTTGAATACGGAACTCCGTATATAGCGAATATCATTTACAGGATTGCTCAATTTTATGAATTTGAGTACACTACTTGTATGAAGTGTCCTGAACACGGTACATATTGTGGAATGGATGAAAAAGAAGTCCGTGAATGTATGCAACGTGCAGAGGACAAATATTGGGCGGATTTAGCCGCACCTCATTGGGATGATTGAACATGGGTGGAAGAAAAGTCTGTTTTATTGATGATGAAGGACAGGTTGGAACATGCCTTCGTGATGATGAAAATTGTCTGCATTGTAAGTCTGAATATGACCATTTCAGATGGCTTAAAGATGTGAGAACAGAAGATGATATATCGGCAAAAGTTTTTATGAAAACACAAGAAGATTACTATATGAAAATTTGCAAGCAGGTACATGTATTGGAACAAACCGTCTATGGATTGCGTGATTGTGCATCCGCACTTCGCAGGATTGGTCTTGAAAAAGTGAGTGATGAACTGGACTGGCGTGCAGGAAACATTGAAGAAGTGATGGAAAAGGTTGATCAACTGATACTTGCCTCAATGAAGCAGGAACATGCAAATCTTGATATTGAAAATGCACATCTGAAACAAATTCTGAAAATTATGAATGAGTGATACTATGCTTCATGAAATTGCAATAGTATGTGCAGGATTCATTATAGGATCGGTACTTACGGATGTATGTGTATTTGTGTATTTCAAATTCGTCAGGTGGAACATTATATAAGGAGTGAAAAATTATGGAACGACAAAAATTACCCGTAACAGTTGTTGCGGCAACATTATATACAAGTGGCGGTGGGATTGAACTTCCGTGGAGATATGTTGTCTTACAATGGGACAAAGGATCATCTGCACATGAGTTCTCACGCCATATGCAAGTGAAAGATGTGAAGAATGAATTTGATGATCAAATTTTCTACTACGGACACTATTGTTGTACGTATGAGGATGCGGAAAAAGATATGATCAAAAGCATGAAATCCAATAATGAGAATTATGGTCCAACGAATGTTAGCCATATTCCCGGTATTGAGTTCGTAAGAAAATATGCGAAGATGAGCAAGTATGAAAAGATTAGAGAGCATTGAAACAGAGTTGGTCAGTCTTGAAGTGGGAGAATGTGATTGCGGATACCATTTCACGGCTGATGCAACTTTTCTGGAACAGGTTGGAGATTTCGTGTCAAAATGTCCATCATGCGGAAAGCAGATAAATACTGCGCTCATATTTCCTGTATGAAACTAAAGAAAGGAGATAGACTTACACTATTTGGGTTTGAATTGGATTCTTCAAAAAAATTATCCAAGATGATATTTGAAACTGCTGGTGGAAATAAGATTGAATTTTTTGCTGACGGTGAAGCGTACCAGTACCATTGTATTGGTCATAGAACAATCGAACAAAAGAAATTTGAGGAAGAATTAGAAGTGCCATAATGGAATCTGTCGCAATCCGTGACGTAGAAAGTATGTTCGGATATATACAGGCGTTAAAAGATGTTGGAATAATAACTGATGAAACATACCAGAGTGCTTTTAAACACTTATGGGATGTGCGTGCTATTCTGACTGTTGCATTGAATGATTATGAACACACTCGACAGGAGAAATAATGACTTCATTACTCCAATTTAACGGAACTATTGACAGGCGTGGAGTTGGTCTTGAATTTATCAAGTCCACTGTTGTTAAAAATAAAGTTATCGGGTTTGATAGAGGAACACTTGAAACATGGACTACCGAGGACAAAGATTATGATGAGAAACATCTTTGTACCGTATGTGGTCAGTTACATCCACGCATGTATGTGGCTTTCAGGAAGCCATGTGGCATGTTTGGATGTTGGGTTCAGTTCAGGTATAATGGAGATGTTCATGTTCCTGATCTGTCAATTCCAATCACCGTAAAAGAATATCCGAGGGATGCAATACGCATGAGTGATGTGGAATCATCCCGCATGTGGCATAATGATTATGGCATGGAGAAGATTCTTGAAATGGAACTGAACCGTGTCAGGAATCTTATGAGGTAAATATGATCAATGATGCCGTAAAACAGAATTTCATTACTTTATGTGATGCGGTTAAAAATGGTCGCATCGCAATAATGGAGTGCAAGCGAAAGAAAGATGACGAGGTTATAAACCTTGTATGTGCTTTGAACTGTGAGGGAAATGAGATTGTTTTTCTTCCGGTTGCCGAAATGATGACTGGTGATCCTTATGAGGATTATTACCCACCTGATCCTGATGGCGGATTTTTCGAGGAATGATCATGGATGAGTTTGAGGAATTTCTCCAGACCAAAGCAAAAGAAATCCATGATGAAACATGGCGTACTTTCAGGGCTGGAATGAAACCAAGTACAAGTTGGTATTGTGCAAAGGATAAAGAAATCCTTATGGGTGAGATTATTCGTAAGTACCAAGAGGTTCATTGTTTATAGGTGAATCATATGCTGGAAGTAAAATCAAGTTATGAGAATGAGAATACTGGTCATTGGAGAATGACAGTGTACTCAACTACTACCAAATGTTCAATATCATTGATTGAAACAGATGATGGAATCACCACATATAAGGAGTGTCCGAAGAAAGTAACTGACAAACAAATAATCAGCAGGTTAGAGGACATCCTGCAAGCGCATATTGACATTACCGGACGGACATGCGATTCATGGGACGCTGTGCGTATCCGTGTTGAGGAACTGGTTGAACTCATTGAGGACAGACCACATCAGGATAAACATGAACAAATAGGCTTTCCTGTTGGAATTCCGAAGTTGGTGGATTTGGATGATAGCCCAAGTGATCGATGATATTGTGAGGGAATTGAATATAACTGACAAAGATGTTATTGATCGTTATCTTACAGATGCTATGACAGTAGCACATTTGTATGAGGCAATTCCATGTCCACATGCAGATTGTGATCTTAATTTTTATGCACGAACATATGAAAAAGTTGAATCTGAACTGATGTTTGGAGAAGGTGAATAATGTACCGTGATGATACAATAGAGAGAGTAGTTTTCCTGTCGAATCCCCCTGAATATACAGCATTGGTCCAGTTTATGGTAACACTTGAAATTGATGCCATACCCAATGGAACTGGTGAGGAATATGCTCTCAAAGTCATTAAGGAATTACAGGAACGATCATTGGATGAACTTGATTACGGCATGAGGATTTATTGATATGCAGACTGTTGCTGAACGAATGAGGGATTGTAAAACTGTTGCTGAAAGGATACAGAATGGTGTCAAGACACCGGGTGATTACATGGAGTATCTCACCTGTTGTGCAAAGGAGTGGATACCTGAAAGTCTTGCAGATATAAACCGAAATGAACATATGAACGATTGTGATGGTAAGGTTGAAATTACCAAAGCAAATCAGGATTTGATTGATGCGGCAGTAACCGCTTTCATCAACCATGTGGGTACATCGTTCTGTATGGATTATGCGCTTTATACAAAGGATTTGCACTATGCACGTAAACCATTAGGATCGCACAATTTTGGTGAAGATCCGTGGATACGGGAGTGATGAAATGAATATCGTAATTAAACGTGGACGAAAAAATGGGATGTTGTATTGTAAATTTTATGATACTACTGGTGAAGAACTCTATGATCTTGGTAGTGTTTCAAAAACTTTAACCGGGACAACTGAATGTGATCCGTACAATGGAATTTTTACTGGTGGACAGCATGGTGCTGCAAATCAGATTACACGGTGTAAATTCAAATACGGTCATGTTGAAAAATTGTTTGAATTTCCTGTGATTGATTTTGAGCATGGTGATGTCCTGACGATAGAACATGCTTTGAAAGATCGAATCTGGAAAGTTAAAGAGTGGATTGGCTCTACTGAATGGGAAGAAGAACTTGAGTTTTCTGTGTGAAAAATTATGACAGTAATGGTTCAGGTAACAATGACAGTTGAACAGGCACGTTTACAGATGCGTGCTATGGATTTCTATATGAGAATTTTGATGGGACAATTTGAAGAAATTGAGCATATGTTTATCTTCTTTGGAGAAGAAGGAGAGGAGTTTAAACGGAAGCCTGAAGATCGTGAGAAGATGCACATTCATCTCAAATGGTTAAAGAAATTTATTTATCCACAACTTGATGAAAATGCCTCATGGGGAATTACCGGCAGACCATGCCCTGAATGTGCCACGATGATTTATGATATGTATAAGACGATGGATCATGCGATTTCGTGGCATCAGAATCCTAAAGGTGGGTGGACGGTGAATTTTGACAAACCAATGCATTGGTATAAGGAAGTGCCACTTCCCGAAGTAAAGGTGTTTGAGGAATGAAGCGCATATATACCAAGCATATTACCAAGTGTTCCGAATGTCCTGCACATCAGATTGTCAGTAGAAGAATAACTGTTCCAAGTTTACGATGTGCGGAATATCATATGGAAATTGCTCAGAAGGATGCGGATACATTCCCGATGTTTTGTGAATTAAGAAAGGTGTAATAATGGATCGATATATGTCTAATGCTTTAGACAATTATATAACCGGGCACTATGGAGAGGATCAGTTCCGGGGTTGTGATGAGTACGATGAGTTTGTTGATAAGACATGCTCTGAATGTATTTGTCAGAAATGGTGTCCAACATGGAAAAAGTTGTGTGATCAAGGCGACTATACCGAATGTCTGGTAGTAAAAGGCATCATGGATAAGCGTGAAGCTCAGGAAGCCGAATATGAGCGTGATGCGGATGAGCATTATGCGTTGATGGAAGAAGAAATGCTTGCAGAAGATTCAGGAACATGGGTTTCTGATGATTCAACGGAGAACTGGAATAACAATTATCTTCAGTTCGCACGATTGATTGCAGAATGTAATGCTGCTGGTTCAATTTTCATTACGGAAGAATTATGTAATATAATGAATCTGTCTGCTGAACAGGTTGGTCAGATCATTGAGCGCGCACAATATTCGTGGGACAAGATTCAGGAACAGTTGAAAGTCCGTGAAGATAACCTGAATAAGATGATTGAAAAAGCGATGATGGAAGATGATCGCAGGAATGGAAGGTGAAACATGGCAGATATAAGAGTTGATTTTAAATTTAGTGGCGGTAAACAAACAGAGATTTTTGAGAATATGTCATTGTCAGAATTTGTGTATCAAGCACCTGAAATGGATATTGATTTTGACATGATTACAAAAATTGAGGTTGTATAATGAGTAAGAAGAAACAATCGAAAGAAGATAGTACCATTGATTTCTATACAGGAAAACCGATTCATAGACCTGATCCTCATTCTACGTTGAGGTATGATTTTGATCTTCGACTGAAAGGTGAAAGAATCTGGAAGTATCTTAATAGTAGTGATGATATTAACGCATTTGATGAGCAGGTGAAAGTAGCAACTGAATCTGGTGATAAAGGAGAATATCGGATTCTCATATCCGAAACACAGGAAGTTATCAGGACGAATGTAAGATGAGAACGTGGGGAATGAACATTAAAGATGTTCTTACAGAGATTGAACAGTTTGGGTTCAGACAGGTTCTTGATATACCATTCATGAATGATGAAGGAACGAAATGTGATCACCTGTATATATATTTCCACTATGAACATGGAATTGTTCTTCAGTTTGATACGTATGGTGGAGATCGTGTAAATGGTGGGAATTATTATTATCAGTGGATGCCTGAAAATGGTAAGCCATGCAACAGTTATGCTTTTTCCAGTGGTGGATGGGAGAAAGTTGATGATAAGTATGTATGGGAAGGTCATGGTGATTGCAGAGAGGGTATGTTTGAAAGCATCCGTGAATTGGCGCATGATGGTAAATTTATAACACCGTGGGTTAAAACAAGCGGGATTTTTGGACCAACCTTTGTTCATTGGATGGATCATCATAGTGATGGCACATGGGATGAGGGATATAAATTATATGAAGAAGCCTTAAAAGTAAAGACACCAGAACGATTTAAACTGCTTCCATCAGAAGTGCAGAGTGCAATTAAGATGAACATACGAACACCAATAAAAGAGGAGTGAAATTATGTCAGAACACAAAGAACCTTACAGAGAAGATTTTGAGCGAAAGAAAGCAGAAAATGCAATACAGAAAGTAGCCTATGACCTATGTGATATGTGCAATGTTGATCCAATGGATTGTGCATCACGGTATGGAAATATACGAAGGTGCAGGCTGCTTGGTGAAAAACTGGACAAACTTTTTGAACACCCTGAGGCATAAGTGGTAAATATGCCAAGAGTTCTTAATTTTAAAATCAATGATGAAGGCATTGTACTCGATGATATAACCTATGATGAGAATGGCGAATTTGATGAATGTCAAGACTTGAATCAGTTGGGATGGATGATGTGGAAATGTGATGAACCAGAAGATATTATTGCTTGGTTGTATGAGCATCTGGTGATAAAGAGCAACTTGTATGACCGTGTGGACATTGATGTTGAAGGGTTGAAAGGTCAATAATATGAGTGAAAGGGAAGAATCTGTAATCAGGCGACTTAGAGTTCTTCTTGGTCACTATTGTTGTCCTGATTGTTACCAGTGGAAATGTACTGATAAATGTGGAAGGCGACACCAGAAAGAGTTGGATGAGATTAGTGAGGTTATCGGGTTGGAGAAATTTGATGTTGCTCATAAACTTATTGCGGATCTCGCAGCCAAAATAGGAGAAGGTGAACCTGAAATAACAAGACTTACAACGCTCATGCACTTCTTAGAGGGTGATGATTGATGCCCGAATATGTTTTAATAACAGAATATGGCAGTCATGGAGATCATGAAGATACAGGTGTTGAGTTCTTTGTAGATAAACGTGCTTTAAACAAGCATGTTAAGGAAATTTTATCCAATGTATCTCATTGGAATCAGTATAATCGGTATATTTGTAAAGTCGTTGGGTATGTTGATTATTCAAAGGTGAAAAAACATGGATCTTAAAACGTATTATGTTGATTTCTATGAACTTCCGTGGTTTTATGGAACGTGCAAAGTGTATGCTGAAAATATGCTTGAGGCAAAAGCAGAAGCGCGTGCAATGTGGGGAAGAATGTGTTGTAAAGAGTGCAGAAGGCTTCCGAATTACACGACAGTAACTGAACATGATCCTTCTGCAAAGATGTTTGATAGTATGCTTGAGGAGAGCAAAAAATCTGGTATTCCGATGACGGATATGTATTGATATGACCTATAATGCTTTTATAACGAGAATTAAGAGTGTCCAGAAGCATCCTAATGCTGATAAGTTGCTTGTTGGTGAATGTTTCGGGCAGAAGATAGTTGTTGGTCTTGATACAAAGGATAATGAACTCGGAATTTATTTTCCCACTGATGGGCGGCTTTCAATGGAATTCATGGAAGCCAATAACC
>Ga0208980_10001429_pt1 | contig 14424 bp, 11 predicted proteins | sample WetSurMetagenome_3_FD_187993 | JGI IMG/M metagenome (GOLD analysis project Ga0208980, IMG submission 187993) | Wetland microbial communities from Twitchell Island in the Sacramento Delta, sample from surface sediment Aug2011 Site A1 Bulk (version 2) | ecosystem: Environmental > Aquatic > Marine... | reverse complement strand
GTCCGCGGAATTCTGCGAAATCTGCGGGAGAGTATTTTCCGCTGAAATCGCAGACTTGCTCAGAAAACCGGTATTTATCTTTTCAGGCAGTATAATGATACAGCAAAAAGGTAGACCATACATGCGATGAGTACAGACATACCAAGTATGATACCGCTCATCTCATTAAACCAGCCAATGAGGAAAGGAATAACTGCACCACCTGAAATAGCCATCATCATCAGTCCCGATATCTCATTGCCCCGTGAAGGATGCCTTTCTATGGCGATTGAAAAGACAAGCGGCCAGATGTTTGCGACTGCCAGTCCGACCAGGAACACGAGTGCCCACCCAAGAAAATGGGATTTCATTATCAGCATCAGGACCAGAAATAATATCCCGAGAAGTGAAGACCACATGAAAAACTTCCGTGATGAAATTCTTGTAAGAAGTATTGCTCCTGCAAATGTTCCCAACATACGGCCAAAGAAGTAGATGCTTCTTCCAATTTTTGATTCGTCAGATTCGAAACCAAATTGATTTACAAGGAAAGTACTTGAATGGGTATTGAAACCTACATCAATTCCGACAACCAGGAAGATCGACAGAACCATCATAAGAACAAAATTATCACCAAGAAGCTTGAAACAGGAAGTGAATGTCGCTTTTACTTCATCATTTTTTGATTCTTCCACTTTAATTGTACTCAGCCAGAGAACTGATAACAGTGAAACTATTCCGAATACGAGGAACAAAATCTTCCAGTCGTTGAATATAACAGCAAACTGGGTTGCCAGAAAAGGGGCGATCATCGAACCGATCGCCTTCACAAACTGCGAAAAACTCAGATAGCTCGAAGCTCTGCTCTTCGGAACTACATCTACAAGCAGGGGATTGGCAGAAACCTGAATTATTGTATTTCCAATTCCCAGTAATGTAAAAGCAATAATGACTGTTACAAAATTGTACACGAAAAATGGAAACAAAAGTCCAACGCCCGTGATCACCATTCCGATGTTAAGAGTCAGTTTCTTCCCGAATCTGCTCTGAAATATTCCTGTCGGGACAGAAAGGATGAAAAACCAGACAAAGGCAGCAAAAGGGATAAATCCGAGAATGAATTCACTCAGATGAAGATCCTCATTCACAAGATCCTTGCTGATTCCCACGATGTCTACAAAGCTCATTACAAAGAATGAGAGCAGTAGCGGAAGAATGGTGGTGATTTTAACTTTTTTATCCATGATTTATATATTATTTACATAAGTGGTAACGCATGCTGGACATTGCGCCAGAAATTATCGTCGAAAAGATATGCACTTCCAAGCAGGGCCGCATCTTCCTTAAGATCGGATAATTCGACACTGCAAATGCATTTTTCCCTTTTCAGCTGCTCTTCAAAAACATCGCCGAACAAATCGTATGCATTCGAAATATTCCCTCCTATAACAAGGACCTCCGCCTTAAACCTGTTTAGCCATGGCGCAAGAAAGGTCCCCATGTTGCTTCCGTATTCAGTAAAGAGTTCTTGTGCCCTTACGTCTGTTTTTGCGATTTCTGCAAGCTCACGGACTCCGCTGATCTCTTTTCCTGTTGCATTCTTATAGCTCGAAGCGAACCATCTGGTTGAAAATGATTCGTCGGCGATCTTTCCATTAAATGGCAGGTGATAAACACAACCCAGCCTTGGAACATCGGGGCCATCGACAACAGGAATTCTATTACTGATAAACGCTGATCCGAAGCCTGTGCCCAGAGTAATGGACATCGAGCGCCCTGCTTTCTTTGCCTTTCCGCCCCACGCCTCTCCCACTGCAAATGAGGATGCATCATTCATGAATCGGATACCAAAATTAGCGGAAGTTTCAAGAGAACTATGTATTGCGTCTCCAATATTGAAACCATACAGGTTTTCATATTTTGCAACACCTTTAATATACGATATCCCATTCACGTAATCGAACGGGCCCGGCATAGCGAATCCGATTCCGCGGACTTCGCCGATTTTTACTTTTTCAAGGACCTCTTTCAATGCTTCAGACCATTCATGAATTATCTTCGATGCATGTGCCTGGTTATCAACCGGTCGGCCTGAAAACGTCTCTTTCAACACTTTTCCGCTCGAAAGATCAACAGCAGCGCAGCTGATATGACTACCTCCAATATCAGCACCAATAGCCAGATTCTGGTTCATAAATTACAGGGGTGTATTATTCGGGTTCAGATAATATTTAAGATGTTGAAAATATTTAAAATTGATCAGATAACAAAATAAATTCACCTTGCCATGAACTCACATTATAATAATTACTTTAGCTATTTTGGTACCAACAATTATTTCAATTTTTTAAATTCAGAGGTCGTTTTACCATGAAAAACCAGATTAATAATATGCACAAATTGATATGTGCAGTGCTTACAGTGCTGCTCTTACCGGTTCTGCTGATGCAGGAAACAGGGGCCCAGACAGTTCCCTCACCAAAAGACCATTTTGGCTTCAATATCGGCGATAATTACATGCTAGCAACCTATACTCAGACAGAAGCATATTTTAAAAAGCTATCATCGTCTGACAGGGTTAAGCTTGTCGATATCGGAATAACTGAGGAGGGACGCCATCAGTATATGCTCATTATATCATCACCTGAAAATATCAGGTACCTCGGAAGATACAAGGATATATCTGCAAGACTGGCTCGTGCTGAAGGCCTTACAGCTGAACAGGCTTCAGCACTTGCAAAGGATGGTAAAGCGGTGGTATGGATTGACGGGGGTCTGCACGCTACAGAGGTTGTCGGCAGTCACCAGCTTATCGAAACCGCTTACCAGCTCGTAAATAGAAGTGATGAAGAGACACTTGATATCCTTAACAATGTGATCGTACTTCTCGTACACGCCAATCCTGACGGACAGGAACTGGTTTCATCGTGGTATATGAAGGATAGTGATACTCTCAAACGCAAAATGAACATCCCGAGGCTTTACCAGAAATATGCAGGCCATGATAACAACCGCGATTTCTATATGCTTACCCAGAAAGAGACAAGGAACATGAGCAGTCAGCTCTACCTCGAATGGTTCCCGCAGGTACTCTATAACCATCACCAGTCAGGCCCGGCCGGATCTGTTCTTGCAGGTCCTCCCTACAGGGATCCGTTCAATTATGTTTACGACCCTCTCGTCATAACGAGCATCGATGCACTTGGTGCAGCTATGAACAACAGGCTCAATGCTGAAGGTAAGCCCGGTTATACAATGAAATCGGGGGCAACCTTCTCAACATGGTATAATGGCGGATTAAGAACAACTGCATATTTCCACAATATTACCGGTCTTCTCACCGAGATCATAGGTAATCCTACTCCCTCCGAGATACCGCTTGTGCCAGACAGACTCCTCCCCAGCGGATCTACTCCCAACCCGGTCACTCCCCGGAAATGGCTATTCCGCCAGTCAATAGACTATTCGGTCTCGCTTAACTATGCGGTACTCAACTATGCCAGCAGGTACAGAAATGAACTTCTTTTCAACATTTACAGGATGGGGATGAACTCAATTGAGAAAGGAAGCAGAGATAACTGGACTGTCACTCCGAAAGTGATTGCAGATATCAGGAAGGCACGAAGTAGTAACAATAATGCCATGCCGGCAGATTCTGACAGACAGGGTACTGTATCTTCAAGGGGAATGAATAATATACCGATGAAATATTATGATCAGGTGATGAAAGATCCTTTACGTCGCGATGCAAGAATATATATTATTCCTGCAGACCAGCCTGACTTTCCTACTGCCGTAAAATTCATTAACTCGCTTATCGGATCCGGAATCCAGGTACAAAGGGCAACTGCACCATTTGTTATAAATGGTAAAAATTACCCGGGTGGATCGTTCGTTATCAGAACAGCACAGGCTTTCCGTCCTTATATCATCGACCTGTTCGAGCCTCAGGATCATCCCAATGATCTGCAATATCCCGGTGGACCACCAATACCGCCTTACGATGCAGCTGGCTGGACTCTGGCATATCAGATGGGAGTCCGGTTTGACAGGATAACAGATAATGCCGATGGCCCATTTGAAAGGATACCATATGGTGAAATACAAAAATTCCCGGTATTCCCGGTTACGGCAACAAAGGGTGGCTATATTCTCAGCGCCAGGGTCAATAACTCATTCATTACTGTTAATAGTTTGTTAAAGAATGGTTTGCGTGTCTACAGAATTACTGCACGGGGTGAAGGAGAGGGTGATTTTTTTGTCCCAGCTTCTGCAACTGCTCAGAAATTGCTGTCTGATTCAGCATCGGTAACAGGCGTTAAGGTTACAAATGTAAGTCAGAAACCATCCGGTACCGACAGGATCTACCCCACCAGGATAGCAGTGGTAAACAGGTACGGTGGTTCCATGCCTGCGGGTTGGTTAAGCTGGATGCTGGAACAATTCGCTTTTTCGTATAAAATGATTTATCCTCAAAGCATTGATTCGGGCAACCTTAAAAAAAGATTTGACATAATCGTCATTACTTCAGGTTCGACTGGCCCGGCGATAAGGAGTGATGACAATCCATCCGCCACTCAACGTCAGCCAGTGAATGAAGATATTCCATCTGAGTTAAGGTGGATGACCGGAAATATAACGAACGACAGGTCTGTTCCCGAAATAAAGAAATTTCTGGAAGATGGAGGAACAGTAGTGACTATCGGACCAGGAACAAATATTGCCTATGCCCTTTCACTTCCGGTTGAGAATGCGCTAATCAAAAAAGATGAAAACGGAAACAATGTTGCACTTAGAAATACTGAATTTTATATTCCCGGTAGCCTCCTGCTTGCAGATGTAGCCGCTTCAGATCCTGCTACATGGGGAATGCCTGAAAAATGCGATGTCAATTTTGATTCAAGCCCTGTTTTCAGGTTTAAGGAAGATTCTGCAAAAACCGGTATAAGAAAATTACTCTGGTTCTCGAATGAGACACCTCTTCACAGCGGTTGGGCACTGGGACAGAAATACCTGAAAGACGGGATCGCAGCTTTTGTGGCACCTGTTGGAAAAGGTAATTTCTATGCATTCGGACCTGAGATAACGTTCAGAAGCCAGCCTCATGGCACATTTAAGCTGTTATTCAATCAGTTATATATAAAATCACCTGTTAAATAGATACTGACTTTTTTCATGATTTAATATGTTTTATAATAGTACCTTCGTTAGTACTCTTATAAATCACGAGACCTTTTTTGTCTTAATATTTCATCACGAAAAAAATCATTGCCATGGCCAGACATGCCACCAAAGAAGAAGCTCTCCTCTATCACAGCAGGGGGCGTAAGGGAAAAGTCGAAGTAATACCAACGAAACCCTACTGCTCACAATTTGACCTTAGTCTTGCATATACACCGGGTGTTGCATATCCATGTCTTGAGATAGAGAAGAACCCCGATGATGCCTATATGTATACCGCCAAGGGAAACCTCGTTGCAGTAATATCGAATGGTACTGCAGTACTTGGACTTGGCGATATCGGCACTCTGGCAGGTAAGCCGGTAATGGAAGGCAAGGGATTGCTCTTCAAGGTATTTGCCGATATTGATGTATTTGATATCGAGGTCGATGAGAAAGACCCTGATAAACTTATTGAGGTGATTGCTAAGATCGCTCCTACTTTTGGTGGCATTAATCTTGAGGATATAAAAGCCCCTGAATGTTTTGAGGTCGAGGAGAGGCTCAAGGAGATGCTCGATATTCCCGTTTTTCACGACGATCAGCACGGAACAGCCATTATCTCATCGGCAGGCCTCCTGAACGCTCTTGAGATATCAGGCAAGAAGATAGAAGATGTTAAAGTGGTCGTTAACGGAGCAGGCGCTGCTGCAATTTCATGCTCGAAGCTTTACACCGCCCTGGGAGTAAGGAAAGAGAATATTGTTATGGTCGACAGTAAAGGAGTGATAAATTCAAAGCGCAAAGATCTGAATAAATACAAGAAGCTGTTTGTAACTAACCGGGACATAAGTACACTTGAAGAAGCTGTGAAAGGGGCTGATGTATTTCTGGGCCTGTCAGTCGCAAATGTGATGTCGAAGACAATGCTGGCCTCCATGGCAAAGAACCCAATTGTTTTTGCAATGGCCAACCCCGATCCTGAAATATCATATGAGGATGCCATGTCGACAAGGACCGATCTTATATTTGCCACAGGCAGGTCAGACTATCCCAACCAGATAAACAATGTACTTGGTTTTCCGTATATTTTCAGAGGAGCACTCGATGTAAGATCCTCGGTGATAAATGAGGAGATGAAGCTGGCTGCCTCCAAGGCCCTGGCTGAACTTACCAAGCGCCCGGTTCCTGACGAGGTTCTCCATGCTTACAGCATTGATAAGATTGAGTTCGGGAGAGAGTATATCATTCCCAAACCACTCGATCCAAGACTTATCTCCACTGTGGCATCTGCGGTTGCGAAAGCTGCAATGGATAGCGGCGTTGCAAAATTTCCAGTCACCGACTGGGAAGCCTACCGGAAGTCGCTCGATAAAAGGTTAAGTGAGCATATTAAACAGATTTCAGAATCTGCATGCCTTTAATAACAAAAGAGGCGAACAACCTGTTGAATCCGATTCCAGACAATAGCTCCCAAAGGTGGCAAGAGGTGCAAGATTAACAAACTATATTCCTGAGTGAGTCCTGTTCCTTTCCATCAGAAGGCGGGTACTTTTTTTCTCGTACATGAGCGTGATCAGGTCAGCGATCTCCAGTATTGTAAATGATGCCCTGTTTACGGTTGCATCGAAAAGGTAATCTATTGTGAGAGGTTTTTTATCGAGGAATGTCTGAATAAGATTGAATCTCTTTTCATCAGTGTCAACCACAAACTCTTCCGCGGCCTCGATTTCCATGTTTTTCTTCTTCATAACATTCTCCACCCTCCAGTAAAATGGTGCTACCAGCCTAATGTGCAGTGATTGCTGTACCTCGTGTGCTATTGAAACGCCTCCGCGTCCAACAAGTACCAGGTGCCCTTCCTTGCACATTGCAAATACAACTTCTTTAATCGCCTTTTTAACCCGCTGATCGCTGATAAAATTACCTGAAAAAGCCATTATCATTTCTGATGCGTCGGAAAGTTCAAGTCCCTTGTAAAAATTCTCTACTCTGTTAGGATCAGTATTAAGATCTTCAGCCACCTTATATATTATATCCTTATCGATCCATTTCCATTTGTTCTGGCCATATTTCCTGTTGAGGTTATCTACAACGTTTTCCGCCACCTGCCGGGCATCACACCCTGCCTGCCTTGAAATTGTTATTACAGGACCATCTTCAACTGCTGGTTTATTCATGATTGATTCGCGGTACCGGCTGTCAAAGTAGTCATTTATCTTGCTCATTTGTCACATTTTTTATTTGGTCCGTTTAAAGCCAGAGTACTTAACTCTTCAATGTTACTGGCTTAAAATCAATCATATATCCCGTCGGTACGACGGCCAAAAAAGACAAAGGATGCATTGATCTGCCCCTGAAATTTACCCCATATAAATTACGAAAAAAAACTGAAAAGATGAAATTTATTTTCTGTTCCTGAAGGCATGTCCAACGGATCTGAAAAAAGACTTTAAACTGATCGTGAATGGTCTGGTTTTTGTGGTGATTGGAAAAGATTAAAACCCCTGCATATGAAGACCATCTTAATTACATTGATTTTTGTCACGCTGCTGTTTTCGGAATGTGCGAAGGATTATGTTGTAAGCGAGGATCAGAAGATATTTTTTCAGATAAGCTATGTTAATTTCGCCTGGGGAGCTACCAATAATGGATTTTTTATTGACGATAAAGGCAATATCCTTTCATATTCGAATCCGTCGGGCTGGAACTTTCCCGACAATAATAGGGAGCTTTCTGAGACCGAGGTGAATGAGAACCTGGCGAAATGTGTTCCAAAAGGGAAGAAGATCTCTTCCGGTGAACTTCAGAAATATGTCAATTACATAGATAACCTGGCTTCAGGTAAGTTGTCCCCAGGTGTGAACCGAGGTGCAGATATGGGAGCTTCAGGATATTATTGTTTCCAGTACTCACCTGCGACCTCATCCTATAAATGTATTACGATTAAGATCGAAGGAGATTGGGAAAGCGAGAACCTTAATTATTCCACCGACAGGGTCGTACGCTGGCTTAAAGATGTGACACATGGCCTCTGAAACTTAAGGAGGATTTCACCGGACATTTCTGTCATTTCACCTCATACAATTGTTTGTATATATAGTTTTTTTGACCTTTGTATTGATTTTCTTTTATCTTTACCTCAGGTAAATGATCCTGTTATTAATTACTAAACAGTAAATTATGGATACATCAATTTTTTCAAGACCCGAACTGGTATGGTTCATCATAGGGCTGGTACTATTTCTGATGGAACTGGTTATTCCCGGATTCGTGATATTCTTTTTCGGATTCGGAGCATGGGTAACCGCACTTGCATGCCTGATGTTCCATCCTGGAACAAACCTGCAGATCATAATATTTGCAGTTACATCGGTCCTATCACTTGTAGCTCTGAGGAAAATCATACAGGAAAAATTCTTTTACGGTAAAAGTGATGGCCCGGATACCGTCGAAGATGAGTTTACAGGGAAAGTTGGTGTTGCAACCACCGATTTCGGCCCTAACGTAGTTGGAAAAGTGGAATTCAAAGGCACCACATGGAACGCCGAGTCTGACTCAAAGATAACAGAAGGGCAGCCTGTTATCATTATCAAGAAAAACAGTTTTAACCTGATAGTCAAACCCAAACATTAATTAAAAATGGCAGCATCATCAAGTACAACATTCATTCTTCTTGGATTAATCCTTCTTGGATTTATCCTGATCTCTACAATGGTCAAAATTGTCCCTCAGAGGACAGCCATTATCGTCGAAAGACTTGGAAAGTATAAGGCAACTTATATTGCAGGTTTTCAAATCATTATTCCATTTATCGATAAAGTCAGGTACAGGCATACCCTGAAAGAACAGGCAATGGATGTGGCACCTCAGATTTGTATCACCAAAGACAATATTGCAGTGGAGGTCGACGGTATACTTTATCTGCAGGTACTCGATCCTCAGAAAGCCTCATACGGTATCGATAACTATAAATTTGCCTCAATACAGATTGCACAGACAACAATGAGAAGTGTGATCGGTAAGCTCGAACTCGACAAAACTTTCGAGGAACGTGAAGCTATTAACACTGCCATTGTTGATGCAGTCGATAAGGCAAGCGAACCCTGGGGTGTAAAGGTAACCAGGTATGAAGTTAAGAATATATCTCCTCCCCAGAGTATCAGGGATGCAATGGAAAAGCAGATGAGGGCTGAAAGGGAAAAGAGAGCTATCATAGCCGAATCGGAAGGTACAAAGCAGGCAAAGATAAACGTTGCCGAAGGTGACAAGCAGGAACTTATAAAGAAATCAGAAGGTGAAATGCAGAAACGTATCAACGAAGCCGCAGGGCGTGCATCTGAAATTGAGCAGCTTGCAGTTGCTACAGCTAACGGACTCAGGGCCATCGCCACAGCAATATCAGAAGAGAACGGTCTTAATGCAGTTAACCTGAGAATTGCAGAACAATACCTTGTCGGATTTGCAAATCTTGCAAAACAGAACAATACAATAATTCTTCCGTCAAACCTTACGGATGTGGCAGGAATAGTTGCTACAGCAACTTCAATGTTCAGCGAATTGAAGGATAAGCAGAAGAAATAAAAACCTCACCCCAACCCCTCCCGCAAACGGGAGGGGCTAGTTTTCAGATTTCAAAAAAACCTTTTCCGACCAGAAAAGGTTTTTTCATTTTGTTTTTCTTAAAGTCCCTCCCCCGCGGGGGAGGGATTGACTTCGTCGAGCTCGTCACGCGCGCATGACTCGGTTTAGGGAGGGGTCAAACCTCCCCGTGCTCGGTCCTTCTTATGATCTCGTTCTGCAGATCTTCACCAAGGTCATTGAAATAATCGCTGTACCCTGCCACCCTTACTATAAGGTCTCTGTAGCGCTCGGGATGTTTCTGTGCATCCTTAAGAGTCTCAGCACTTACAACATTGAACTGGATGTGATGCCCGTCGAGACTGAAATAGCTTCTGATAAGAGCTGTAAGATGACCGTAACTGTTCTCATCCTCAAAAAACGACGGGGTGAATTTCTGATTCAGAAGTGTCCCTCCCGTTCTGAGATGATCGATCTTCGAAGCAGATTTGATGACTGATGTGGGGCCATTATGGTCCATACCCTGAAATGGAGATATCCCCTCCGAAAGAGGAAAACCTTTATTTCTCCCGTCAGGACTTGCGCCGAGAACGCCTCCGAAATAGACATGTGATGTGGTAGGCAGCATATTAATCCGGTGAGAACCACCCCTTGAAACAGGTCTGCCATTTACAGCATCATAAAACAGTTCAAACACTTTAACGGCATTCAGATCTGCATAATCATCGTCGTTTCCGTATTTCGGGGTGCTGTAGATCATATCATGCTGCATCTGTTCAAATCCCCTGAAATCTGATTTCAGAGCCTCAATTAGTTCATCCCATGTAAAGTTTCCCTTGTCATATATATTATATTGTATGGATGTAAGGATATCGGTAAGACTACCCAGACCCACTCCCTGGATATATGTCGTATTATACCTGGCACCACCGCGGTTGTAATCCTTTGCATTGGCAATACAGTCATCAATCAGAAGTGAAAGGAAAGGTACCGGCAAATAAGTTGCAAAAGTTTTCTCAATAACATTGTTGCCCCGTATCTTAACATCGATAAGGTAATTCAGCTGCTGCTTATATGCTTCAAGGAACATATCGAAAGTTCCGAATTGGTTTACCTCGCCCGTTTTCAGTCCAACCTGTTTTTCAGTCCTCCAGTCATATCCGTTAAAAAGCGTAAGTTCCAGTACTTTAGGAAGGTTGAAATATCCTGAAAGCCAGTAACACTCTGTACCAAATGCACCTGTCTCCACGCATCCTGAAGCGCCTCCATTCCTTGCATCAACAATACTCTTTCCCTGCCTGAGAAGTTCCTGCACAATAGCATCTGTATTGAATATGGAAGGTTGACCGAATCCTGTTCTTACAATATCAAGTGCCTTATGGATGAACCTGTCAGGTGATTTCTTACTTACCTGCACCATCGAGCTGGGTTGAAGTATCCGCATAACTTTTATCACGTCGAGAAGAATGTATGTCATTTCATTAACTGCGTCAGATCCATCGGGTTTCACACCTCCGAGATTGATCAGGCAGAAATCTGTGTAGGTATTGCTTTCCTGTGCTGTAACTCCCATTTTGGGAGGCGATGGATGGTTGTTGAATTTGACCCAGAAGCAACCAAGGAGTTCGTCCACCTGATCCGTGGTTATCGTCCCTTCATCCATCTCTTTTCTGAAAACTGGGAAAAGATGCTGATCGAGGCGACCAGGATTGAATGAATCCCAGGGATTAAGTTCGGTTACGACTCCAAGGTGAATGAACCAGTAATGCTGCAACATTTCATGGAATGTGGATGGGGCATTGGCCGGAACTCTTCTGCAGATCTCTGCCATTTTTGTCAGCTCCTTTAATCGGACCGGGTCTTTCTCGAAAGATGCCATCCTGTCGAGTTCAACCGCATAACGATTTGCAAACATAATGATCGCATTACATGTAATATCCATAGCTTTCAGCTCCTCCTGCTTTTCAAATGCCTGCGGATCATTGAAAAAATCGAGGGAGGCTAATTGTTCTGATATCTCCTTCTTCAAATCAAGAAAGCCTTTGGTGAACATCTTATTGCCCAGTACAGTGTGACCAGGGGCACGCTGCTCCTGAAACTCCGTGAACACACCTGCCTTATATGCATCAAGCCATTCAGCGGTCATCAGCCCCATAATTCTGTCGCGATTGCTCTTCCCTTTCCAGAAAGGTATGATCTCATTTTCATATATGCGCTTAACCTCCTCATCGACCCTGAAGAACACCTTCGGCCGTGAGTTCAGGATATCAAGGTCTTTGATAGTATGAAGGCAGATTTCGGGAAAAGTTGGCGTAGATTTCGGAGCAGGACCTCTCTCTCCCACTATCAGCTCACCTTCATTTATACAGATCTTTTTGTTGACGAGAATATATTCAAATGCTTTTGCCCTCTTTACCGGAGCTGAAAGCTCCCTCGATTCATCACTTTTATAAAATTGTGTGACAAGAACTGCCCTTTCTGCTGTTATTGTTTCGACTGCATTAAGGCTCTGTTCTCTTAGTTTATTTAAACGTGGAGTGATTTTCATATTTTCTATTTGTTTATCCCCGGGTTGAAACCCGGGGTTGGGTAAGTTTCCGGGTTGAAACCCGGGACTGTGGGATCAACCACCGATTTTAATTTTTATTCCTGTTTCTGAAAATAGTTTTTTTATCTCCTTCATTCGTTCAGAAGTTGGCTGTTCAACAGATCCTATCATATTCTCCCTGCCAAACTTCCTGTATTTTGCCAGTCCCGCTTTATGGTACGGGAGCAGGTTGATCATCCTGATCCGTGCTGCTTTCATATTATTGATAAAAGCTATCAATGAATCAAGATGGGATGGATCATCGTTTATTCCGGGGATTACGGGAATCCTTATCATAATCTCCTTGCCCGATTCAATGATGACACCAAGATTACTGATAATGAGCTCATTCGAAACACCTGTATACAGAAGGTGTTTCTTCGGATCAAGGTGTTTCAGGTCAAACAGAAAGAGATCGGTGAGAGAAATTATTTTTTTAAGATTTTCGGGTGATGCAAAACCTGACGTATCAACAGCCGTATGAAATCCCTTTTCCCTGCAAGCTCTCAGGGCTTCCATAAGAAAATCGGGCTGCATCAATGGTTCGCCACCTGAAAATGTTACCCCTCCGCCGGATCTTTCAATGAAGACCCTCTCTTTTTCTATGATGGTCATCATTTCTGAGATTGTAAGATGTTTTCCGGCAACCTCCTTTTTACTGAACTCCTTATCCCCCACCCTGTTAACCTGAATGACCTCTTCAGGTTCAGGTGATATTCCTTCGGGGTTATGGCACCACCGGCAAGCAAGCGGACACCCCTTAAGGAAGAAGGTCACCCTTATCCCAGGTCCGTCGTGGATCGAATATCGTTTAACGCTGAAAATTATGCCGTTCATCCGGAAAGTAAATTACAAGGTGAAAAAAAGGGAAATTATGCTCCGTGAACCGGAGTGGAAAGTCAAATTCAGAAGCTGTAGAACATCAGGCATTCATATAGTCTCCTGCCGAGACGGCGCATCATGAAAGCGTATTTTAACCTGGCCAGCATCTTTTGAGTTTGTGTTTCTGTGACGCAAGTTATATTTTTTTTTGATCCGATAAATCAAATTGGCTTCGACATATCTTTAATAACCTGAAATGTGTTAAAAATATGAGACGAAATGAGCACTTGCGAATATTAACAATACATTAACATAAAGAGCTGCAACATCGGGATAAACAGATCGTCTATTACATGAAAAGAATCAAGGACAGTAAACGACAGTATTTTTTGGACAGCAGTATTTACTATTAAAACTCATCAGCCATGAAAAGAATTTTTTTAGTCACCGCATTGATCTTTGCAATAAGCCTGGCATCATTTGCCAGGAAGCTTGTTTCAGAGGGTCAGTCCTACACAGCACTTGGAAGTTATAAAATTGAACTTGCAGACAATCCTGTAATGCTCATGGGCAAAGAGATGAAAGCCTTTATAATTTCCTACGCGAACACCAATTTGGAAGTTACAGTTGCGTTCGACAAAGGCAAAAAAGGGATGACATATTATGTTATTTCACCGACCCTTGCGATCAAATATGTATGTAACGGCAGTTATTTTGGCGTTCAGAAACTGGGTACGGAGCTCGAAAAGGATGGTTACAGGACCTCCGATTCGGCTCTTAACAGAAGTGAGTATTTTCATCAGAAGGTTCTGAAAACAGGGGGTGGCTGCGATCTTGAGAATTCAAGGCTCATAGCAGCATTCTACCCGATGTTGATCAGCAACTATGAAAACATACTTGCTGCAAGGTAAAAAGATCTTCTCTAAAATGGCCGTCCGGCCAGTTCTACGATCAGGTTTTAGTTTTAGTTTAGGTTAGGTAAAGGTATCGCCAGGTACCTTTCCTTTTTTCTGTAATGATCAGAACTGGTAATTCAGCCCCAGATATAAACCTGAAATGCCGTCCTGGGGATCAAATGGCCTGGCATATTCTGCCGAGAGGACAAAATTCTCATTCATTACAAGCTTTAGTCCTAATCCAAGGGTTGCATGTATTGATTTATCCGGTTCAGTGAAATAGAGAGGTTTGAGGTCAGAAGGTACCCTGGATGTATTAACGTTAAACGGCCTCAATATCCTTCCCGCATCAGTGAAAGCTACTGCTCCCAGGTACCACATGTTATCTTTGATAAACCT
>Ga0208980_10001428_pt1 | contig 14429 bp, 11 predicted proteins | sample WetSurMetagenome_3_FD_187993 | JGI IMG/M metagenome (GOLD analysis project Ga0208980, IMG submission 187993) | Wetland microbial communities from Twitchell Island in the Sacramento Delta, sample from surface sediment Aug2011 Site A1 Bulk (version 2) | ecosystem: Environmental > Aquatic > Marine... | reverse complement strand
TCTCCGGCTGGGAGATCTGGCGTAGCCCGGTCCCAGCCGGTGGGGGTTAAGCGGAGCGGTTGGTCTGCGGGGCTCGGTGGGGTTAGAAACCGCTGACGTTGAGGCGGCCACCGGTGAGGGTTTTGCCTGACAGCGAGGCGGTGGGCACCGCCGAGTTGAGGATCGCGCTCTTGATCTGTGACGCCGTGGCGCCCGAATGCGTTGCGGCGTAGAGCGCCGCCGCGCCAGTCACGTGCGGCGTGGCCATCGAGGTGCCGCTGTAGCTGGCGTAGGCCGAGACGATCTTGCCCTTGGAGCTCTTCGGCACCGTCGACCAGATCCCAGAGCCGGGGGCACCCAGCTCGACCGTGCTCGAGCCGTAGTTCGAGAAGCTCGACAAGGCGCCGGCGCTGGTGATAGCGGCCACAGCGATGATGTTGGCGTTGGGGTAGTTCGAGGGGTAGTTGGCGGTGGCGTCGTTGTTGTCGCCTACCCCATCTAAACCGCCGTTTCCCGCCGCGGCAATGAAGAGGATGTTGGCCGTGTTAGCACGCCCAATGGCGTCCTGCAATCCCTGCGAGAAGCCGCCGCCGCCCCAGGAGTTGTTGGTGGCCACCAGGTTGAGGCGGTGGCGAGTCTTGAGATCGGTCATGTAGTCCACCGCCTTGATCGCATTCGCCGTGGTCCCACCGTTGGTGCCGAGGAACTTGGCATTGATCAGCTTGACACTCCAGCACACCCCGGCCACGCCCTTGCCGTTGCCACCGACGGCGCCAATGGTCCCCGCTACGTGCGTGCCGTGGTCGTCTTGGCTGCCATCGAAAACGGTGTTGTTGTTGCCGGCGAAGTCCCAGCCGTAGACGTCATCCACGTAGCCGTTGCCGTCGTCGTCTTTGCCGTTGTCCGCGATCTCGCCTGGGTTCTTTCCCGCGTTGGCGGCCAGGTCATCATGGGTGTACATGTAGCCTTCGTCGATGATGCCAACCCAGACAGATTCGCAGTCGGTCTTTTCGGCTGCCCAGGCCTCGGCCGCCTGGCTGCCGTACTGGTTGGCGGGCGACGAGCCGTCGCCGTACATGCCCCACAGCGAGCCGTTGGAGGAATAGGTGTCGTTTGAGGTCGCCTGGTGGTGGTAGACCCAGTTCGGCTCGGCGAATTCGACCGCAGGGTTCCCCTTCAGGCCGCGTACCGCATCCGCAATCGCCAGTCCAGGCGGAAGGCGGAGCAGCTCGAGATCGCCGCCGCCGTCGTTGCGCTGGTCCTCGCCGAGGATAAGCTCCTCCTGCTCGGCACGAATCCGGCCGCGCGCAGCGTCCTGTTGTCCTTTGGTTGCCCCCGGGGCGAATTGCACCAGGACCTCACCGGGCACGTGCTGTGCCCATTCCAACGCGTCAAGTACTTCGTCCGAGCGGCCTAGGGCCGCAGCGCCGCCGGTTTGTGCCATGGCGATGGCTGCCAGTGCTATGGCAGCGAGAGTGCCATCAAGGCTATGGGTGGTTTTCATCGGGGATTTCCTCGGCTGAATATGGACTTACCTGATCGGCACGGGGGCGCCGTCGACCCTGCTTTATAGTTTACTCTTTTTGTCAGGAAAGGCTGCCCGCGTGGGCCAGAACCGGGTGATCTGGTGTGCGGAAAGCTTGGCGGGTGTCTGGACCGCCACCCGACGGACGTCCCGATGGGTAATAGGTGAGGTTTTACGCGCATACGCCGGAGCCAGGGGACCATCGGTACCAGAACCGTGCGGCTCGACGAGGAGTCCAGAGGGGACTCTGGAGTGCCTGCGTCACCTCGCGGGGTTGTCGATCTCGCAGGTGCTCAAGGGGGAGTTTGCGAGCCTGCAACAGGAGTGTCGCAGGCCCTATGGCATCTACCACGAGCTCGATCTTGGCGCCGGGGATTATGCTGTCGCACCGGCTAGGCAACCCAAGGCGGCGGTTGCGGATCATGCGCGTTGCGCGACTAGGCTGGCGAGGATCGAGGAGCCTATGGATTGCGGCAAGGGCATCGGCATCACCGGTTCGAATTGCTCGCTTGATCCACTCCGCACCTATCCCGCCAGGGGGGTAGGGATCACCTGCCGGTTCGGTGCCCTTGACGCCGACTCCCCAGGCAGGCAATCCCCGCCGCTCAACAGCATCCGCTGGCGGCACTCTCGGCTTGGCTATCGCGGCCCTCATCGAAGGGGAAGAGGTTCCCGGTTTCGTGGAAGGCCCCGTAGTGGGTGGAGGTGTCGCCGAAGCGCTCGAAATGGGGTGTGAAACGGGTTTCGCTGAGTAGGCGATAGGTATTGCCGCAGACGGGGACGAGCCGGCCGCGCTCGAAACGGTGGTGCTTGTCGAGTCTGAACAGGTGTTTGGCGTGGGGGATGCCCCCCAGGTAGCGCACGGCCTGGCCGTAGTCCTCGGCGTGGCCCTCGAGATCCGCCAGCCGGAACAGCCGGTAGGTGGCCGAATAGAAACGCACGGGACCCACTCGTTCGCCCACGACCGGATGCAGGGCGAGGGGCCGGTCCTCCACCAGGCGGGGATCGGCAAAGCCGGCCGCCTTGGCGAGGGCGAGAAAGTCGTTCCAGTAGAGCGCACCGCCCAGGCATTCACCGTACAGCAGGGGGTCGCGGGCGAGCGCCGCTGGCAGGCGGCGGTCGGTGTAGATATCGGAGAAGTAGAGCTCGCCGCCGGGCTTGAGCAGGCGAAAGATGTCCGAGAGGACCTTGGCCTTGTCGGTGGTGAGATTGATCACGCAGTTGGAGACCACCACCTCGAAGCTTCCCTCTCCTAGATCGAGTGCGCCGAGATCTTCGAGATAACCTCGGCGGAAGTCGACGTTGGCAAAGCCAAAGGCGGTGGCGTGCCACTCGCGGTGGCGCTCGGCCACCTCGAGCTGTTGCTCGGTCATGTCCACGCCGAGCACCGAGCCTCCAGCACCGACCAGTTGCGCGAGCAGATAGGCGTCGCGACCCGCCCCGCAGCCGAGGTCGAGCAGCCGGCAGCCCGCGAGCAGCTCGGGGGCGATGAGGCCGCAGCCGTAGTAACGCGCGCTCACCTCGGGGTGCACCCGACCCAGCAGGGGCTTGAGCCACTCGGGTGTTTGGGTCGAATCGCAACAGGCGCTGGTCTTGAGGTCGGCGGAGGTTTGCAGTTGCCGGCCGTAGTAGTCTTTAACCTGGTCTCTCATGGTCGTTGTCGTCTCAGGACAGGAGTGCGGGAAAGCCGCGGGCCGCGGCGACACTAGCTCCGGTTCGGGTTCGTCAGTGCCCCGTGCCGGGACCAAGACGCCAGGCGTGGAAGCGCGCGAGCCAACGCAGCACCCGTTGGGGGGCGTGCGCCTTCTTCCACTCGCCGGCGGCGTATTTGTTGGCCTCAGCCAGGGTGGGATAGATGTGGATGGTACCGAGGATCTTGTTGAGTCCGATACCTTGGCGCATCGCCAGCACGTACTCGGCCAAGAGATCCGCGGCGTGCTCACCGACGAGGGTGACGCCGAGGATGCGGTCCTTGCCGGGTACGGTGAGCACCTTGACGAAGCCGAGGGCGGTTCCGTCGGCGATGGCGCGATCGAGGTCGTCGATGCCGTAGCGGGTAACCTCATAGGCGATGCCGCGCTCCTTCGCCTCCAGCTCGTTGAGCCCCACGCGCGCCACCTCGGGGTCGACGAAGGTGGCCCAGGGGATCACCGAGTAGTCGGCACGGAATTTCTTGAACGGGTCGAACAGGGCATTCACCGCGGCGTACCAGGCCTGGTGGGCGGCGGTGTGGGTGAACTGGTAGGGGCCGGCCACATCCCCGGCGGCATAGATGTTGGGGTAGAGGGTCTGGAGGAAGGCATTGGTCTCGACCGTGCGCCCCACAGGGATGCCCAGCTCTTCGAGTCCATAGCCGGTGAGGTTGGCGACCCGCCCCACCGCCACCAGCACGGCGTCGAAGGGAATGCGTCGATCCACCCCCGCGTGCTCGGCCACCAGGATCTTCTCGCCGTTCTCGATTACGAACGCCTTGGCCCGGTGGTCGAGCAGTACCTCGATGCCCTCGGCGCGGAAGCGCTCGGTGACCAGCTCCGAGACCTCTGGGTCTTCGCGGATCAGGATGCGCGGCAGCATCTCGACCTGGGTGACCCGGGAGCCCAGCCGGGCGAAGGCCTGGGTCAGCTCCGCACCGATGGGACCGCCGCCCAGCACCACCAGCCGCTTGGGCAGCTCCCGTAGCGCCCAGAGGTTGTCGGAGGTGAGGGTGTCGACCTCATTGATCCCTGGTATCGGTGGCACGAAGGGGCGGGCACCGGCAGCGATGACGATACTGCGGGTGGAGAGCCGCTCGCTCGACCCATCGGGGCGGGTGACCTCCACCTCCCAGGGGGTGGTGATCCGGGCCGTGCCTTCAATGACCTCTACCCCGAGTGCCCGGTAACGCTCCGCCGAGTCATGGGGCTCGACCGTTCGCACCACCCGCTGCACCCGTTCCATCACCTCGGCGAAGTCGAATTCCGCCCGTGCCTCACGGATGCCGAGCTCGTTGGCGTGTTGCAGACTCGCAAGCAGTTTGGCCGAGCGGATCAGTGCCTTGGAGGGTACGCATCCGGTGTTGAGGCAGTCGCCGCCCAAGCGGTGTTTCTCGATCAGGGTCACCTTGGCCTTGACCGCGGCGGCGATGTAGGCCGTCACCAGCCCTGCCGACCCCGCGCCGATCACCACCAGGTTGCGGTCGAAGCGGGCGGGTCGATGCCAACGGGCATAAACCTGGCGGGCCTCGATCCAGGCCACCACCCGGCGGGCGAGGAGCGGGAATAGCCCGAGCAGGGCGAAGGAGACGAGCAACCCCGGGGAAAGGATTCCCCCCAGGGACTCGACCCGCGCCAACTGAGTACCCGCATTCACGAACACCAGCGTGGCCGCCAGCATGCCCACCTGGCTCACCCAGTAGAAGGTCCAGGTGGAAAGCGGCGTCAGGCCCATCAACAGGTTGATGATAAAGAACGGAAAGATCGGCACTAGGCGCAGGCTGAACAGGTAGAAGCCGCCTTCCTTCTTGATGCCGGCGTTGATCGCCCGCAAGCGGTCGCCGAAGCGCGCCTGAACCCAGTCCCGCAACAGGAAACGCGCGACCAGAAAGGCCAGGGTGGCGCCGATGCTAGAGGCGAAGGAGACGATCAGCGTTCCCCACCACAAGCCGAACAACGCCCCGCCCACCAGGGTCATCACCGCGCCGCCGGGCAGCGACACCGCCGTCACCAACACATAGACGGCGAAGTAGACGCCGGCGGTGATCCAGGGATGGACGTGGCGGTAGGCCTCCACCGCCGCCTGCTGGGCCTTGAAAAAATCGAGGGTCAGGAAGCGGTTGAGGTCGAGCAGGAAGAAGGCGGCGACCGCGAGCGCCAGCAGGCCGAGCAGAATCCATCGCGTCTTGGTCATGGTCTTCTCCGGTGATGGGCTACGGGGAAACTTTTGGTCGCCGCCGGGTAAGGGACCTTACACCCCCGCGGCCCTGTGCCCGAAGGTAAAGCCTGTCTCGAACCTCAGCGGCGCGAGAGCAGGATCAGCTCGTCGCCGCGCTGGACCTTCACTCGGTAGAGCTCATTGCCGCGCAGGGCGCGTTTGAGATCGGCAAGCTCCTGGATCGTCGTGCGGTTGATCTCGAGGATCAGGTCCCCTTCGCGCACGCCCAGATTCCAGGCGTTGCTATCGCGCTTCACGGGTCCCACGGCCACCCGGGAGGAGAGACGCTTGCCAGCGGGTGTGGCGCCCTCGCCCAGCGTAGCCCCTTCGAAATAGGGACTGATCTTGCTGCCGGCGACGAATCCCGCATAGGGGTCCGCCACCTCGCCGGAGAGACGCGAGCGTTTGCCATCGCGGATGACCTCCATCTCGATGCGGCCGCCGATGCGCACCAGGCCAACTTGATTGCGCAGGTCGCTGGCGTTGTGCACCGGGGTGCCGTTGAGCGCCACCACCACATCCCCAACCCGCAGACCGGCGCGCGCCGCCGCCGAGCCCGGCTCAACCTCGATCACCACCGCCCCCTCCTGGCCCTTCACGCCGAGGGCGCGGGCCAGCTCGGCGTCCAGGTCCTGGGTGGCGGCACCGAAGGTGCCGCGGCGAATCTCCCCGTGCTCCAGGAGCTGATTCATTACTGCGCGGGCCATGTTCACCGGGATGGCGAAGCCAATGCCGATGTTGCCCCCACCGGGGGCCAGGATGGCGGTATTGATGCCCACCAGCTCGCCGCGCAGATTGACCAGTGGCCCACCGGAGTTTCCGGGGTTGATGGAGGCGTCGGTCTGGATGAAGTTCTCGTAGCCCTCGATACCCAGGCCGCTGCGGCCGAGCGCGCTCACGATCCCGGAGGTGACGCTCTGTTTTAACCCGAAGGGATTGCCAATGGCGACCACGAAATCCCCTACGCGCAGGCGGTCGGAGTCGGCGAGGGGGATGTCGCTGAGACTCTCGGCGGGAACGCGCAGCACCGCGACGTCGGTCTCGGGGTCCGAGCCGACCAGTGTGGCCCGCAGGGTCTGCCCCCCCACCAGGGTGACCTCAATCTCGTCGGCACCGGCCACCACGTGCTGGTTGGTCAGCACCAGCCCCTTGCGGGCATCGACCACCACCCCCGAGCCGAGGCTCTGGCTCTTGCGCGGCTTTCGGTGATTGGGTAGGTCGAAGAACCAGCGGAAGACCGGGTCCCGCAGCAGGGGATGCCCGGAGAGATCGATCTGGTTCACCGTGGCGATGTTCACCACCGCCGGGGTGACCCGCTCGATCATGGGGGCAAGGCTGGGCAGTGGCTCCCCGCCGACGGCCAGGGGCAACTGCGCCCAGGCGTTGGGCACCGCGGTGCCAACAAGCGTGAGCACCAAGCACAGAAGGGATCGTGGGAGCTGCAGGGTTGGTTTCATGGCGCAGGGAGCCCTCCGGTCAGGCGCGCAAGGGCGGGTGGGGCTATCGCCCGATCGAGCGAGGATCTCCACTTACCGCGAGATCCACAGCCAACGGCCGGATGTTGGACCCGGCCGTTGGTTTAAGCGGTGCGCTTTAGGCGGCCTTGTCAGCGGCTACCTCGCCCTCGATGTACTTGTTGCCCTCGGAACGGACGTCGATCCGGCGGGGTTTCATGGACTCGGGGATCTCCCGCGCCAGGTCAATGTGCAACAGGCCATCCCGGAGGCGGGCATCCACCACGCGCACGTGATCGGCGAGCTGAAACTTACGCTCGAAGCTGCGGTTGGCGATGCCACGATACAGGTAACGGCGCTCCTTTTCGTCTTCCTGCTTGGTGCCGGAGACGGTCAGGATATCGTCTTTCACCACCACCTCGAGCTCAGCGTCGCGGAACCCGGCCACCGCCATGGTGATCTGATAGGTGTCCTCGCCGGTGACCTCGATGTTGTAGGGCGGATAGCCGCCGGTGTCGCTGCGCCAGGCCGTCTCCAGAGCAGAGGCCAGGCGGTCGAAGCCGATTGCCGAACGGAACAGGGGAGAGAAGTCGATGGTTGTCATGGTCATACCCTCTTAATGAGCAATATGTAGGATTGCGTTCGTGAGAACCGCGTTGTCGTAGGCCTCGGATCGAGCGCCTACGCAAGGAAAAGTAAGTGCGGTCGGGAGATTTTCAAGGGCGTGCCATCGGCGCGGGCGTTCTGGCCTCGATGCTGCGCTCGATGTGTCGCGGTATTGATCCTGGTCAGTTAAGCGGGAATTCCCATGCCCCAACCGCGCCGAGATCGGCTAACCTAGACGGCGATCGTAACCTGCGCTGGGCCTTGTCGGAGGTGGAGTAGTGGTAGCCCATCGGACGGACGACGCGGCGGATTTTGCGACGAGCCTGATTCGGGCCGCTGGCCCCGATCCCAGCCGGCTGCTGCAGCACCTCATCGCGATACAGCGCCGGTACTCCTTCATCCCGCCGGGGGCGGTCGGGCGCCTCGCCTTGGGTCTCGACGTCACCCCGGTGCAGATCACGGCCGCGGTGGAGTTCTACGCCTTTCTGCACGCCGAGCCCCGCGGCGACTACGACATCCTGTTCAGCAACAACATCACCGATCACATGCAGGGCAGTCTGACCCTGTTCGAGGCACTGTGCGTGCGCCTTGGGGTGGTGCCCGGCACTCCGCGCCTGGACGGTCGGGTGACGGTCGATCTGACTTCCTGCACCGGTATGTGCGACCAGGGGCCCGCCGCGCTGGTCAACGGCCTGGCGGTAACGCGCCTCAATAGGGCGCGTGTGGACCAGATCGCGGATCTTGTGGAGGCGCGAACGCCGCTCGGGGACTGGCCGCAGGAGCTGTTCGCGGTTGCCGACAGCATCCGTCGCACCGATATCCTGCTCTCCCGGCGCGAAACCCATGGGGCGGGGCTGCGGGCGCTGCTCGATCGGGGTGTCGACGCGGCGCTCGCAGAGCTCGAACGCTCGGGACTGAGGGGCCGGGGCGGCGCTGGGTTTAGCACCGCCGCCAAGTGGCGCTTGTGTCGCGACACCCCTGCCGACGCGCATTATGTGGTATGCAACGCCGACGAGGGCGAGCCCGGCACCTTCAAGGATCGGGTGCTCTTGAATGCGTACGCAGACCAGGTTTTCGAGGGCATGACTCTGTGTGCCGGGGTCCTCGGCGCGAGCCAGGGCTATCTCTACCTGCGCGGCGAATACCTCACCCTGCGACCGCGGCTCGAGGCGGTACTTGAGCGCCGGCGGCAGGCGGGACTGCTCGGGCAGGGCATCCTCGGGCGGGTGGGGTTCGATTTCGACATCGAGATCCACCTGGGGGCCGGCGCCTATGTCTGCGGTGAGGAGTCGGCGCTGATCGAGTCGCTCGAGGGCAAGCGCGGGGTCACCCGCAAACGCCCGCCGTTCCCGGCGGCGAGTGGCTATCTCGAGCGGCCGACGGTGGTTGACAATGTCGAGACCTTATTGGCCAGCGCGCGCATCCTGGCCGAGGGCGCGGAGTGGTTTCGGGAGATGGGCACGAGCCAGTCCGCAGGCACCAAGCTCCTGAGTGTGAGCGGGGATTGCCGTGCCCCTGGCATCTACGAGTATCCCTACGGGGTATCGGTGCGCCAGGTCCTCGACGATTGTGGGGCGACTGAGGTGCAGGCGGTTCAGGTCTCGGGGGCGGCGGGCGTTACCCTGGCACCAGGGGAATTCGATCGGGTTCTGGCCTTCGAGGATCTTCCCACCAGTGGCTCGTTCATGGTGCTCGACCACCGCCGCGATCTCCTGGATCTGGTACAGAATTTCAGTCATTTCTTCGCCCATGAGAGTTGTGGCTTCTGCACGCCCTGCCGGGTGGGTAGCCGGCTGCTGCGGAACCTGGTAGACAAGGTCTGCGCTGGCCGGGCCGGGCGCTACGATCTCGCGGAGATGCGCCAGATCGGGGGGGTGATGCGGGCCACCAGTCATTGCGGGCTGGGGCATACCGCCCCCAATGCGGTGCTCGATACGCTGACGAAGTTCCCCGAGATCTATGAACGGCGGCTACGGAGCGACGATTTCGAGCCTGCCTTCGACCTCGAGGGGGCTCTTGCCGAAGCGCGCCAACTTCGGGGCGGCGAGCAGCAGGCGAGCGGGGATCGGTTATGAGCCTGGAGCGAAGCTTTCGGCTCGACGGCCAGGAGATCCCTTTCACAGAGGGTCAGACCCTCATGGACGCGGCACTGGCCGCTGGTGAATACATCCCACACCTGTGCCACAACCCCGCGCTCGCACCCCATGGGAGCTGCCGGCTGTGCGTGGTTGGGATCAAGGGGCGGTATGTCTCGGCCTGTACCCAGCCGGCGGTCGCCGGAATTGAGGTGGACAACAGTTCCGCGGAGCTGATCGGCTACCGGCGCGCCCTGGTGCAGATGCTTTTCGTCGAGGGCAACCATGTTTGTCCCGCCTGCGAGAAAAGCGGGGCCTGTCAGCTCCAGGCCGTGGCCTACTACCTGGGGATGCTGGCGCCGCACTACACCCATTTCTTTCCGCGCCGCCCCCTCGATGCATCCCATCCCGAATTTTTCATCGACCATAACCGCTGCATCCTCTGCGAGCTCTGCGTGCGCGCGAGCCGCGACCTCGACGGGAAACGGGTGTTCGCCATTGCCGGCCGGGGGACTGGGAGCCGGCTGGTGGTGAATGCCCCGAGCGGACGCCTTGGCGACAGCGGATTCGCCGCCACGGACAGGGCCGCCCACGTCTGCCCGGTGGGTGCAATCCTGCCTAAGCATCGGGGTTATGCGGTGCCCATCGGCCATCGCCTGTATGACCAGCAGCCCATCAGCCGGGTGGGCGATGTGGCCGCCAACGAACGGGACCCCTGAGCCATGACCCAGAAGCTGCGACTCGCCACCACGTCCCTGGCCGGTTGCTTCGGCTGCCACATGTCGCTGCTCGACATCGACGAGCGCATCCTGGAGCTTCTCCAGCAGGTGGAGCTTGATCGCTCGCCGATCAACGACATCAAGGCAATTGGCGACTGCGACCTCGGCCTGATTGAGGGTGGTGTGGCCAATGAGGACAACCTGGAGGTGCTGCGGGCGTTCCGGCGCCGCTGTAAGGTCTTGGTGGCCTTCGGTGCCTGTGCCGTCAATGGCGGCATCCCGGCGATGCGCAACCAGTTCTCGCTCCGCGAGTGCTTGGAGGAGGCCTACGTCAGGGGCGAGGGTATCTACAACCCGGGGATTCCTAACGACCCCGAGATTCCCTTGCTCCTCGATCGGGTCTACCCGATCCACGAAGTGGTCAAGGTGGACTATTTCCTTCCCGGCTGCCCGCCCTCGGCGGAGGCCATCTGGACCTTCCTCAGCGAGCTGCTGGGGGGCAAACCGGTCGGGTTTCCCTACACCCAGATCCACTACGACTGAGATGCGGTCAACGGGTTCAGACCGGCGGATGGGAGTGACGGGATGACGAGTCCATTGGAGACGGCGGAAGACCTCGCGGGCCTGAAAAGGGTGGTCATCGAGCCGCTTACCCGGGTGGAGGGGCACGGCAAGGTGACCCTGCTGCAGGATCAGGAGGGGCACATCCGGCAGGCGCGGCTGCATATCGCGGAGTTTCGCGGGTTCGAGAAATTCATCCAGGGACGACCCTACTGGGAGCTGCCGGTTGTGGTCCAGCGGCTGTGCGGTATCTGTCCGGTGAGTCATCATCTGGCGGCGGCCAAGGCCACCGATCGGCTGGTGGGTGTAACCGAGCTGACCCCCACCGCGGAGAAGGTGCGGCGGCTCATGCACTACGGCCAGACGCTTCAGTCCCATGCCCTGCACTTCTTTCATCTCGCCTCGCCTGACCTTCTGTTCGGCTACGATGATGAGGTTCACCACCGCAACATCCTGGGGTTGATCCAGGACCACCCCGAGCTCGCCAGGCAGGGCGTGCTGCTGCGCAAGTACGGTCAGGAGGTGATCCGGGTCACCGCGGGCCGGCGCGTGCACGGAAACGGCGCCATCCCCGGCGGGGTGAACAAATCAGTCAGCCCGGAGGAACGCGACACCCTCAAGCGGGACATCGGGCAGGTGGTCCGTTGGGGCACGGAGGCGGTGGAGCTCATCAAGCGCCTCTTCACCCACCAGCTCGCTTACCACAGCCGCTTCGGCTCGGTGCCAGCAAACACCCTGAGCCTGGTGCGCGGAGACGGCGCCTTCGAGCTCTACCAGGGTGCCCTGCGGGCGCGGGACCCCGAGGGCCGGATGATCTTCGATCAGGTTGCCGACCGCGACTACGGCGAGCACCTTCGGGAGGCCGTTAAGTCCTGGAGCTACATGAAGTTTCCCTTCATCGCCGAGCTGGGTCCGGAGCGGGGATGGTACCGCGTCGGACCGCTGGCGCGGGTCAACAACTGCGGGTTCTTCCCCACTGCGCTGGCGGAGGCGGAGCGGCGGGAGTTCATCGCCCTCGGCAAAGGGGCGCCGGTGCAATCCGCATTGGCCTATCATTGGGCCCGGCTCATCGAGCTTCTGTACTGCGCGGAGGCCATCGAGAACCTGCTCGAAGATCCTGACATCAGTGGTGATGATCTCGTCACCCGAGGGGAGCTGCAGCCAAGCGGTATTGGCGTGGTGGAGGCCCCGCGGGGGACGCTGTTCCATCACTACGAGATCGATAGCGAGGGGCTCGTCACCAAAGCTAATCTGATCGTGTCCACCACCAATAACAATCAGGCCATGAACGAGTCGATCCGCCAGGTGGCGCGGGAATACCTAGACGGAAACGAGCTGACCGAGCCCCTGCTCAACCGAATCGAGGTGGCGATCCGGGCCTACGACCCCTGCCTGTCATGCGCCACGCACGCCTTGGGCAGGATGCCGCTGGAGGTGGTCCTGGTAGACGCCGCCGGTGGGGTGGTGGATCACCGTTATCGTCAGTGGGACGGAGGGTCGTCGACCCTTAGCACCGAGAGGTGAACGGCGCGGTGACTCCGCGACCCTTGCTTCTTTTCGCATACGGCAACCCCTCGCGCGGAGACGACGCCTTGGGCCCCGAGCTGGTGAATCGGCTCAAGGGGGAACAGGATGCGGGGGCCTACCCCGAGCTCGATCTGCTTACCGATTTTCAGCCCCAGGTGGAGCATGCCCTCGATCTGAGGCAGCGCTCCTGGGTTCTGATCGCGGACGCAAGTCTTAGGGCGCGTCCGCCCTTCGAGCTCACGCGGATGCGACCCCGCAGGGACCCGAGCTTCACCACCCACGCCCTGACCCCCGCCGCAGTACTGCAGGTCTACCGCGAGATCGAGGGTGCGGAGCCTCCCGCAACGGTCCTGCTCGCGATTCGCGGCTATCGCTTCGAGCTTGGAGAAGGGCTCTCGGCCGGGGCGGCCACCAACCTCACCGCCTGTCTACGGTGGCTGAGGAGGCTGCTGGCGACCGAGGCGTCGCGCTGGGATGCTTTGTTGCGGCACGCGCCGGGTTAAGCTCCAAAGGGACGAGCTCGACAAACGCGCTCCACCGCTTGCGGCGCAGTCTCGCTACGAGCGACATCGCGAGTGCCGCTTCGCGGCCATTCGGAGCGAGAGGGTCTCCGAACCGTTTCCCTCAGCGCTGTTCGCCTTGAGCAGGGCGCGCTGCGGCCAACTCGCGGGTTGTGCGCCCCGCGGCTGCCGCAGCCGGGTTCATTGCGGCGCCGAGGGGCGCGGATCGCTCGCCAGTCGGGGCGGGCAGGGCAAGGCGACCACTTCCGCTTTACCCTGCTGGTGCAGCAGCTCCTTCTTCAGCTCGTCGAGGTGGTGGCGCATCTGGGTACGCTGACCGCTGGTGAGGGACGTTCCGATGCCCGCGACCAGATCTGCTAGGCTGGCCGTGAGGACCTCCCGCGCCTCTTTAACTACCGGGTCCGCACCGCTGAAGTCCGTCCACCAAGCGCCCAACTGGGCCTGGATCCGCGTAGTTCCCGCGTCAGTGCGTAACAGGGTGAGCAACTCGGCTTGCCGCTCGCGCTGGTAGTTGAACCAGGCTCGGCCGGTGTCGGGGATGCGCCGGCTGACCTCATTGACCAAGGCGATCTGCTTGTCCTCGAGCGGACCCACTAGCCACTCGGCGGCGGAGGTGAAGCGCTTGGCGCGCTTGCGCAAACGACGCTCGCTACCGGCTTCGTCGGTCTTGGGTTGGTCCTTGTTGTCCTCAGCGAACCTGGCGGCAAGATGGTCGATCTGTTCCGGCGTCAGATCTGCGAGGAGTGGGGCGGCAAGCTCGGCCAGGAAGCGGACATGGCGTGCGTAGAGCTGTTCCAAACCCTTGCCGAGACAGGCGGCCCGCGCCTGATCGAAGCCGCCGTCTACGCCCGCGATGAAGGCATCGATGAGTCCGATGATCCGCGGCAGCTCCTCGGCGCGATGGCGTTTGAGCTGGCTGGCCAGCAGAGGCTCCCAACGGGCGAGCTGTCGGCTGTTCGGTTGCGTGTAGTCGTTCGCCCACCGCTTGAGGAACCAGTCCGCGTTGCTGTAGACAAAGCCCGTAGCGCTGCAGGCGAGGACCAGTAGCGCGGACGCGAGGAGCATTGCCCACAATCGCGTGGGCCGACGATAGATCGCGAATATTGGCTTGACGGGGTGCATGCTGGGTACAGACTATGAGGTGTTAGCGATGTGATTCTCCATCTGCTCGGTTGGTTCCGCCGTACCCTGTCCTGGGAATCTCGCCGGCGCCGGGTGGCGGCCAGCCGTTTAGCCGGAAATGCCCCCTTATCGCGCACCTCGACCGCACTTACGCTGGCCGTCCATGGGGAGCCCAACAGGGGCACGCTGCGGGGGGTTCCGATAACCTAACCCGGATGTTTCATAAACCGGCTTAGCCGGCAATGCCCCAGCCGATTTGCCCCGGTATGGACGCCGCCGGGCGCGGCGAGGGAGCGCGGACAGGGCTGGGGGGTGGAAAAACGTGCAGCAGCGGATTCGATCAATAGGGCGCTAGTACCTGGAGATGGAATTTCCCAGACCATTTCCGCTTAGGCTGCCAGCGGCTTGCCGCGGTATGTCCAGCGAAACGG
>Ga0208980_10001427_pt1 | contig 14446 bp, 13 predicted proteins | sample WetSurMetagenome_3_FD_187993 | JGI IMG/M metagenome (GOLD analysis project Ga0208980, IMG submission 187993) | Wetland microbial communities from Twitchell Island in the Sacramento Delta, sample from surface sediment Aug2011 Site A1 Bulk (version 2) | ecosystem: Environmental > Aquatic > Marine... | reverse complement strand
AGAATGATCAGCATTATAGTTGAGAGAGAAACGATCCATAATAGTGTGTAACCGAATTCTGATCCGGTAGAAATATTTGCAGCCCAGTTACCCGGATCGATGAATCCGACAGTAACAAGCAGGCCGGGACCAATATATTTGAATATATCTAAAGCTCCAAATGAAGGTTTGTGGTCTTTTCTTCTAATGTCTTTTAAAAAACCAATATTGTTTAACAAATTTTTAAAATTCAACATATGAAATATTTTCGGGTCTCATTTTGTACTTTCCAAAATGACCGGTTGACATGACAAAGATAAACAATGGGAATGAAAATTATTACGAGGGATTTATTGTTAGTGTTAAACTCTTTTTATTTTAAATTTGACATAGATTGAAATACATATTATACTAAATCAAACTTATTATGCAATTTTTACTTACAGCCTATGATGGAACGGATGCGGAGGCTCCTCAAAGGAGGTTAAAAGTCCGCGGAGACCACCTTGAAAAAATTGACAATTTGAAGAAAACCGGAGAGTTTTTGTTTGGAGGAGCTATACTCGATGAGGCAGGGAATATGATAGGATCGATGATAGTCTATGAGTTTCCCGACCGTCAATCACTCGATAAAAAGCTGAAAGAAGAACCATATATTACAGGAGGAGTGTGGAAAAAAATTGAAATCCATCCTTTCCGTATGGCAAAAATATAATAATACAGGATGAATATCAGAAAGTTCACACCCGGAGTCGATAAAAGAATTCTTGTTCTCCTGGCAGGTCTGATGTGGTGCGGGGTTGGTATCATGCTTGTCCGCTATGCTTTTTCATGGCTATCTCTTCTTACAGGAAAGGAGCAGATTTTCTATTATGCTGCAGGTTTTATAGCCGCAATGCCAATTCATCATTTTGGATTCCTGAAGATTGCAGATAAAAACCTGAACAGATTAATGCCCCTGACTGAAAAGAGATGCCTGTTCTCTTTCATTACCTGGAAAAGCTATATAATTATTCTTATTATGGTTACAATGGGCCTTGCCCTCAGACATTCATCCCTGCCAAAACGTTACCTTTCAATACTTTACAATGGAATAGGATTAGCTCTATTCCTGTCAGGGATAAGGTATTTCAGATTTTTCTTTAAACTCTTATTCGCGAAAACATCTGAGTAAAAAGTGTTATTTACCTGCTGGTGGTTACCTGCCTTTGATATTTTAGTAACGAGTTGAATATCTGCTGCCGCACCGGATTTACATTATAATATTCTCCCGTACTCAACAGACCAGTATTCTGTCGGTTTATCAGCAGAATTACAGAAATCTCATATTGCGGTATAACAGTTATACTGGTTCCGGTAAAGCCGGTATGCCCGAAAGTCCCTTCCGGGCCATTCTTCATGAATGAATTAACAGGATCCATCATCCAGCCCAAACCGTTATTGAATCGATCTTTTGTCAGAAAAGAATTTATTGTTTTTGAGGAGATAAACTGGCTACTCCGGATTTTTCCTTTATTCATAAGCATGTCAACAAGTTTCTGCAGATCATCAACAGTTGAAAAAAGTCCTGCAGCACCTGAAATCCCATCATTGGCATACCAGGTATTACCATCGTTCACTTCACCTCTGAGCGTATAGGTGCGCCAGCCGTTCCATGCCAATGGATTGATTTCTTTTATTTTGTAACCTAGGGTTGAATCGTATACCATTCTTTGTTCATATGGATTGCCATGCGAGGTTGCAGCTATTTTTTTAAAACTTCCTGATTTGAGCGGATTAAAAGTTGTATTTTTCATTCCAAGAGGAAGAAATATATTCTGTTTCATAAACTGTTCCAGAGGTAATCCTGAAACAATTTCCACTATCTCACCAAGAAGCATAAATCCCAGGTCGCTGTAGCGGCGCTGTTCTCCAACCGGAAACATCAGAGGCAGTTCTCCGATTAACCTGTATGTTTCCTGCTTGTTTTCTGACCTGTAATAAAGCGGATACCATTCGTAAAGACCGGCGGTATGAGTAAGAAGATGACGGATTGTGATTTTTCTTTTATCAGGTGTATCAAATGCTTTTATGTACTTGTAAACGGGATCTTCAATTTTGATTAATCCCCTGTCGACAAGCAACATTACTGATGTTGTGGTGCCGATGACCTTGGTCAGGGAAGCAATATCAAAAAGATGTCGTGTAGTCATTTTTTCCGGAGGACTGAGCTGCCGGTGATTGAAATCATATTTCCAGGCATAACCATAAGCTTGTCTGCAGACAAGCTTTCCTCCTTTCTTTATCTCTATTACTGCCCCCGGAATTTTATCCAGATCGACCTGGCTTTGAAGAATGCTGTCTATCGAAGCTACAAGTTCAGCCCTTGCATTTCTGGGTTTTACACTCTGGCCGATTGATATCAGATTACCAGAAAAAAATATAACCAGCAGGAATAAAAGCAGTATTTGTTTGCGCATAGTAATATTTAAAATTGAACGCTGTAACCTACTCTTGGTCCTACTGTTTTACGGAGCAGCAATTCCGAAAATCCTTCTTTCACAAAATTATCAAGTTCTCCAACAAGCTTAAAACCAAAATCATAATAGAGCCTGGCTGCATCCTTGTTAAAAGAAGATACGCAGATGAAAATATTTGGAGAGATCTTAAGTATTCTTTCTTCACAAAATTTAAGAAGCTTCCTCCCGTAACCTTTACCCCGGTACTCTTTGCTTATGCAGATCGTCTGAATATAACCTGCAAAAGTCCCTGATGTCTGAATTATAACAAATCCTATAATTTCATCATGAACACGGATGACATAGATCTCTTTGTTTCTGCCTTCAAATGCATTAAGACATTGGTCGTAATTCATATTCAGTGTAATCCAAGGATCCGTCGCAGACATCATCAGTGCACACACTTCAAAATCTTCGGGATCGGTAGTCAGCTTTATAGATAGTTTTTCTTCCATTACCATTACCCTTTCTTTTTGATTACAATGAGGAGCAGAACAGTTAATAAAGCATTCACAAAAATATTCATAAATCCGAAATCAAATTGAAATGAACGGATGGAATATTCATTTAGCAGCCAGGTAACCAATGCTGCAGATAAACAGGCTACCGGAACCAGATTTTCTTTCAGTTTGATCTTTGAAAATAACCCCGTCATATACAATCCTAAAAGAGGACCGTATGTGTAACCTGCAATCTTGAATATGGTATTGATAATTGCACCTTTACTGTTCCAGAACGACATAACTATGAAAAACATGACAATATTTACGCCCAGCAAAACACTATTTTTAATACTCTTTTTTGCTTCATGGGCATGATTTTCAATATTCATAAAATCATAGCTAAAGGCAGTAGTCAATGCTGCAATGCATGAATCTATGCTTGCAAATGTGGAAGCAACAACTCCTATCAGAAAAGCAATTGCCCCTATTTTACCAAAATTATTCAGGGTGAGTACAGGATAGAGTTCATCGGTATTTACCAGTTGTCCGTTCAGCCGGGTGAGAGAGATTCCGTTTCTTTCGGCATATATATAAATCAATACCCCGAGTCCGAGAAACAAAGTCTGGGCAAAAGCAATAAAAAAACTAAAAGTAAGAACATTTTTTCTGGCGCCTTTTGCATTTTTCACAGTAAGTGTTTTCTGCATCATGCTTTGATCGAGGCCAACGAGAGCTACAGTTATTAGCATACCTGAAATGAATTGTTTAAAAAAATTGGATCCGGCATGCATGTTCCAGTCAAAGACTTTTGCATAAGGATGATGTGCAATTGTTTTTGCCATTTCGGAAAAGGAGAGGCCTAAAGAATTTTTTATCGTAAGAATTGAAATGATAATAACAGTAATGAGAAATAATGATTGCAGGGCATCTGTCCAGACAATCGTTTTAATACCTGATTTGTTTGTGTACAGCCATATGAGTATCAGAACAACGATTATCGTTACAAAATAAGGAATATGCAACGCGTCAAAAAATGCGTATTGCAGGATCTTAATTGACAGAAGCAGTCTGAGAGCCGCTCCGAAAGATTGAGAAACCAGGAAGAAGAGAGAACCGGTTTTATATGTGACATTCCCGAACCGGATATTCAGGTAAGTATAAATTGAGACCAGTTTTAATCTGTAATAGATAGGTGTTAATATAAAGGCAATAAAGAGATACCCTACAATTGTTCCAAGAATAAACTGAAAATAATATAGATTGTTATTTCCTACATTACCGGGAATTGATACCAGAGATACAGCTGAAATGCCTGAGCCGATCATACCAAATGCTACCAGAAACCATGGCGATTTCCTGTCACCGTCAAAAAAAGTAGTGTCCTTTATATGGCGTGATGCAAAGTGAGATATCAGCATCAGAATAGAAAAATATGCCAGGATGATTATAAACAACAAAAAGGGACTCATCAAACAATTATTTAAGAGAACTCATGTCAAACATAGCGAAAAAGCAGGATAAATAATATTTCTATATCTTTACTCGTAAAGTACATAAAACATCCTCGTTTAAAGAAATTACCCATTAAAATAAAAAGTACATGAAAAAACTAAAAATCATTCTTTCGTCATTGTTCCTTTCTGTTGTATTATTGGCACAACAGACTAATACTGAAAACCTGCCATTTAAAATGGAGGATCTGACATCCCCGAAATTTGCAAAGGCTGTTGACCTTGCAGGAGGGGTTTGTGTTATTCCGCTCGGGGTTATAGAAAAGCATGGACCTCATCTCCCTCTTGGTACCGATATGTATGAATCAAGAGAAATTGCCTTTCATGCAGCTCAAAAAGAATATGCTGTTGTCTTTCCGCCATATTTTGCGGGACAGATAAACGAAGCAAGGCACAAACCCGGAACAATAGCATACAGTAGTGAACTGTTATGGAAAATGCTTGAAGAGAGCTGCAAAGAATTGTCAAGGAACGGATTAAAGAAGATTATACTATTTAACGGGCATGGTGGCAACAGCAGTTTTCTGCAATATTTCTGCCAGTCACAACTGGCTAATCAGGAAGATTATGTTGTTGTACTGTTCCGCGGGGGGAATGACCCGGTTAATGGCCCGGAGATAAAGTCACTTAAAAAAGCGAAAGTAGATGGTCATGCAGGAGAGGAGGAAACATCAATGATGTATTTCATGAATCCGGCTTATGTCGATCAGGATGCATTGAAAATGGAATCAGGATTGAACCAGGCGAAATTGAAAGACCTTCCATTTGGTTATACCGGGATATGGTGGTATGCACAATATCCAAATCATTTTGCCAGCGACTATAATACTCCAAATAAAAGACTTGGTGAATTGCTGATAACCAGCGAAGCGGGACAGCTTGCCGAATTAATTAAGTACCTGAAGACAAACAATACAATACAACAATTGCAGGAAGAATTCTTTAAAAAGGCAGAAAATCCAGTTCAAAAATAGCGACGCACGACACACGACGCAAGACGCACGACGCGCGGCAAACGAAGCGCGACAAACGACGCACGGGAAATCCTGGATATCGCTGTCAAATGTCGTATACTTGAAGTGGATGTACCATTTTCTTAATGATATTGAATTAAATGAATGATTAATAACAAAAAAATTGCAGTTGTTTTGCCTGCTTATAATGCAGCAAAAACACTCAGAAAAACAGTTGAAGAAATTCCCCATGAAATAGTTGATTTTGTTATTCTTACTGATGATAAAAGTTCAGATCAAACCCTTTTAATAGCAAGTGAACTGAATATTGCACATATTATTTCACATGAAAATAACCTTGGGTACGGGGCTAACCAGAAGACATGTTATGATAAAGCATTATCTCTTGATGCAGATATTATAGTTATGTTACACCCCGATTACCAGTATACCCCCCGGCTGATTCATTCCATGTGTTATCTTATTGCAAATGACTTGTTTCAGGTTGTTCTTGGTTCAAGAATACTTGGGAGAGGGGCACTTAATGGGGGAATGCCTGTATATAAATATATCTCAAACAGGATACTGACCTTCATTCAGAATATTCTCCTGAATCATAAATTATCTGAATATCATACAGGATTCAGGGCATATTCCCGGGAGGTTCTTGAAAAAATAAATTATAAGTCAAACTCTGACAACTATATTTTTGATAATCAGCTTTTAACGCAGATAATTTATTTCAACTATGATATAGGAGAAATTTCCTGTCCCACAAAATATGAAAAGGAAAGTTCTTCAATAAATTTTATGAATAGCGTTATATATGGTTTTGGTGTATTGAAGGTATCTTTCCAGTTTCTACTTCAGAAAACCAAAATTTTTAATTTTAAACTTTTTGAGTATAGGAAATAGGTTACATACCCACATTGATTTTCTTCGTTTACCCCGGCCCCAAGGGGAGCGAAGAACCGACGACGCGAGGCGGAGGAGCTAAGCGAAGCCAAAATCAATTTACTCCCCCTGGGGATGGGGTAAATAAATTGATTTTCAAGCGTTTTATTTACTGATTTTCTTGTTTGCTGAGACTTAGAAATAGCTTTTTTTGGAGTAGATTATATGTGAATTAATATATGGAAAAAGAAACTGATAAGTTGCTTTATGAGTTTTAGTTACAAAACACAACAAAGTAAAAACAAAGCAGAAAAAACAAACTCTGTTGAAATTTCAGAAAATGCCATTTATAAATCTGATCATCAGGATATCAGTAAAAGCAAAACTAATCTGAAACTCCTTTTTATTGCAACTGTGTTATCACTACTGGTCCTGCTTACATATTGGGGAGCCTTTAATAACGAGTTTGTAGACTGGGACGATTTCACCTATGTAGTAAATAATGATCTGGTCAGGAATCCTGGTGAGTCTTATTTCAGGGAACTCTTTACCACACCGGTATCGTCAAACTATCATCCATTGACTATATTGAGCCTGAGACTTAACAACAATGTTTGTGAGACTTGTCCGAATGGTATTTCTCCTGCACCGTTCATAAAGTGGAATGTAATTATTCATATATTAAATACTATTCTTGTTTTAATCCTTGTTTTTCAATTGAGCAACAGAAATATGCTTGTTGCCATACTTTCTGCTCTCTTTTTTGGGGTACATCCCATGCATGTGGAATCCGTGGCATGGATCTCCGAAAGAAAGGATGTTCTATATAGCTTCTTTTTTCTTGCAGGGATAATAACATATTTAAACTTTATTAAAAAAGACAAGGGGAAGCTGCTCTGGTATCTTTTTACTTTTATTCTTTTCTTATTATCCTGTTTATCAAAGGCAACGGCAGTGGTCTTTCCCGTGGCGCTTATACTGATTAATTTTATGGTTTACCGGCCTGAAAGGGAATTTTCGCCTGTGGATGCAATAAAAAACGCTCTTTCTTCCAAAAACCTTCTATGGCTTACACCGTTTTTTATAGTCTCTGTTTTTGTCGGATTAATGGCATACAGAATTCAGAGCGGTGAAAATTTTCTGGGACTCCTTGATCTTAGTAAAAATACACCGGATGTAGTCAATAAAATTGGTCCGTTTACTGTGTTTCAAAGATTTCAGATTGGTTGTTACGGGTTTTTTGTATATATATTCAAATTCTTTGTACCTGTTAATTTGCTGGCAATCAACCCCTATCCGCCACTGCAGGATTTTAGTCATGGTTCATTTGCGATAGCCCTTGTGCTTTCAGTTATTGGTGCGATTGTTATTGCCGTTCTGATAATCATGTCACTCCGTAAAACCAGGCTATATGCTTTTTCGATAGGTTTATATTTTGTGACCATAGCACTTGTTCTGCAATTCATTACTGTTGGAATTTCAATAACATCTGACAGATATTCATATTTACCATATGTGTGGCTTTCAATAATACCGGCTTCGCTTATTGTAAACAGTTCAAAGACGAAAAGGATTATACTCCTTATTATTTCAGGTTGTTTTGTAATTATGCTTATCCTGGTTTCAAAACATCAGATCCAGGTCTGGAGAAACACTGAAACATTATGGACTAATGTGATAAACAAGTATCCTCATGAGGAAATACCAAGGAGGTCGAGGGGTAAGTACTACAGCAGGAAATCAGGTCAGGCTAAAAACATTACGGAGAAAAAAGCATTTGAAGATAAGGCGCTGATTGATTTTACGGAAGCAATAAAGGCAAAGACCAGGAGTGCAGATGTTTATATGGGATCTGGAATTATTTATGTATCAAGGGGAGACCTGAAGAATGCCTTGTTACTCTTAAATGCGGCTATAGCGATTGACCCGAAAAAGGGCAGTGCCTATTATAACCGGGCATTGATTTATGATCAGTTAAACAAGAAGGAAGAATCGATCAAAGATTATAATATGGCTCTGGTTTATAAGCCAGAACTGGCTCTTCAGATACTCAATAACAGATCAAATCTTTTTCTTGAAACAGGAAGATTTAAGGAGGCAATTCCTGATCTTGATTATCTGATCTCCGTTGACAGCAATAAATATTATTATTATTCCAACAGGGGAATTGCAAAACAACAGATCAATGATATCCCCGGAGCAATAGCGGATTTAAAAAAGGCTTTGCTGCTTCAGCCTGATGATACAATTTCAAAGACACTATTGCAGAAATTACAGATTAACAGAAAATAGGGTTTGATCTCTCCTGGTAAAAACATTTCTCCAGATGATTTGTTATTGTTATGAAAAAACAAATATTTATGGCTTTTACATTACAACCCGGACAAAAAGCAATCGATTTTAAACTTGTTGCTACAGATCTGAAGGAATATACACTTGCAGATTTTGATAAATTCAAATACCTGGTTCTCTTCTTTACCTGCAACCACTGTCCCTATGTTTTAGGATCCGATGAAATCACACGTAATACTGCTAATAAGTACATTTCCAAAGGAGTAGGATTTGTAGGGATAAATTCAAACAGTGAAAACACTTATGAAGAAGACAGTTTTCCCAATATGGTTGAAAGGATAAAGACAAAAAAGTTTCCCTGGATTTATCTTCACGATAAAACTCAGATAGTTGCAAAAGCTTATGGTGCATTAAGAACTCCTCATTTTTATGTTTTTGATGAAAACAGGATTCTTGTATACACAGGCCGTGGAGTTGATAATCCCAGGGACACTTCAAGAATGACTATTAATAACCTCGAGTTAGTTCTGGAGGAGTTAACCTCCGGTAAACCAATATCCATTCCTTTGACCAACCCGATCGGATGCAATATTAAATGGGAAGGCAAAGATGCTCACTGGATGCCGGCAGATGCCTGTGATCTGATTTAATTTAAGAAATTCAGGGTGCAAGGCGTTCTATGATCCACATTTGATTATTCAAAGTATAAGTAATCCGGTCGTGAAGTCTGAATTCGTCATAATACCAGAATTCAAACCATGCCGGAATTATACGGAAACCACCCCAGTATGAAGGCCGAATAACCTCTTTACCGGAAAATTTTTCGCTGTAATAATCATATTTTTTTTCAAGATAGGGCCGGTCAGGTATCACGCTACTCTGATTGCTGGCCCATGCTGAGAGCTGACTTTTACGTGGGCGGGTTTTAAAATATGAATCAGAATCCTTTTCAGAAACTTTTTCAGCCTGGCCTTCGACCCTTACCTGCCTGCCGGATTCCGGCCAGTAAAACAGCATCGCAACTTTTGGATTGACAGATAACTGTAATCCTTTTTTGCTGTTATAATTTGTAAAGAAAACAAAACCATCCTTACTGTATTCTTTAAGCAGAACAGTTCTTACTGAAACCTGCCCGTCAGCAGATGCTGTTGCAAGACTGAACGATTCCGGGATAGCATTACCGAAAGATAGGTGTTCTTTATACCATTTATCAAACTGCACGAAGGGATCCGCATCGGCAGACTTTTCTGAAAGGCTTCTGTTTCTGACCATTAATGTTTTTGCTTAATAACTAATTTAATAACATTGTTTTAAAAGCATTGTTCTAAGCAGGCTCAAATAAAATAAAATTTATATCTTAAAACCCAAATAATTTAAGAGCTATGTCATACAAAAACAAAAACACTGCAATAACTGTATTAATTGCCATTTTCATTCTGGCAAACCAGATCCCTGCTTCTGCAAAGAAATTATCAGATCTTACAAAAGAGAGCATTATACCGAAACCAGTTTCGGTAACAGCTACAGGGGGCTTCTTTACTTTAAAGGCAAACACGAACATTTATATTCAGGGTGATTCGGAAGAGCTAAAGCAGATCGGCCAGTATCTGGCAGACAGGTTAAAACCGGCAACAGGATTTGAAATTGAGGTTAAATCAGTTGTTAAACCACCAAAAAAGGCAATCTTTATAACCCTGGCTGGAGCCGATGCAAAGCTGGGAAAGGAAGGTTATGAGCTGGCCATTACAAAAAAATTACTTAAGCTGTCTGCCAATAGTCCGGAAGGTTTATTTCGTGGTATTCAGACAATCAGGCAGATTCTGCCTTCCAATATAGAATTTGCAGCAAAACAGGAAGGGCCGTGGCAAATTGCTACCGGAACAATTACTGATTATCCGGATTATTCTTATCGTGGAGTTATGCTCGATGTTTCGAGGCATTTCTTTGGAGTTGCTGACGTTAAAAGGTTTATAGATTTAATTTCATATTATAAACTGAATGCTTTGCACCTTCATCTTTCTGACGACCAGGGATGGCGGATTGAAATCAAATCATGGCCCAACCTGGCAATACACGGAGGAAGCACCCAGGTAGGAGGTGGCAAGGGTGGATACTATACCCAGGAACAATATTCGGACATAGTTAAATATGCAAAAGAACATTATATAACAATTGTTCCGGAAATTGACATGCCTGGCCATACCAATGCAGCTCTTGCATCATATGCTGAACTCAATTGCGATGATAAAGCAAGAGAACTTTACACCGGGACAAGAGTCGGATTCAGTACACTTTGTACATCCAAAGAGATAACCTACAAGTTTATTGAAGATGTTTTCAGGGAGCTGTCTGCCTTAAACCCGGGACCATATATTCATATTGGCGGTGATGAATCTAATTCAACAAAGAAGGAAGATTATATTCCTTTTGTCAACAGAGTGCAGGAAATAGTAGCGGCTAACGGGAAACAGGTTATCGGGTGGGATGATATCTCAATTGCCACTATAAAACCAAATTCAGTAGCACAACACTGGTCAAATGTTAAAAATGCACAAGCAGCAGTGAACCAGGGAGCAAAAATTATTATGTCGCCGGCAAAAAAAGCTTACCTCGATATGCAATATGATAAAACAACAAAACTGGGATTGCACTGGGCAGCTTATATTGAGGTTGATAGTTCCTATATCTGGGATCCGGCAACACGTATTCCCGGTATAAAGAAGGAGAATATCCTCGGAGTTGAAGCAGCTTTGTGGACAGAGACCATCACCAATATGGAGGAAATTGAATACATGGTTTTTCCGCGCCTTCCCGGTATTGCAGAAGTCGGCTGGACTGCTACTCCTTCAAGAAACTGGAATGAGTATAAATTGCGGCTTGCAAAACATGGAGAACGTTTCAGGGCAATGGAGATTGATTATTATAAGTCAAAATTTGTACCGTGGAGCAAGGATTAAACCCCAGTCCTTTTAATACCGGATTTCGTTGCCAGAGTGTATAAATACTTATCACGCAATCAAAATTTAGACGTTTTGCGTGATAAGGTTATTAACATACTGCAAAATAGATTTGTTTATATTAGATTTTTTTGCTTAATTTTACATAGAAATTACAGGCTAAGTAAGGAAATATCAGGATCAATTTGACTTTTCAACAGATTGTCCAAACAATTGGTGAATGAAGAAATTATTCCTTATAGTCTTAATAATGACCTTTACAATCCGGGTTATAGCACCGAACCAAAAATCTCTGCTTATAATAAAGCCTTCTCCGGTTGAACCATATAAACAGCTTATATATGCAGTAGGTATGGTGGAGGGAATGGCTGACACAACAGCTTATAATGAACGGGAAATGGCAGCCGGGTTTTTCCAGATACGTCCGATCAGAGTTGAAGACTATAACAGACGTACAGGCAATAGATATACTCTGGATGATATGTTCAGCTACGAAATATCGGAAAAGATATTCCTGTATTTTGCTACACAGATAGGTCCCTATGACATTGAAAAAATTGCAAGAGACTGGAATGGCTCCGGGGCTAAAACTACAGAATACTGGGAAAGAATTAAGGAATACTTATAACTATACAGTAAACAGGGCAGAAGCTGTACAAAATTATCCCTTTTATCTTATTTGATCAGAATCATCATTCAAATCGTCATACTCCCTGCAGATCCTCTTACCCATGCGCTTTTTTTTGCATGGTTTCTGATACTCTTATTGCCATAAAATGTCTGCATTACCTGAACGAAACTTTAAGACAAATGATATTGTATATTTGTAAATATTAAGTTGTGATCCAGTATAATGTATGGAGAAATATATTCTGTCTTTTTTTCTTTTTATATGTATCAATAGTCTGTCAGATGCAACTTCTTATCAAAAGGATTCAACTCTGAACTTTATTCCTGACAACCGGATTTTTCCTGCTATTTTCCTCGATCCACTGGAATGCCAGATTATGGGAGGCTCTTATTTCTTAATACGGGATGACCGGGATTTGAGCCTCTACTCGACTGTAAACCTTGGTTTTAACAAACCTGTTCTTGGAAAACAAGGAGAGAATATATCCTGGGAGTTCAATTTCGGCGCTGCTGTTTTTTCACAGTTTGATCTTATTAAGGAGGATAACGGCAGTTATCTGGCTGGTTTAATGAACACGGATTTCAAGCTAAGTGGTGACTATACAATTCAGAAAAAAAATAATATAATGAGGCTGAGGATCTTCCACATTTCCTCTCACCTCGGTGATGATTACATTCAGCGCAACCAGGATACTCTGGTAAATGATAAATCTGTAAACTATGAACAGATCGATCTGACATATCTGAGGAAATTTGGCAATAGTTTTTTTTATGCAGGTACGGGTTATATTTATACTATAAATGTATTCAGGGCAAGACTGTCCTTTCAAGGCGGTGGATTATTGAATTTTGGAAAACCCGGGTCAGTAAACCTTTTCACAGGCATGGACCTTAAGTTACTGGCAGAGAACGACTTTAAACCGGATATCAAAACAGCAATCGGGGTTAGTTTTAACAGAAGATCTGAATCTTTGATACGTATCTGGCTGGAATACTATTCAGGGCAGCTTCCCTATAGCACAATCGAATACGGAAGGGTAAACTGGTTTGGGATGGCTTTGAGGTTAAATTTTTATTCCTGATATTGAATTATTAAAATATGAAGAATGTATTATTAGTTCTTTTAACTTCACTATTTGTTCAGACAATAATAGCTGGAAATCAAGTTATTAATAAGAGTAGCAAAGTTGATTCTGTAATCATCTATGAACAATTTCCCGGAAAGAAAAGCACATGGAAAGGCTTCGTGAGATACGATTTTAATTTCAATGGCAGAGATTGCAGAATTGTATGTCCGGATAATCCGGCAGCAGGAAATCCCTGGATCTGGAATGCAAGATTTCCTGATTGGCACACGGAAATTGACAGTATTCTGCTTTCTGAAGGATTTTATGTAACTTATATAAATACCGATGAATTTAATGGCAGCCCTGATGGAGTTAAGATCTGGGACGAGTATTTCAAATATCTGACCGGTACTTTCGGATTCGACAACAGGGTAGCACTTGAAGGTGTAAGCAGAGGCGGTCTTTATGTTTATAATTTTGCAAAAAAATACCCATACCGCATCAGTTGTATTTATGCTGAAGCACCGGTATGCGATTTTAAGAGCTGGCCAGGTGGTTTTGGAAAGGGAAAAGGGAGTCTTCAGGACTGGAAACTGATACTGAAAGCTTATGATTTCAGAGATGATTCAGCGGCAATATCCTACAAAGACAATCCAACAGATAATCTAGAAAAGCTGGCCGATGCCAGGGTCCCTGTTCTGCATATGATCGGACTGAACGATTCAATAGTTCCCCCGGCAGAAAATACCTTTGTACTCATTGACAGGTATATCCGGCTCGGAGGAACCGCAACTGTCGTTCCCTGTACAAGAGGTAAACAGGAGCTTAATGGTCATCATTTCGACATTGAGACACCACGACTGGTTGCAGACTTTGTCAAAGCAAATACAAGAGCCTTCAGGACGAAGCTCAGATCTGAAAATTATTTCTTTAGTCGCGCGGGATTAACTAATTCTGCTATCAGATTTAGAAATGATAAATCGGGGAAAGTGGCATTTCTTGGAGGATCAATTACTCACAATTCAGGATGGAGAGATTCGGTTTGCAGGACTATTCAGAAAAAATTTCCAGGTACCGTTTTTGAATTTATCAATGCCGGCATTCCATCTCTGGGCTCTATCCCTGACGCCTTTAGAATAAATCAGGATGTTCTTTCAAAGGGCAGGATTGATCTTCTTTTTGTTGAAGCTGCAGTTAATGATCGTACAAATGCATATACAGA
>Ga0208980_10001426_pt1 | contig 14447 bp, 9 predicted proteins | sample WetSurMetagenome_3_FD_187993 | JGI IMG/M metagenome (GOLD analysis project Ga0208980, IMG submission 187993) | Wetland microbial communities from Twitchell Island in the Sacramento Delta, sample from surface sediment Aug2011 Site A1 Bulk (version 2) | ecosystem: Environmental > Aquatic > Marine... | reverse complement strand
ATAAGCTCGATGAAGACACGCCTTATAATGTTATGAAGAACTATTTCGGCGGTTCAGCACTGAAGGTGGTAGAAACCGGATTTCAGGGAGATATAAAAAGCCTGGCTGTAAACTTTTTGCTGTATGGTGCTTTGGCCGAAATCTTCGCACGCGAAAACGGATTCAATAAAGGACTGGGCGGATCGATGCATGCTTTTTTTACCCCATTCGGGATCTACCCTAATAATGCAATTGTCGGAGGTTCCGGCGATATATCTGTCGGCGCAGCACTATACAAAAAGATAAACCGTAAACAAGGCATTATTGTCTGCAACATAGGGGATGCTTCAATGGGTTGTGGCCCTGTCTGGGAGGGGATAACATTCGCCACAATGGACCAGTACAAGACCCTCTGGGACGGGGATTACAAAGGTGGCTTGCCTCTGATTTTCAACTTTATGAACAACCTGTATGGAATGGGTGGGCAGACAGTTGGTGAAACTATGGGGTATGATATCCTAGCAAGAGTCGGGGCCGGAGTCAATCCTGAAATGATGTATTCTGAGCGTGTCGACGGGTATAATCCACTTGCTGTGATCGATGCCTTCAAACGCAAAAAACAGATCCTTAAAGAGAAGAAGGGACCTGTCCTGCTCGATACACTGACCTACAGGATAAGCGGCCACTCCCCTTCCGATGCTTCATCCTACAGGTCAAAAGAGGAGATTGAAGCCTGGCAGCGTGAAGATTCAATAATTTCTTATGGACAATCCCTTGTTCTTGCCGGCATTGCAAAACAGGAACAGCTCGATGATATAACCAGAGAAACTAAAGATTTACTCAACCATATACTCAGGCTCAGCATCGATGATAAAATTTCACCCAGAATAGATATGGTGAAAGATCCTGATTGCATCGGAAAGATGATGTTTTCAAACGGATCTGTCGATAAAATGGAAGATGGAACGCCTGAAGTGCTGCTACCATTAGAAGAGAATCCCCGCATAAAATCGCTGAAAAACAAAGAGAGATTTTACAAGGATAAAGAGGGCAAGCCTGTATCCAAAGCAAAGCTGTATCAGTTCAGGGATGGTATTTTCGAGGCTGTAATTGATCGCTTTTATAAGGATCCTACACTTGCTGCCTGGGGTGAAGAGAACCGTGACTGGGGTGGTGCATTCGCAGTTTACCGGGGTCTCACTGAAGCACTCCCATATCACCGGCTGTTTAATTCTCCAATATCTGAAGGGGCAATTGTTGGTACAGCTATCGGATATGGCATGTGTGGCGGAAGGGTTATTGCAGAGATAATGTACTGTGATTTTCTTGGTCGTTCTGGAGATGAGGTATTTAACCAGCTACCCAAATGGCAGGCAATGAGCGGAAACATTATCAAAATGCCTGTGGTTATAAGGGTTTCAGTTGGTTCCAAATATGGAGCTCAGCATTCCCAGGACTGGTCATCTCTTACGGCGCACATTCCGGGACTGAAGGTTGTTTTCCCGGCAACACCATACGATGCCAAGGGATTGATGAATACTGCCTTACAGGGTACTGATCCTGTTGTTTTCTTTGAAAGCCAGAGGATCTACGATATTGGTGAGATGTTTCATACCGGTGGAGTACCGGAGGGATACTATGAGATTCCCTTTGGTGAACCAGATATAAAAAGACCGGGTGAAGATATTACGATTCTTTCAATAGGAGCAACATTATATCCGGCGATTAAGGTTGCAGATATGCTTCAGGAAAAGTACGGACTGAGTGCAGAGGTTATTGACGCCAGATCACTTGTTCCATTCAATTACGAGCCTGTTATTCAGTCAGTCAGAAAAACTGGAAAGATCATCCTCACAAGCGATGCTTCAGCCCGTGGTTCATTCCTGAAAGAGATGGCACAGACTATTACCGAACTGGCTTTTGATAATCTCGATGCCCCACCTGTGGTTGTTGGTTCAAGAAACTGGATCACACCTGCTTATGAGATGGAAGAATATTTCTTCCCTCAGCCGGAATGGATACTCGATGCAATTAACGAAAGGATCATCCCGCTCAAAGGCCATCAGAATAAAACCGATTTTTCATCACAAAAATCAATTAGTCTGAATAAAGAAGGAGTTTAGATTGTCAGTATGTTATAGTTCTGAAAAACATATTTACTTCAGAATTATTTCTCAATTTTGAATTCATTTTTGTTTAAATTGCAGTGCCTGTAATTTTGAAAGCTGACATTATGAATAGAAGATTATTTTCCATTCTGTTGTTCTCTGCCCTTACTTTAATTGCATATAACCAGACAAAAAGTCTGGACTATTATCTGGAACAAGGGCTCCGGAACAGCCCCTTATTAAATGAATACAGGAACAGGATCAGTTCTGCCATAACAGACAGTCTTATTATAAGTGCCTCAAGAAAGCCATTTGTAGAAGCAAAATCACAGCTTCTTTACTCACCTGTTTATAGTAATTTTGGATACGATGAAGTCATAACTGATGGAGGCAATTACACAGCTGTAATGGGTGTATCCCAGTATATTTTTAATAAACAACAGATAAATAATAAATATGAAGCTGTCTCACTCCTGAAAAAATCTGTAAATAATGCCTCAAAAATTTCAGAACTTGAATTGAATAATGTTATAACTAATCAATTTCTGTCGGCATATTCCGGGTACATTGATTTTTATTTCAACAAAACATTACTTGAACTGGTTATAAAAGAAAATGATATAGTTAAGCAATTCGTATTGAACGGAGTCTGCAAACAGACAGATTACCTGGCTTTAATAGTTGCGACACAGTCACAGGAGATTCTCGTAACCCAGTTAAAAACCCAGTTCAGGAAAGACCTGATGCTTCTTAATCAGTTATGCGGACTGACCGATACATCCACATACGAACTAGCACAACCCCTGTTATTAATAAAAGGTTCTTCCGATGTCTCAAAGAATCCCTCATTTATCCAATATCAGATTGACAGTGTGAGAATTGTAAATGAAAAGATGGCGATCGATATAAGATACAAGCCTAAAGTCAACTGGTTTGCAGATGCAGGAGTTCTTACCAGTAAACCAGAAACTTTCTATAAGAATTTTGGTTATAGCGTTGGCATTGGGCTCGTTGTTCCGGTGTACGATGGCAGACAGAAAGGTCTGGAGAAACAAAAACTCGGATTTGAGGAAAACAGCAGACAGGCATATGCAAATACATATAAAAATCAATATTATTCCAAGATTCAACAGCTTAGAGATGAGCTAAATTCAATGAATAAATTATCATCGAGTCTTGAAAATCAGCTGAAGACTTCCCGGCAGCTTATAATAGCCCTTAAAGATCAGCTTGAAGCAGGAATAATACAAATGACAGAATATATTATTGCACTTAGAAATTATCGGACTACAAGCCGGGACCTCAATATGATTAACATACAGAAGTTACAGATAATAAATGATATGAATTTTCTATTGACTCAGTAAAATTTCCAATGATGTTTGCAAGAAAAAGTACCAAACTAAACATTTGTATACTAACAGTGATGATTGCTCTGTCACAGTCCTGTACTCAAACTACCTCGACTTCTGAAGAAGAACCGGAAGTTATAACCCCGGTTACTACGGCACCTGTAACGTTTAAAAAAGTCACTTCAACGGTAGATTTGCCGGCAGTCACAACTTTTATGAATAAAAGTATTATAAGGGCAACTACCACCGGTATTATTGAAAAAATATCAATAATACAGGGAGATTATGTTTCTGCCGGTGAGCTCCTATTTTCAATTAGAACACGAGAGTCAATGGCTCTAAGCAATGTTCAGGGATACGATAGCACTCTTACATTTAAAGGAATTATTAATATAGCTTCCACCAAAGAAGGAGTAATTAACTCAGTCGCCTATCAGAAAGGGGACTTTGTTCAGGAGGGTGATGAACTGGCTTCCGTTTCGGAGCAGAACAGCCTGGTTTTTATTCTTGATGTCCCCTTTGAACTTGACAGATACGTTGAAAGAAACAGGAAATGCACCATTGTACTCCCTGACAGCAGGCATATTTCAGGTACAATAACCGGCAAACTTCCGGAAATGAATATGGAAACTCAGACAATAAGATACGTAATAAAGCCCACTGAAACGGGACATCTTCCCGCCAACCTAATAGCGAGTGTGAGTCTCATCAGATCGACAAATGAGAAGGCGGAAGTTCTTCCAAAAAAAGCCGTGCTCAGTGATGAAACACAGACAGAATTCTGGGTCATGAAACTTGTTAATGACAGTGTAGCAGTAAAGGTTATAATCAGTAAAGGTTTTGAGAATAATGAAGAGGTGGAAATAACTGATCCTGTTTTCCTTCCTTCTGACAGAATAGTACTTTCAGGTAATTATGGTCTTCCCGATACTGCCAGAATTTCTATTATAAAGGAATAACAAGATGAAGAATTTCTTCCTTTCACATAAGAATCCTATCTCAGTTATTCTGGCAATAATTATTGTTGGTGGGATATTCCTGTACGGACAAATACAAGTTTCTCTTTTCCCTGAAATCACTTTTCCCAAACTAAAGGTCATTGCAGATAATGGGGAGCAACCTGTTGAAAAAATGATGGTTACTGTCACCAGACCTCTGGAAGACGCAATTAAACAGGTCCCTGATCTCAAGATTTTAAGAAGTACAACAAGCCGTGGCACATGTGAAATATCAGCTTTCCTTAACTGGGGTGCTGATATAGATGTTAATCAGCAATTGCTCGAATCGCGTGTTGCACAGATAAGAAATAGTCTTCCGTCAGATGTGCAGATTCAGGTTGAAAAGATGAATCCATCGATTCTGCCAGTAATTGGATTTACTGTAGAAAGTGATGAAAAAACACCTATTGAACTTAACCTGGTAGCCACATATATCATTAAACCATTTCTGTCGCAGATTGAGGGCGTATCTTCAGTAGGTATAATAGGAGGAAAGACCAAAGAGTACTGGATTGAGCTTAATCAGCTTAAAATGAGCACATTTTCTATAACACCTGAAATTATCAGGGATATGCTCGACCAGAACCACTTTATTTCATCAAATGGATACCAGTCTGATTACCGGCGTTTATACCTGAATATTACTGATGCCGGACTTTATAACCTGAGTGATATTGAAAATGTTGTTTTACGGAATGACGGAAACAGAATTATAAAAATAAAGGATGTTGCTGATGTAAACGTCAGGGAGAGAACAGAATATACAAGAATAAACGCCAATGGAAGACAGGGGCTGCTTGTTGCAATTCTAAAACAGCCCGGTGCAAACCTTATTAATCTTTCAAAGAATGTTATTTCAAAAAAGAAAGAGCTCGAAAAGATACTTCCTCCTGATGTTCATGTCTCCTTTTACTATGATCAGGCAGATTTTGTCAACAAGGCTATAAAAAGTGTCAACGACAGCCTTTGGTTAGGTCTGTTCCTTGCTATTCTTGTAGCTATCATGTTTCTAAGGTCATTCAGGGCAAGCGCGACAATCCTTGTCACAATTCCTGTAACACTTTTCCTTACAATAATTGTGCTCTACTGCATTGGTTACACACTGAATATTATGACGTTTGGTGCCATAGCCGCTGCCATTGGATTGATAATAGATGACGCAGTTGTAGTTATTGAACAGATTCACCGGACACATGAGGAGTTTCCTGAAAGGCCATCCAAACAACTAGTGCATCAAGCTGTCAAATACCTTATGCCGTCAATGATAGGATCATCCATAAGCACAATTGTGATATTTATTCCATTCATGTTGCTTGGCGGTGTGGCAGGAGCCTATTTCAATGTACTTACAAACACTATGGTAATAACACTGGTAAGTTCATTCTTTGTAACATGGATCGGTCTGCCTGTAATATATCTTTGGTTCTCACAATTAAGATCCTTATTCCCGCAAAGAAAAAAAGAAAAGGTCAAACATACTAAAACCAGAAACTGGGTCAGCTTTTTCCTGAAAAGACCTGCAATCAGTATCCTGGTTATTCTTTTCCTTTTTGGGTCGATCATTTATATACTTCCAAGACTTGAGACTGGTTTTCTGCCTGAGATGGATGAGGGATCGATAGTTCTTGATTATCTGTCACCTGCCGGAACATCGCTTGAAGAGACTGACGCCATACTGAAGGAGGTTGAAAAGATAATTGTAACTATCCCGGAGGTTGCGACTTATTCGAGAAGAACAGGTGCTCAGATGGGATTCTTTATTACCGAACCAAATAATGGAGATTATCTCATTCAGTTAAAGGATGACAGGAAAAGAAGCACTGTTGAAGTGATTGATGATATCAGGAAAAGAGTTGAGGCAACCCAACCTGCACTGGAGATTGATTTCGGACAGGTAATCGGAGATATGCTCGGAGACCTGATGGCATCGGTTCAGCCAATTGAAATTAAGATATTCGGAACTGACCAGAATAAATTAAATGAACTTGCAAAACAGGTAGCCGGCGAGGTTGAAAATATTGAAGGAATTGAGGATGTATTTGATGGCGTTATTATTGCAGGCCCATCGATCGAGGTAATCCCCGATCAGCAAAAAATGGCTCAGTTCAACATCTCTCCTACTTCGTTTCAGTTCCAGATTCAGACAATGGTGGAAGGGAATATCATAGGGAACATACTTGAAAAGGAACAATTAACGGATATCAGACTGATCTACCCCAACAGCACTCAGAACAGTCTTGAAAACATCAAGGACAGGTTTGTATTCCTTCCTGACGGAAAACTTAAACCACTGAAAAACCTTGCGACCTTTAGATTAAAGGAGGGGATTGCCGAAATAAACCGGGATAATCTTAAATCTGTCTCGATAGTTACTGCCAGATTGAATAACAGAGATCTAGGAAGTGCAATAAAAGAGATTCAGAAGATCATTCAGTCAAAAGTATTCCTGCCACAGGGGTATCATATTGAATATGGAGGTGAATATGCCGATCAGCAAAAATCATTTAATGAGCTTCTTATGATTCTTATTCTTTCGAGTCTGCTGGTTTTTGCTCTTATGCTGTTCCTTTTCAAAGACTTCAAAGCGGCCTGCGCAATTCTCTTCATTGCAGTTCTTGGGATCTCAGGAAGCCTGCTTGCTCTCTTCATAACAAATACACCTTTGAATGTAGGAAGTTATACGGGACTGATAATGATAGTTGGAATCATAGGCGAGAATGCAATATTCACTTTCCAGCAATTCACAACAAACCGTGAAAAGGGATCTGTAGACGAATCCCTTGTATTTGCAATATCCACCCGTTTAAGGCCAAAACTTATGACAGCACTTGGTGCCATAATTGCCCTGATGCCTCTGGCCGTCGGTGTCGGATCAGGAGCTCAGATGCACCAGCCCCTGGCAATAGCCGTTATTGGTGGATTTATAATTGCCCTTCCACTCCTGCTGATAATTTTCCCGACATTACTTCACATCTTATACAGAAAAGAGGACACTGTGCAATTAACAAGGGATTAATACTAATGCAATAAATCATTGGTATCTTTGCAGAGAAATTGAAATAAATATGGAAAACGTTACAGAAAGTATCAGATCAAAAGCAGGGTTTATTATTGATATGGATGGGGTAATCTACCACGGGAACAGACTGCTTCCGGGAGTTACTGAGTTTCTTGCATGGCTTGAAGAGTCGGGAAAAAATTATCTTTTCCTTACCAATTCAAGTGAAAGGACTCCAAAAGAACTTCATGAGAAACTTAAAAGACTTGGCATCAATGTAGGAGAGGAACACTTTTATACAAGCGCTCTTGCAACAGCCAGCTTTCTCTCAAGCCAGAAACCAAACGGAAGTGCCTATATAATTGGCGATGCCGGTCTTATTCATGCTTTATACAGTGTAGGTTATACTGTGAATAATGTCAGTCCCGACTATGTAATTGTAGGTGAGACACACAGCTACAATTTCGAAAAGGTTGAACTTGCAGTAAACCTTGTTACAAGGGGAGCCAAATTAATAGGAACCAACTCCGATATCAGCGGGCCTATCGAAGATGGTATTACTCCATCCACAAAAGCCCTTATTGCACCGATAGAAATCGCAACAGGTAAAAAAGCTTATTATGTAGGTAAACCCAATCCTCTGATGATGCGTATTGCTCTTAAAAGACTGGGTGTTAAACGGGAAGATGCAATCGTTATTGGCGACCGTATGGATACAGATGTCAGAAGCGGTCTGGAATCGGAAATTGATACATTATTGGTGCTGAGCGGAATAACACAACGGAGTGAAATTGACAATTTTCCCTACAGACCTCATTACGTTCTCAATGGGGTAATAGACCTGGTTAAATAGAATTCAGAATGACTTCCAAAGCAAAGTACAAAAAAGAGCGCAAGCAGGTTGCCTGTTTTATGAGGCGACTTTACAATCATGGCCTCACCACAACTTCAGGAGGAAATATCAGTTTCCGTATTTCTGATGAAATAATTCTGATAACACCTTCAGCGACCGATAAAGGCAATATGAAGTGGAAAGAAGTTGGAATAATGACAATCCTCGGAGAAAACCTGACACCACATCTTAAGCCATCGATTGAATCAGAAATGCACATGTCAATATACAAGAAGAAAAAAGAGATTACGGCTATTGTGCATGCTCACCCAGTATTTTCCTCATCCTTTACTGCTATGAAGTGTAAAATTGACACTAATCTTACAGCTGAAGCCTGCGCAATACTTGGCAATCCTTTACTGGTTCCGTATGCCTTAATGGGCACCTCTGACCTTGCTAATTTGGTTTCAGAGAATATTCTTAAATCTGATATACTTCTCCTGGAGAACCATGGGATTCTGACCACAGGGTCGAGCCTACTTCAGGCTTTCGACAAGCTCGAAGTGCTTGAAAATGCTGCAAAGATGACTCTTATAGTCGAAATAAAGAATAAGAAAAGTCCTCTCAGTAAACCCAGGATCCGCCAAATAGAAAAACTGTTCAGATGATAAAAGGTGTACTTTTGGATATGGACGGTGTTCTAGTCGATTCTGAGCATTATATCTGCAAAGCAGCTATAATGATGTTCAATGAGCTTGGCATAAAGGCATCTCCTGAAGATTTCAAACCATTTACAGGGATGGGTGAGAACAGGTACCTTGGTGGAGTAGCTGAAAATTACGGAATCATAATCGACATTGAAAAGGTAAAAGCCAGAACTTACGAAATATATCAGGAAATAGTCAGGGATAAATTATCACCTCTTCCGGGAGTTCATGAATTCATTGAAAAATGTCGCATCAAGGGATTTAAACTGGCTCTGGCAACAAGTGCGGACAAAATTAAGATGGAGGTGAATCTGAAGGAGCTTGGATTATCAGGTGATATATTTGATTCGATAGTTACAGGAATTGATGTTGAACAAAAGAAACCATTTCCGGAGATTTACCTTAAAGCAGCAAAAAATCTGGGATTAGAACCGGATGAATGTCTTGTTGTAGAAGATGCGGTAAGCGGAATTAAGGCAGGGAAAGCAGCAGGATGCAGATGTCTCGGTATATCTACATCATTCAACGCATCAGCGCTTTATGAAGCTGACTGGATTTGTGATTCGTTGCTTGAAGTGCCGGATGAAGTACTAAATTGGTAATAAATAGCCTCTCCCCAACCCCTCCCCCAGGAGGGAGGGGCCTTAAAACTGGGTATCATAATTACCCCCTTCGCTCTTGGGAGAAGGGGGCAAGGGGGAAGAGGTAGAAAAAATAAACATATTATGGAATACAGAACGCTTGGAAAATCTGATGTAAAAGTTTCAGAACTGGCTTTTGGGGCCTGGGCGATTGGTGGATGGATGTGGGGAGGGGCCGATTCAAAAGAGGCAATTAAAGCCATTGAGACTGCAATAGATAACGGAATGACCACAATTGATACTGCAGCAGTTTACGGATTCGGGTTAAGTGAGGAACTTACCGGAAAGGCAATCAAAGGGAAAAGATCTAAGGTTCAGATACTGACAAAATTCGGATTGACCTGGAATGAAAAGAAAGGTGAGTTTTACTTCGCTTCAAAGGATAATGAAGGAAAAGATGTCAGTATATACCGTTATTCATCTAAAGAAAAAGTCCTAAACGACTGTGACCAGAGCCTCAAACGTCTTGGTACAGATTATATCGACCTGTACCAGATTCATTGGGCTGATCCCACAACTCCTGTCTCGGAGACTATGGAGGCCCTTGATATCCTGATAAAACAAGGAAAAATCAGAGCGGGTGCCGTTTGTAATTATTCTGTTGAATTAATGGAAGAAGCGGAAAAAACATTCCCGATTGCTTCAAACCAGGTGCCATACAGTATGGTAAACAGGGCTATTGAAATGGATGTTATACCTCACTGTATTAAAAAAAATATCGGCATTCTGGCCTACAGCCCTCTTCAGAGAGGCTTACTGACAGGCAAGATCAGCAAGGAATACAAATTTAATACAGGAGATAGCAGACCCGCCACTATCTACTATAAAGAGCCGAATCTTTCAAGAATTATACTCCTGACAAACAATCTTAAGGAAATTGCAAAGGATCGCAAAGTAACTCTTTCCCAGCTGGTACTAAACTGGACAATACAACAACCGGGAATAAGCTGTACACTTGCAGGAGCAAGAAATGCGGCACAGGTTCTGGAAAATGTTAAAGCAACAGGTTTCCAGCTGACAAATGATGAGTTTAAAAGCATAAATGATCTTCTCGCAGATTTTAAAATAGAAACAAAAGTATAATAATTCATAATGAAGAATTTTCTTGCCACCTTTCCTTCTCCTGATAAAATGCAAAAGGAGCTTAATGGAATTTCTATTCCGGAATACCGTGAAGCAAACGGGCATATTCATACACCATACTCATTCTCAGCTTTCACAGCACTCGAAACTGCATTTAGAATGGCCCGTGATGAAAAGATTTCTGTCCTGGGAATCAATGATTTCTATGTCACAGATGGTTATGATGCGTTTCATATGGGATGCCTTAAGCATAATATTTTTCCTCTCTTTAATATCGAATTTATAGGTTTACTTCGGGAGGAACAGAAAAATGGCATAAGGATAAATGATCCCAATAATCCCGGAAGGATATATTTCAGTGGAAAAGGTCTGGATTATCCCTTTGATACGGGTTGGATGCAAAAAAGGCAGCTGAAAAGTGTCATTAAGGAGAGTCAGATCCAGGTAAAAGCAATGATTGCAAAACTTAATGAGCTGATAAAAAAGATAGATCCATCTGTTAAACTATCCTACGAAACAATTAAAAAAAGATTTGCACACGACCTCGTCCGTGAGCGACATATTGCTAAAGCTTTGAGGATACTCGCACTTGAGAACTTCGAGACACCGGAACAACAGATTGGCTTTCTTGAAACACTCTATGAAGGTAAAAAATCGAAAACCGGACTGTCAAACCCGGCAGCCCTGGAAAACGAGATCAGATCAAACCTCCTCAAGAGCGGAGGTGCAGCATTTGTTGAAGAAGATGAAAGCTCATTTCTTGAACTTAAAAAAATCATTAAGATAATTGTCAAATCAGGTGGAATTCCATGCTACCCAGTATTACTCGACGATCCTTCAGGTAAATGTACCGAATACGAATCTGACCCTGAAAAGCTTTATTCCTCGCTGAAGAGTATGGGAATAGAATGCATCGAACTTATACCAGGAAGAAATGATTTCAAGATCCTCAAGCATTTTGTAGAGTTCTTTCACAGTAAAGGATTTATCATAACGTTTGGCACAGAGCATAATACACCTGAGATGATACCGCTCACAGTTTCGACAAGAGGTTCTTTTCCGCTTGATGAATCATTAAAAAGAATCGCATGGGAAGGAATCTGCATTATTGCAGCCCACCAGTACCTCAGAGCCGATGGCAGGCAAGGGTATGTTCTTCCGGATGGAACCCATAGTGTTGAACAGAAAAGAGAATTAGCATCTCTCGGACAACTTGTAATAGAATATTTCCTAAACCTGTCTAAAAATGAAGCCAGAAATTAATGAATTGATTGAGATCTCGAAGTATTACGGGAGTAATAAGGAATATGTTATTGCCGGAGGTGGAAATACCTCTTTCAAGGATGATGATACTATCTGGATCAAATCAAGCGGTCAGCCACTCGCAGAATTATCTGAAGAAGGGCTTGTTGCTTTAAGCAGGGAGAAACTTCATGTGATTTCACAAAAAGTATATTCTGAAGATCCATCCATAAGGGAAGAGCAGGTTAAAACGGATATGTTCATGAGTATTCTCGATCATGGAAAAAACAAGCGACCATCAGTAGAGACTTCATTGCATGAGTTAATACGATATAAGTATGTAGTACACCTCCATCCTACACTTATTAATGGCCTGTTATGCAGCAGAAATGCTAAAAGTCTGACTCATAAAATATTTGGAGAAAGTGTTCTCTTTGTTCCATATACTGATCCCGGATATACCCTGTTCAAAAAACTTGAATCGGATATACTATCCTACCGTGAAAAATTTGCCTGTGATCCTCAGATCATCTTTCTTGAAAATCACGGATCGTTCGTAGGGGCCGATACCACAATAGAGATAAAGAAGATCTATGAAGATATTATTCTTAAAATCGGCGAGCATATACCTCAGATTCCTGAGATTATATCATTGCCCTATAATCCTCTGCTTCACAGAGTGCTCCCTGCGTTACGCATTCTTCTTTCAGGTGAACAGCCGGGTATCATAAGGTTCCGTCATAATTCGCTCATTGCAAATTTTTATCATAACCAGCAGGAGTTTCATAAAATCTCGCTGCCCCTTACTCCGGATATTATTGTTTATTGCAAAACCAGGTATTTATATATTGAACAATCATCAACTGCCGAAAAGATTCTGGATTCATTTCGTTACCAGTTGCCTCACTTTATCAGTGAGTATGGTTATTCGCCCAAAGTAATTATAATCAAGGATATGGGTGTTTTTGCCATTTCAGATAGTTATGCATCTGCTGAAGCATGCCTCGATGTATATGAAGACCTGATGAAAATAAGTTTCTATGCAGGATCCTGCGGAGGCATTAAATTCCTTACACCTGAGCAGGTGGCATTCATCGATCAGTGGGAGGTTGAAAACTACAGGAGAAAAGTATCACAAACTGCCGGTGCTGTAAGTAAACTTAATAACAAGGTTGCCATCGTCACCGGAGGCGCTCAGGGATTCGGTGCAGGAATCGCCGAATCTCTCTTTGCTCTGAACCTGAATGTTATTATTGCAGACCTTAATGAAGAGACAGGTATTTCATTCGCTTCAAGATTATCATCAAAAAAATCAGCTAACAGGGCAATTTTTGTCAAAACTGATGTATCTGATCCGGCATCAGTCAGTGACCTGATAACAACAGCTGTCAGAGAATTTGGCGGACTGGATTTAATGGTTAGCAATGCAGGCATATTAAGGGCCGGAGGACTCGATGAAATGGACCCGGAGACATTTTCAAAAACAACAGAAGTAAATTACAACGGGTATTTTCATTGTGCCAAATATGCTTCGGAAGTAATGAAACTTCAGAACCAGGAGCGACCAGATTATTTTTCCGACATAATCCAGATCAATTCCAAATCGGGTCTCAGGGGAAGTAACCGTAATTTCGCATATGCAGGTGCCAAGTTCGGTGGTATTGGCCTGACACAGTCCTTTGCAATGGAACTGGCTCCATTCAGAATAAAGGTTAATTCTATTTGTCCGGGAAATTTCTACGAGGGTCCGCTCTGGTCCGATCCGCATAATGGTCTGTTTGTACAGTATCTTAAAGCAGGTAAAGTCCCGGGTGCTAAAAGTATCGACGATGTCAGAAAGTTCTATGAAGAGCAGGTTCCGATGAAAAGAGGCTGTAAACTTGAAGATGTTATGAAGGCGCTTTTGTATATCATCGACCAGGAATATGAAACCGGCCAGGCTGTCCCCGTAACCGGCGGACAGGTGATGCTTGGATGAAAGATGGGGTGATGGAGTGACTGGGTGACGGGGTGAAAAGAAGAATGAGAACTACAAATCATATTAGAAAGGACTTGTAATAAGTGCCTTATCACGAAAATTCCCCTCCTGGGAGGGGCGAGGGGTGGGTTTTTGAACAGTAGAATTAAGAACTAACGAAGTAAGAATTAAGAATGAAAACAAAAGCAGTAAGAATATATGGCAAAAAAGATCTCCGGCTTGAAGAATTTGAACTTCCGGAGATGAAGGATGATGAGATCCTGGCTCATGTTATTTCCGACAGCATATGTATGTCATCGCATAAAGCATCCTTACAAGGTGCTGATCATAAGCGTGTTCCGGATGATATCCATATACACCCGACAATAATCGGACATGAATTTGCAGGAATTATACTTGAGGTTGGGAAAAAATGGCAGCATAAATTTCACAAAGGCCAGAAATTTTCCATTCAGCCAGCCATGAACCAGATGGGCACTCTCAATGCTCCTGGCTACTCGTATCGTTTCATTGGGGGTGATGCTACACA
>Ga0208980_10001425_pt1 | contig 14454 bp, 15 predicted proteins | sample WetSurMetagenome_3_FD_187993 | JGI IMG/M metagenome (GOLD analysis project Ga0208980, IMG submission 187993) | Wetland microbial communities from Twitchell Island in the Sacramento Delta, sample from surface sediment Aug2011 Site A1 Bulk (version 2) | ecosystem: Environmental > Aquatic > Marine... | reverse complement strand
GCCGCGATCTTGCCGAGGCCACGAAACGGGTCGCGCGGGTCCGCCGGCCCCCGCAGGGCGTCGTGCGAAAGCGGATCGTCCAGCCGCACGTAGATGCCCGGGGCGCCAGCGATGCGGTGCCCCGTGACACCATAGCTCTCGAGCACCTTGAGCACTGCCGCTTCAATGCGGAAGACGTACTCTTTGACGTAGATCGACAGACGCTTCAAGTCCACGAGGGGATAGCCGACCACCTGGCCAGGCCCGTGGTAGGTGACCTGGCCGCCGCGATTGCTCGGCAGCACGGGGATGGCGCCCGGGCCGAGCACATGCTCCGGCCGCCCGGCGACTCCCTGCGTGAACACTGGGGCGTGCTCGGCCAGCCACAGTTCGTCGGGCGTGGACTCGCTGCGACCCTCGGTGAAGCAGCGCATCGCGTCGGCGGTGGCAGCCCAGTCGCAGTGGCCGAGGTAGCGGATTTGCATGGCAGCACCAGTCTCGCATGGCCCTTGGCTCGAAAGGTCTTGCCATGCCGGCACGACTTGCAAGCAAGTGCGGGTATTGTCTCGACGATTTGCCGAGGGATCACCGGAGAGTCCATGCGCCCGATCTTGTTTGTCGCCGCACTGCTCATCGTTGCGCCATGGGCCGCGCGCGCTGCACCGACGATCGAAGCTGCCGTCGCGGCCTACGAGCGCGGCGATCTGTCTTCAGCGCGCTCGGCCTTCACGCGGCTGGCGCGCGAGGGCGTGGCAGCAGCGGACTACAACCTGGCCGTCATGCACCTGCGCGGCGAAATGCCACGCGCCAGCACGCACGAAGCCGTGCGGCTGATGACACGGGCGGCTGAGGGCGGCTTCGTGACTGCGATGTTCGGGCTGGCGCAGCTCTACGAGCAGGGTCGCGCGGGCTTGGTCGTCAACCTCGCCGAGGCTTACCGCTGGTACCTGCGCGCCGCCGAGGGTGGCAGCGTCGATGCCCAGGTCGCAATCGCCACCGCGCACTACCTCGGCCGCGGTGCCACGAAGGATGCAACGCAGGCTGCGCGCTGGTTTCGCATCGCGGCGCAAGGGGGTGATGTCGGCGCGCAATACCTGATCGCCTCGATGTACGAAACCGGCGACGGCGTCGAACGCGACCTGCGCGAGGCGCGCTACTGGTACGGCGTGGCAGCACGCAACGGCGATGACGCCGCACCGAGCAAAGTCAGGGAACTCGACGCCAGGCTGAATGCGCCGGGCACGTAGCTGGCTGGCTGCTCAAAGAACGACCTTCACCATCGGGTGCGTCGACAGCGTGCGATACAACTCATCGAGTTGCTCGCGGCTGGTCGCCGTCACGGTGATCGTCAGCCCCAGGTAATTGCCAGCCTTGCTGGGCCGTGACTCGACGGTCGTCGCATCGAAGGCGGGGTCGAAATGTCGCGCCACCGCGACAATGGCCTCGGTGAAGCCCTCGACGTGCGCACCCATCACCTTGATCGGGAATGCGCTCGGATATTCGATCAGGCTCTTTTCAGGCGGGCTTGCCGCGCTCATATCGACTGCGTGACCTTGGCGCGCTGATAGGCCTCATAGAGCCGTGCATACACCGGCCCCGGCTTGCCGCGGAGCGCGCCGTGGCCGACGGCGTCGCCGTCGATCTTGGTCACCGGCAGCACTTCCTTGGTGGCCGAGCTGAGCAGCACCTCGTCGGCACTGAGCACGTCGGCTTCAGACAGCGGACGCAGGTTGTAGGCAATGCCCTCCTCCTCGCACAGTTCACGCAGCAGGTCGTAGCGAATGCCCTCGAGCACGTGTTCGCTCTTGGGCGGACCGAGCAGCGCGCCCTCGTGCACGACCCAGACGTTGCTGGCTGCAGCCTCGGTCAGCCAGGGTCCGCCATGCGCACCTTCTCGGAACATGATCGTCTCAACCGCGCCGTGGTCGGCTGACACCTGTCGCGCCAGCACATTGCCGAGCAGCGAAGTGCTCTTGATGTCACCGCGTTCCCAGCGGAAATCGCGCGCCGTGGTGCAGGCCACGCCGTGGTGGCGCTGCTCGGCGGTCGGCGGTCTCATCACGCTGACCATCATGAACACGGTCGGCTCGATGTCGGTCGGCATCACATGGTCGCGCAAGGCCACGCCGCGGGTCACCTGGATATACACGAGCTGGTCCTCGGCGCCTTGCTGCTCGGTCAGCGCCGCGACCAGCGGGCGGACGCGCTCCAACCACTGCTCGCGACCGAACGGATTGCCGATGCGCACCTTGGCCAGGCTGCGGGACATGCGCGCCATGTGCTCGTCGAAGCGAAACAGCTTGCGGCCGTAGACCGGCACGACCTCGTAGATGCCGTCACCGAAAATGAAGCCACGGTCGAGCACGCTGACCTGTGCATCGCACAGGCGCAGGTAGCGGCCATTCAGGAAGCAGAGGGTTTCGGGCAAGGCGGTGGTCATGCGCTGTCCTCGCAGTGGAGCAATGAGCTTACTACTTGATCCACAGTCTCAAGGCGTCCCAGGCGCGGCCCAGCAGACCCGCCTGTTCGACCGCCTCCAGCACCACCAGCGGCACTTCGGCCACCGGCGCACCAGCCGCAGTGGTCACTTTCAATGTGCCGACGCGCTGGCCCTTGGCCAGTGGCGCAACCAGCGGCTCGGTGCGCTCGACGCGCGTCTGCAGCTTTCCAGCCTCACCGCGAGGCACCGCGATCACGACGGCAGCGTCGCTGCCGAGCTTGGCATGACGCTCCTTGCCCTTCCAGACCTCGGGGGTGGCAATGGCCTTGCCGGCCTCGAACAGCCGCACCGGATCGAACGCCTGGTAGCCCCAGTTGAGCAGCTTCTGACTCTCGTTGGCACGTGCCTCGCGCGACGCGGTGCCCAGCACCACGCTGAGCAAACGCCGCTTGTTGCCGGTACCCAGGTTGGGGTAGTCGCGCGCAGCGCTGGCCACCAGGCAATAGCCGGCGGCATCGGTGAAACCGGTCTTCATGCCGTCGACTGTCGGGTCGCGGCGCAGCAGCAGATTGCGGTTGTCCTGGCGGATCCTGTTGTAGGTCCACTCCTTGATGCTGTAGTAGCGGTAGTACTGTGGAAAGTCGCGGATGACGCGCGCAGCGATCACGCCGATGTCGCGGGCGCTGGACTTGTGCCCGGCCTCGCCCATGCCGGTGACGTTCTTGAATGCGGTGTTCTTCAGGCCCCAGGCCAGCGCCTGCCGATTCATCGTGGCAATGAAGTTTTCCACCGATCCGGCCACCGCCTCGGCCAGCGCCACCGAGGCATCGTTGCCCGACTGCACGATCATTCCGTGCAGCAGTTCTTCGACAGTGGGCCGCATCGTTGTATCGATGAACATCAGCGACGGGTCGCCCTTGCGTTCGTTCCACGCCCTCTCGCTGACGGCAACGCGGTCCTCGAGCGCGAGCTTCTTGTCGCGCAGTGCGCCGAAGACGATGTAAGCCGTCATCAGCTTGGTCAACGAGGCCGGGTCGGTTGGCGTGTCGGCGTCCCGCTCGGCCAGCGTCTGGCCGGTGGTGAGGTCCATCAGGATGTACTGCCGTGCAGCGACCTCCGGCGGCTGCACGGCCTGCGCGCCAACCCACACAGGCGAAAGAAACCCAACCGCAGCCAATGCCCACGCAAACAGTCTATTCATTGATATCGGACCAAGGGAAGTGGAGAGAGAAGCCTCAGCCAGCCGGAGCCGAGAGGTGGCGTACGACGATCGACTTCAGCAGCGGCAACTGGCCGTGAAAGAAGTGTCCGCCTCCGGGCACCACCACCACCGGCAGGCCCTGCGGCCGCGCCCAGTCGAGCGTCGCTGCCAGCGGCACGACATCATCGGCCTCGCCGTGGATGACCAGTGTGTCCGCCGGCACGGCGGCGACCGGAAAGTTGGCCGTGGCCGGCGCCACCAGCACCAGCTTGTCCGGATGCAGCGTGGCCGCCGCATGCGACGCGACGAAGGCGCCGAAAGAGAATCCGGCCAGCGCCAGCGGCCACCCGGGCTCACGCACTGCCGCCGCGACCGCCACCGCATCGTCGATTTCGCCTCGGCCCTTGTCCCAGCTGCCCGCCGAGCCGCCGATGCCGCGAAAGTTGAATCGCACGGCACGCCAGCCGCATTGCGTGAACGCGCGCGCCAGCGTCGCAACCACCTTGTTGTCCATCGTCCCGCCGTGCTGCGGGTGCGGATGGCACAGGATGGCTGTGCCGCGGGCTTCGCCTTCCGGCCCATCGATTGCACAGGCGAGCATGCCGGCAGGGCCCGCAATGCTTCGCCGCTCCGTACGTGAGTTCACGGCGTGGCGCGGTACTCAATGTCCGACGTCGGGCGCCAGCAGCAGGCGCGCAACGACCTTGCCACCGATCAGGTGCGAGTCGACGATCTCGTCGATGTCGCTCTGGTCAACGTAGCTGTACCACACCGCCTCGGGGTAGACCACCGCCACCGGGCCACCGGCACAGCGGTCCAGGCAACCCGCCTTGTTGACACGCACGCCGCCTGGCCCGTTGAGACCAGCCGCCTTGACGCGCAACTTGCAATGGTCGAAGCCGGTCTGCGCGTCATGCTGCGCACAGCAGGCTTCGTTGTTGGCGCGCTGGTTCAGGCAGAAGAAGATATGGTGCCGGTAGTAGCTTGAACTCATGCGCAGATTGTAGGTGGCACCTAGTCACGGCCGCGCTGCGCCAGCCTGGCCAGCAGCCAGACGATGGCCCCATACGGCCATAGCCAACCGATCCACTGCGCCAAGCCGTGGAAACGGATGAAGCGCCCCTGCTCCCAGTCCTGCAGACTGGCGGCGTAGTACGGATCGGTCGGCGCCTGCGCCACGAGCACCACCAACGCCGTCAGCGCGGCCAGGCCCAAGGCGGCGGCCAGCCGCGGGCTGGTACCAACGGCCGCCAATGCGAGCGCGGCACCAATTGCCAGGGCACGCCACGTCATCGGCGACCACCAGGCCAGCGCATGCTGCGGGCCGAAATTGAGTGCGGTCGACAACGTGCTCACCGCGACTGCCAGCAACGTCGCGCCAGCCACCAGCGTCAGCCGGTGCCAACCGGCCCGGGTGGTGGCGAACGCCACCAGGCAAGGCGCGGCCAGCCCCAAGGCAATCGTGAGCAACTCGTGGGCCCGCGTCAGCTCAGGCATTGCCGCGGCATCGCCCGCTTCGCCAAGCCATGCCGCGACATCCTCGGCCCACGGCGTGCTCTCAAACGCGGCATCGACCAGCGCACGCACTTCGCCCCACACCTGGCCCAGCCCCAACGGCACTGGTGTCGGAAACAGCAGGCCGATCGGCCAGAGAAGCAGCAACACGATCGCGAAAGCACTGTGGCGCGCGAACCAGCGCTCGCGCAGTGAGTGCCAACGGTCAACCCAACCCACCTCGAACAGCATGGCAGCCAGCAACGCCCCGACCAGCGCGCCGGCAACGTTGTAGGCACAGTCCTTCAGGGACGGCACGCGCGTGGGCAGAAAGTTCTGCGCCACCTCGACGGTGAATGACAGTCCGGCGCTGCCCACGACGGCCATGGCCAGTCCGGCAACCGCGCCGCCTCCACTGCGTACGACCGCGCCGAACAGCAAGGCACCGAGCGGCAGGTACCCGAACAGGTTGGCCGCTTCGTCGAAACGGTCGCGCCAAGGCGGCCATGGCAGCCGCAGCAGTCCGGCACCCTCGAGGGGCGCCGGCCACCGCCAGCCACTGAACGGGTACAGGCTGGCGTAGACGACCAGCGCCGCGAACGCCAGGGCCAGCGGCAGCGCCGTGCTGCGATAACGCGTGGGCAGTCGGGACATGATCAGGGCCGCGTGAGCGCCGCCAACGGCAACGGCAACGGCAAGCCTGGACCGCTATGTCGCTTGCGTTTCATCAGCAGCAGGCACTTACATTCCGCCAGGCGTCCGAAGCCACCAGAGCCAAACTGACGCGCGGGTGAGGCCTGTGGATCAGGCGCGCGAGCCAGCTGGCGACGAAGACGAAGTGCATGACCTTGGCCCACAGTGACTGCTGCTCATGCGCAACGATTATGCGGACGTCGCCGGCGCCAGCGTCAAGAAAAAGCCCCGGCTTCGCAGCCGGGGCTGAAAAGCCTTATCGCTGTCATCACGCTAAGGCGCCTGCTCAGGGAGGAAAAGCAGGGAATGACGGCCTTGCGGCTATCATTCGCCGATCAATGTAGCAGAGCGCGCACCGGTTGTAACGGTATCGAAACAAATTGCCGGGGCCCGTTCCCTCCCGCCAGACTGCGCTGCCTGCCGACGGCCGGCGGTGACCATCGAAGGTCCCGTCGCCAAACTGCCACGACTGCACGACATGGTGACCCCGCCCCTGCCGCCTTACCCTGCCAGCCGGCCGCGACGTTTGCGCCGCGACGCGTTCAGCCGCGCCCTCGTGCGCGAGAACCACCTGGCGCCAGCCGACCTGATCTACCCGGTGTTCGTCCTCGACGGCCAGCAGCAGGCGCAGGACGTGGCATCGATGCCCGGCGTGCAGCGCCTGTCGGTCGACCGGCTGCTGCCGCTGGCCGAACAATGTCTGGCGCTGGGCGTGCCGGTGATGGCGCTGTTCCCGGTGATCGATGTCGCGCACAAGACACTCGATGGCCGTGCCGCGACCGACCCGGACGGGCTTGTGCCGCGAGCCGTGCGCGAACTCAGGCGCCACTTTCCCGAACTGGGGCTGCTGACCGACATTGCGCTCGATCCTTACACCAGCCATGGCCAAGACGGCCTGATTGACGACAGCGGCTACATCCTCAACGACGAGACGGTTGCGGTGCTCGTGCGGCAGGCATGCGTGCATGCCGAGGCCGGCGTCGACATCGTCGCTCCGAGCGACATGATGGACGGCCGGATCGGCGCGATCCGCACCGCGCTCGAAGGCTGCGGCGCCATCCATACCAAGATCATGGCCTACAGCGCCAAGTACGCCAGCGCCTTCTACGGACCCTTCCGCGACGCTGTCGGCTCGGCCGGCAACCTCGGCAAGAGTGACAAGAAGGTCTACCAGATGGATCCCGCCAACAGCGACGAGGCCCTGCGCGAGGTGGCGCTCGACATCGCCGAAGGGGCCGACATGGTGATGGTCAAGCCTGGGCTTCCTTACCTGGACATCGTGCGTCGGGTAAAGGACGAGTTCCGCATGCCGACGTTCGCCTACCAGGTCAGCGGCGAATATGCGATGCTCAAGGCGGCCGCCGCCAATGGCTGGCTCGACCACGATGCCGTGATGATGGAGTCGCTGCTGGCCTTCAAGCGCGCTGGCGCCGACGGCGTGCTGACCTACTTCGCGCTGGATGCCGCGCGCCTGCTGCGTCGCTGAGTACGCTCCGGCCGATGCGCATCTTTCACGTCTGCGCCGACCGCTTCACTGAACTCGACGATCTGCCCGAGTCACTGCCGGGCAGCGGTTTTCTGTGGATCGGCATCGACCGGAGCGGGTTCGAGATCCACACCGCGGCGATCCAGGAGCGGCTGCAGCGCTGGGAAAGCAGCCCGCTGGTCGACCTGCACATTTCCGACCTGCTCAACAACCAGCTGCCCAGCCACTACGACTACACCTCGTGGTACGACATACTGGTGTTCCGCCGCCTGGCGGCGGGTGCTGGCAGCGACCAGTTGTTCGTCGACGACGAACACGGCACGATGGCGTCGGTGCGGCGTGCGCTCGAAATCATCGATACCAGTCCGGTCGGCTTCGCACTGTTCGACCATGTGCTGATCACCGTGCATCCCGCCGACTGCGCCGTGCGCGAGCACTTTGCGCAACGCCTGTCCGGCCTGGCTGGCGGTGGCGAGGCACGCGGCGCCATTCGACTGCCCGCCAGCCCGGCCGACCTGATGTTGCGCATGGTCAACCACATGGTCGACAACTACCTGGACCTGCGCCGCCTGCTGACGCGCCAGCTCGGCCACCTGCAGCATGAGCTGCTGAGCCCGAAGAGCCGGTTCCGCGACTGGCCGGTGCTGCTCGACTCGCGCAACGCGCTGCACCTGCTCGAAGATACCTGCGAAGACCAGCGTGCCGCGATGCAGGAGTGGATCGATGCTCTCGAAGAGGGGCCCGACCCCTCCGACGCCACCGCCCAACGCGAGCGAGAACTGCTGCGCGTGCGGTCGCGGGACGTGATCGAACACATCGAGCGCGTGCTGTCGCATGTGCGCCGGCTCGAGCAATCTGCAGAGAACGCCGTGCAAATGCACTTTTCCGCGCTCGGCCACCGCACGAACGACATCATGCGCACGCTGACCGTGCTGACGGCGATCTTCATGCCATTGAACCTGGTAACGGGTTTCTTCGGCATGAACTTCGATTCGCTGCCACTGATCCACAGCACCACCGGGGTGTGGGTCACAGTCGGCGTGATGACGGTCATCGGCGTCGCCCTGAGTCTGTTCTTCTGGCGCAAACGCTACCTCAGCACACGCGGCTGAGCGGAATCCCCCGTCAGCGTCGGTAGGGGTCGGGAAAACCGAGCGCCTGCAGCAGTGCCGTCTCCCGGGCCTCCATCACGCGCGCGTCGGCGGCGCCCTCGTGCTGATAGCCCTGCGCATGAAGGGTGCCGTGAACCAGCAGATGGGCATAGTGCGCGAGCAGCGCCTTGTGCTGCTCGCGAGCCTCGCGCGCGACCACCGGTGCACACAGCACGATGTCGGCCACCACCACCGGCCTGCGCTGGTAGTCGAAGGTCAGCACATTGGTGGCATGGTCACCGGCGCGGAAACCACGGTTGAGGGCATGACCCTCCTCGGCATCGACGACGCGCACGGTGATCTCGGCAGGCGCCTCCAGCGCCGCGCGGATCCATCGAGCCACCTTGTGGCGTGACAGCACACCGCGGTGACGCCCGTCCGGCTGCTGCAGCGACAGGACCAGTTCAGGGCGCATCCCGATCGGGGGCCTTCTGCACGCGCTCGTAGGCCTCGACGATGCGCGCCACCAACGGATGGCGCACGACGTCGGACGCAGTGAAATGGGTGAACGCAATGCCCTCGACCCGCCGCAGCACCTGTTCGGCCTGCACCAGGCCGCTGTCGATGCCCCGCGGCAGATCGATCTGGCTGACGTCGCCATTGACGACCGCCTTGGCACCGAAACCGATCCGGGTCAGGAACATCTTCATCTGTTCGGCTGTGGTGTTTTGCGCCTCGTCGAGGATCACGAAGGCGTGGTTCAGCGTGCGCCCACGCATGAAGGCCAGCGGCGCGATCTCGATCAGGCCTTTTTCGAACGCCTTCGTCACGCGGTCGAAGCCCATCAGGTCGTACAGCGCGTCGTACAGCGGACGCAGGTAGGGATCGACCTTCTGCGCCAGATCGCCCGGCAGAAAGCCCAGCCGCTCGCCGGCCTCGACCGCCGGCCGCGTCAGCACGATGCGCTGGACCTGGCTGCGCTCGAGCGCATCCACGGCACAGGCCACAGCCAGGAAGGTCTTGCCGGTGCCGGCCGGCCCGATGCCGAAGGTGATGTCGTGGACCAGCATCTGGCGCAGGTACTGGCGCTGGTTCGGCGTGCGGCCTTCCAGATCGGCGCGGCGGGTGTGCAGCACGACGGCGTCATCGACTTCACCGTCGATCGCGGCGATGCCGCGCCGCGTGCCTGGCGCCGTGGCCTGGGCCAGCGCGAGCTGGAAGGCTTCGGCACCGATCGGCCGCGCTGCACGCTCGTACAGCGACTGCAGCAAGGCCACTGCACGCTCGGCAGCCGGCTTGGCGCCCTCGACGCGAAACGATTCGTTGCGTCGCGCGATCGAGACGTCGAGCGCCGATTCGATCGACCGCAGGTGGCTATCCAGCGTGCCGCAGAGATGAGCCAGTCGATGGTTGTCCAGTGGAATGAAGGCGTGGCGAAGGATCAAGGGCAAGCCCTGCAGAAACGCACGAAGCCAGCATTGTCGCCGTGACGGTGGGCAAGCACCATCCTGCACAATGCCTGCCGATATGGCGCGCACGGAACATCTCGAAGGGCGGCGCGTGGCAGCCTGCAGACTCGCCTGGGCGCTCGCGGTTTGGTGGGCGCTGTGGCTACCAGCTGCTCCGGCGACCGCCCAGCCGCGGCCATTTGCCGATGCGCTCACCGCCGAGGACTCCGGGCTCGGCCGCTTTCCGGCCGAGACGGCGCGGCGCGTCGTCTCACTGCCCGACGACTGGTCGCAGACGCGACCGCGCGAGCGCACCCCGCTGTGGTATCGGCTGCGCTTTGACACCACGGGCGCGGCTGGGCCGGCGGAGCTGCTCGGTCTGTACATCGAGCGGGCGTGCGCCACTGTCGAGATCCAGCTCAATGGCCAGCGCCTGCATGCGGGCGGGCCCATGAGCGATCCGCCTTTGCTGAATTGCCAGCGGCCGCTGCTGTTGACGTTGCCAGCCGCGCTGGTCCAGGCGCGCGACAACACGCTCGACCTGCTGCTGGAGGGCTACCCGCTGCAGCAGATGGCCTCGAGCCGGCGGGCCGCTGGCTTGTCGTCGCCGCTGATCGGACCCTATGCGCAGGTCCACGACCTCCATGCTCGCGAAACGCTGCTGGCCGTGACGCTACCGATGGCGGGCTCGGCGCTGTTGCTGCTGAGCGGTGCGGCGGCATTCGTGATGGCGCGCGGCCGCAGGATCGACAGCCACCTCTGGTACTTCGGTGCGCTGGCCATCGGCTGGTCGTTGATCAATGCGTCGCCGTGGTGGCACGCCCTGCCGCTGCCCGTCGATGCCAGCGAACTGTTGCTGGCGTCGGTGCCGCCGCTGGTGGCGCTGCCGGCGGTGCAATTCCTGCTGCACTATGCCGGCTGGCGTTCTCGCCCCATCGAGGTGGCCTTGTACGCGCAGTGCGCGGCGGTCCCGGCCAGCCTGCTGCTGGCCGGCCCGCTGCGCATCCACACGATCACCACCGGCTGGAACACGCTGCTGCTGCTGCAGGTGCTGGCGGCCATGGGGTTCTATCTGTGGTCGACACGACGCGCACGTCGGCGTGATTTCTGGACCATGGCGGTGCTGCTGGCCGTGGCCGCATTGATGCTCGGTCTTGAACTGGTGGCGCATCAGCGGCCGTTGCCGACACCCTGGCTGCATCTGTCGTCCGTCGTGATGCCACTGGCCCTGGTGGCGATCGGACTGCATCTGTTGCAGCAGCACAGCCGCGCGCGGAACACCGCCGAGGAGGGGCGCCAGGCGCTCGAGACGCGCATCCGCGAGGCCGCCGCAGACATGGAGAAGAACTATGCCCAGATGGTCGAGTTGCGCGTCGAGCAGGTCACGCAGAGGGAGCGCAAGCGCATTGCCGCCGACCTGCACGACGACCTCGGCGCCAAGTTGCTGACCATCGTGCACACCAGCGAGAGCGAGCGCATCTCGACACTGGCACGTGAGGCGCTCGAGGAAATGCGCCTGTCGGTGCGCGGCCTGACCGGCAAGCCGGTCAAGTTGATCGATGCCTTGGGCGACTGGCGCGCCGAAGTCTTCGGCCGCTTGTCACAAACCGGCGTCGAAGGCGAATGGAGCGCGCCGGCGGAAGACCTGCCACAAACACTGTCCGCACGCGCTTACGTGCAAACCACCCGCATCCTGCGCGAAGCGGTCAACAACATCATCAAGCACAGCGGCGCCTCGCGTTGCTCGATCCGCTGCACGATCGACAGCGGCGACTTCCAGTTGGCGATCCAGGACAACGGCAAGGGCATTCCGCTCGAACTCGACGGCCGGCTAGACCGCGGCCACGGCATGGCAAGCATGAAGCACCGCGCCAAACAATTGCACGGTCAATGCCTGGTCGAGTCCGGTCCAGGCTACGGGACCGTGATCCGTCTCACGATCCCGCTCGAGCGCCACACCACGCCGGCCTGAGCCGCTGGTAGCATGGGTTGGCCTCTGTAGGCCGCTGGAAGGTGGTGCGATGAAGACGATCCTGTTGCTCGAAGACCTGCCCGAAATCCGGGCCTGGCTGAAGACCCTGGTGCTGCAGGCCTTCCCTGATGGCCAGATCTCCGAAGCGGCCCGCGTGCACGACGCGCTCGAGTTGGTGTCGGCGATCAAGTTTGATCTGGCCTTGGTCGATCTCGGCCTGCCCGACGGCTCGGGCGTCGACGTGGTCGAGAAGTTGCGCGAGACGCAGTCCGAGTGCCAGTCGGTGGTGGTGACGATCCACGACGACGACGAGCACCTGTTTCCAGCGCTGCAGGCGGGCGCGTTCGGCTACATCCTGAAGGAACAGCCGCGCGAGGCCATTACCGAGCAGCTGCAGCGCATGTCGCAGGGCGAGCCGCCGTTGTCGCCGTCGATCGCGCGGCGCGTCATCGCCTACTTCGCCACACAGGCCAAGCCACAGCAACCCGACCTGATGCCGCACGTGTCGTTGACCGAGCGCGAGAGCGAGGTGCTGCTGCGGGTGGCCAAGGGCTTCACGCTGCCGGAGATCGGCGTGCAGTTGGGGCTGTCGCGCCACACGATCGCCGATTACGTCAAGCAGATCTACCGCAAGCTCAACGTCAGCTCACGCGCCGAAGCCGCGCTCGAGGCGCAGCGGCTGGGCCTGTTCCGGCGATGACATGACAGCCCCAGGCGCGCTTCGCTCGCACCCCTCAAGGAGAGCCTGGGTCGCCTGGGGGCGGCCCAGCGCCGGCCCGAGACGCCGATGATTGGCCGTGTGACGGGCACGCTGGCCGAGAAATCGCCGCCACAGGTCCTCATCGACGCCGGTGGCGTCGGCTACGAGATCGACGTGCCGATGAGCACCTTCTACAACCTGCCTGCACTCGGCGAGCGGGTGACGCTGCTGACGCATTTCGTCGTGCGTGAAGACGCGCAGTTGCTGTTCGGTTTTCTGACCGCCGAGGAGCGCGCGACCTTTCGGCTGCTGGTGCGCATCAGCGGCGTCGGCCCGCGCACCGCGCTGTCGATCCTGTCGGGCCTGTCAGTGGCCGAGTTGGCGCAGGCGGTCACGCAGCAGCAGGCCGGGCGCCTGGTCAAGGTGCCGGGGATCGGCAAGAAGACCGCCGAACGGCTGTTGCTCGAGCTGAAAGGCAAGCTCGGCCCGGACCTCGCCGCGCCGGCCAGCGTGGCCAGCGATGCGCAGGCCGACATCGTGCAGGCACTGGTGGCGCTGGGCTACAGCGAGCGGGACGCTGCCGCCGCACTCAAGGCGCTGCCGGTCGACATCGGCGTCAGCGACGGCATCAAGCTGGCCCTCAAGGCCCTGTCGCGGTGAACTCAGTGCTTGGGCTGTTCGCCGGCCGGCGGCGGGCGTGACGTCACCGTCATCTCGATCTTCAGTTCGCCCGCCTTTTCGAACTTCAGCGTCACCGGCACCTTGGCGCCGACCGCGAGCGGCTGCTTCAGGCCGATGAACATCACGTGCAAGCCACCGGGTTTGAGCTCGACGCGCTGGCCAGCCGGCAGATCGATGCGCTCGATCTGACGCATCTTCATCACGTCGCCTTCCATGGTCATCGTGTGCAGTTCGAGGCGCTCGGCCACCGGCGTCGTACCGCCAAGCAGGCGATCGGCGGCGGCGCTTTGCAGCGTCATGAAGCCGCCGCCGGCTTGCTGCCCCGGCACCGTGGACCGTGCCCAGGCGCCGTCGACCTTGACCTGCGCAAAGGCGGGCGAGACCAGGGTGGCAACCAGGAGGGCAGTGGCTAGGGGATGCTTCATGGCCTGTCGAGCGGTCTCAGGAGCCCTCATGATAGCCGCCTGATAATCCACCCATGAGCATCCAGACCGACGATCTCGGCAGCGCCGACCTGATGCCGCGCCGCGTCGTCAGCGCCGCACCGACCTCACCCAACGAGGAGGCCATCGAACGGGCATTGCGGCCGAAGGTCTTCGTCGACTATGTCGGCCAGATCAAGGCCCGCGAGCAATTGGAGATCTTCATCGGCGCGGCCAGGAAGCGCGCCGAGGCGCTCGACCATGTGCTGCTGTTCGGTCCGCCGGGACTGGGCAAGACGACGCTGTCGCACATCATCGCCGCCGAGTTGGGCGTCAACCTGCGCCAGACCTCGGGCCCGGTGCTGGAAAAACCCAAGGATCTGGCGGCGATCCTGACCAGCCTCGAGCGCAATGACGTGCTCTTCATCGACGAGATTCACCGTCTGTCGCCGGTGGTGGAGGAGATCCTTTACCCGGCGCTGGAGGACTACCAGATCGACATCCTGATCGGCGAGGGGCCCGCGGCACGCTCGATCAAGCTCGACCTGCAGCCATTCACGCTGATCGGTGCCACCACCCGCGCCGGCATGCTGACCAATCCACTGCGCGACCGCTTCGGCATCGTGGCGCGGCTGGAGTTCTATACGCCGGAGGAGTTGGCGCGCATCGTGCACCGCTCGGCGGGCCTCTTGAATGCACCGATCGATGCCGGCGGCGCTGGCGAGATCGCGCGCCGCGCACGCGGGACGCCGCGCATCGCCAATCGCCTGCTGCGCCGCGTGCGCGACTTCGCCGAGGTCAAGGCCGAAGGGCACATCGACAAGGCAGTTGCAGATGCCGCGTTGGC
>Ga0208980_10001424_pt1 | contig 14457 bp, 7 predicted proteins | sample WetSurMetagenome_3_FD_187993 | JGI IMG/M metagenome (GOLD analysis project Ga0208980, IMG submission 187993) | Wetland microbial communities from Twitchell Island in the Sacramento Delta, sample from surface sediment Aug2011 Site A1 Bulk (version 2) | ecosystem: Environmental > Aquatic > Marine... | reverse complement strand
TGCTTTTCCTGAAAGATACATCCTGAACTCTTCAGGAGTCTGGGGAGAAGCGATCTCAAAGTTTATTGTAACTGTGCTATTATCAAGTGAGACGTATGAAAGCCTGAATCTTGGTGCATTTTTTTGAATATCGCTTGTAAGTACAACAGAGTTTGTAGTGAAGCTTACTTTATATTTAATGGTATTCCCTTCATTATCAAAATATATTGCTTCCTGAGGAGCTCCGTTAAATCCGGGATAGACTATAAGCAGATCATCATGAACTATTGCTTTTGAATTAGATGTCTCAGGAAAAACAGTATGATTTTTCCTGATCAGGATCTTTCCATCCAGATCTGTCTGAAATGAGAATTTCCCTTCTCCCTGTCCCGGTTGTCCATTTCCTTCACCAACCCATTCTCCGATTAAGTAATTCCATTTTTCCCATTGATTAACAGGCTGTTGTCCAAATAATATCTGGCTGGTAACCAGTAAGATAAGAGAAATAGAGATTCTATGTAATTTCATAATTTTAATCATTAGTGTCAATTTAAATATAATTGATTTTCAACTGTATACAATTTTGGTTCTATGACATCTTGGTAATCTTGGTTTGTATGTAGTTAATTATGAGATATTTAGAATATTATGTTATTTTCAGAATTTGCATGATTTCATGGTTGAATCACTTACCGTTGGCTTTAGCCAACGGAAGAAGAAACAACCCAAGGTAGGGCTTTAGCCCATGTATGAAGGACTAAAGTCCTTTATAGTGAGGCTGATATACCGTTGGCTAAAGCCAACGGTAATTGAAATTAATCTTAATCTGATCAAAGTCTAAGTATGATCTCATTTTAAATCACTCAGCTTTATCACAGGCATTTTCCTCGTAAGCAGATGAATGATTGTCCAGGATGTCAGATAGGCAAATCCGCAAATGGTAAATATTAAGTTATAACCCCCTGTTAAGTTTCCATCGGCTTTGAAATTATCAAGTAAACTACCAACGAGCATCGGGAAAAGAATGCCTCCTGTTGCCCCGGCCATTCCCGCAATGCCAACAACTGAACTGACAACTTCAGTCGGAAACATATCGGAAGCTAGTGTAAATACGTTTGTTGCCCAGGCCTGGTGGACAGCAACAGCCAGACTGATAATTACTACCACGATCCATGCAGTCGATGTGAACCGGGCAAGTATGATTGATAATTCAAAAACAGCAAATATGAATAAAGCTGTCTTCCTGGCTCTCATTACAGGCCATCCTTTTTTGATCAGCAGCGAGGAGAAATACCCGCCTCCAATACTTCCAATTGTGGTAGCGGCATAAATAATCATTAATTCCAGGCTCGGTTTTGTGAGATCTAATTTAAAAGTTGAGGAAAAATATGAAGGGAGCCAGAAAAGGAAAAACCAGAAGATAGGATCAATAAGACCTTTCCCTGTAATCAATGCCCATGTCTGCGGAAAAGAAAATAACTTATACCATTTATGAGTGTATTTAACCTCTGTATGTTTTAATTCATTTTCCTGTCCATTAACAATAAATTTATATTCTTCTGAGGATAACCTTTTTTGTTTTGACGGGAGATCATAAAATATTAACCAGAATATCAACCACAAAAACCCGATGGCACCGGTAATCCAGAAAACTTCATGCCAACTGTAATGATTTAAAATCCATGGAACTATAAGCAGAGCGATTACCACACCAACACTTGTTCCTGAATTAAAGATACCAGTTGCAAGTGCTCTTTCTTTTTTCGGGAACCATTCTGAAACAGTCTTCATTGCTGCCGGAAAATTGCCAGCTTCACCTAGTCCAAGACCAATCCGGGCTAAACCAAAATGTAAAGCGTTTCTGGCCACAGCATGAAACATTCCTGCTATACTCCAGATGATAATAATAATACTATATCCTAATCTTGTTCCTGTTTTGTCTATAAGTCTTCCAAAGAGTAATAAACCGATGGCGTAAGCTGCCGTAAATGCCATAACAATATGGGCAAAATCGGTTTCAGTCCATGAAAATTCTCTTTCCAGTATAGGCTTCAAATATCCAATAATCTGACGGTCAATGTAATTAATGGTTGTTGCAAAAAATAATAGTGCAACTATGATCCACCGGTAGTTATTAATTCTGGAAACTAGCATCAGTTTATTACCAGTTATGGATCGCACCATCAGGGGTTTGCAGTATTGGATGAGGGAACCTGGTATTGGCTGTAATCTCCATTAATAAGGTTGCCTTCTTCGGATCAAACTTCACACCTAATCCGGGATTCGAATTGAGGTAAAGCTTTCCATTTCTGAAATCTACCAGATCTTCATTAAAATATTCGGGGGTTTCAGGTGCTCCTCCGGCCAGTTCCATCATACATCTTGCCGGACTGCTTGCACCCAGCACATGTACAAGTGCCGCTGTGGATAAGGGACCTGTAAAATGGGGGACCATTCCAACATAATGATTTTCACACATATCTGTAATTTTCCTGAATTCGTTTATCCCTCCTGTGTTTGGCACTGTAACCCTCGCATAATCAATAAGTTCATTCTCGACTAATTCATTAATATCCCACCTGTCTCCAAATTGTTCTCCTACAGCAACAGGTACTTTTGTCATGGTACGCACAGTCCTGTACATATCCGGATTTTCAGATCTGATAAGATCCTCTACAAAATAGGGTCCCAAATCCTCAATTTCATTACAAATCCTGACAGCATCCGGCATATCAAAGCGCGTATGCAAATCAACTGCCCAGTTACCAGGTCCGACTGCACCAGCTATTCTTTTACAAAAAGCTATTGTTTTCAACGCATTTTCGAAAGGATCAAATCGCTCACCGCCCTCACCTCCTGTAGGGCCAATCCGGTAAACTCTCAAACCAGACTTTATACAATCTTTAGCTCTTTCTTCTTCAGTGGTTGCTTTAGATGCTCTGAATCCAGTGGCATAGCACTCTACATATTCACGGGTGGCACCTCCCAGTAAATCATAAACCGGAACACCAAGAGCTTTACCTTTAATATCCCATAGTGCCATCTCAAGAGCACCGAGTGCATGTAATTTTTCTTTTCCCGGAGGATAAAACATTCCCCTATAAATATTCTGCCAGATATGCTCAATCCTGAATGGATCTTTTCCAATCATCATCTGCGCACATTGTTCAATCATATCCCTGGAGCCACCTTCCCCAATTCCGATAATCCCGCCATCAGTCTCAACCTCCACAATTCCACGTGCCTGATTGAAAAGAGGCTTATTATATCCGGGAGCTCCATAATACCTGATCTTTGTAATCTTAATCGGGGAAACTGTTCCCTTTGAGACCTGGTCTGACATCGTATTAGAGGTCAATCCAGGAAGGAGAGCTGCTGATGCAGAACCTAAAACAGCTGTCTTAAAAAATTTCCTTCTTTGCATTTAAGTAGATTTCCAGGTGAATAAATTATAATGTGTGCAAAAAAAATTTTACGCCAGTTTATTTTAGCAGGTCCAGCGCGATTTTAGCACTCAGAAAATCGGGTGAAGCCGCAAGAGCCGCATTAAATTCTTCCCGTGCCTTAATCTTGTCTCCTAAACCTGAATAGCCCAGGCCAGCATTGTAGTGAGGTAAAGCATCATTGTCGCGCGATGGCAGGCGTCTTGCTGCAACAAACTGAGGATCACCTGCATTATCTGACTGATTTGAAGCAGGATTAGTGTTGGTGGCAGCCAGTTCTTTGAATATAGCTTCACCTTTGTCGGCTATTCCAAGCTTTTTCTGAGCCAGCGCTACATAATAACGTTGTTCTCCCTGACCTGAGTTGCCAAAACCACGACCAGAACCAGCTGGTCTGTTTGTCCTGGTACTGGGTGGGGTAACAATCTCATTCCATGATTGTTTTGCTTTATCCTTTTGTCCGAGAGCCTCATAAGCGCAACCCGTCCAATATGAAATCTGGGTCTGACGTGAATTTCGACCCGGTTGAGCTCGTAAATTTTCAGGAGGAACCAGTGCAGACTGGAAATCGGTCAGTGCTTCTTTGTACTTTTTTGAACCAAAAAGTTTCAGCCCACTAACCAGATGTGCATCTGCCCATGCCTGTCCTGTATTAAATACATTGCTTCCCTCTGCGATTGTAAAGGTCCTTCCCATTAAGAGCTGGATAGCTTCATCTGTTTTACCTGCAAATGTTTTTAAACTGATAAGATCTCCAAGGGCTTCATCATCTTTTACAACTGTTTTTTGATTTTTTTCCAGAAGAGCCAGTCTTTTTTCCACAGGAGTACCTGCAGATTTATATAGTCTGTCCAACTCAGCAAAGTGAGTAGGATAAGTATTCCCTATCGCAACTGCTTTTTCCATGTAAGCGATAGCTTTAGTTCTGTTTTCATCGCCATTCTTATGTGAATAAGCCTGGGCAAGGTTCCTCCAGGTAATGGGGAATTGAGGGTCAAGCTCGCCTGCTTTTTCCCAGAGAGCAACAGCTACATCAGGCTGCCAGTCGAACATGAGGTTACCAAGGTAGTATGGAGCACGGGCATCTGTCGGATTTACTTCCATTGCGCGCTGTAAAACAGGTATAGCCTCATATTGAAATGGGAAAACATAGTCAGGTGGCTGCTGGGTTGCCTGTTTCCGATATTCAGCAGCTTTGACAGAATCACCGAGTTTTTCAGAAAAATCCCCGAGGAAATAGTAAACAATCGGATTAATGCTTTCTTTCCCCTGAGCGGCAGATATAGTCTGCTGAAGAATAGCAAGACCATCACTGTAAAGACCTGAGTTAGAATATTCTGAAGCTAATTCCTGAGCAGTCACAGGGAATTTATTCAAAGTAGTGAATAAGGTACCCGCAATTATTGGGTCTTTGGTAATAAGCCATTTCTCAGCCATGAGATGAACATCAAGCGGATCGGTTTTTTGTAAGGCAAATAAAACTACATCAAGGGCCTCTTTTGAACGATCAAGATGACGAAGAATTGATGATTTTAGGCCGTACGCATGAGAATTATATGCATTTGCATCAAGTGACCTGTTGATATGATCCAGAGCTGTTGAAAAATCACCTCGTGAAACATCTATTTGAGCTACAGAATAATAGCCCGGAGCTTTCCACTCCTGGCTCCATGTAGCCTTATAGAATGCAGTATATGCTTCATCAATTTTTCCCTGCTCTTTTAGTGCAAGACCCAGATAGTATATAGGTTCAGCATTCTTGGCAGTAGTGTATTGAAAAGTAAGACGATCGATAGCTTTGCGAAAATGCTGCTCAGCTGATTCCCACCTTGCTGCCTTCAGATCGAGCAATCCAAGTCCTGTGTTGCCTTCAATACTGCCCGGATCGCGTTTGAGCAACTCTTCATAGTATGGATCGGCATCAAGTGACGGATTATGGAACTGATCAATTCGCTGGCCGGCAAGAAACAGTTCCTCATTATTCTGAATATTCGACGGAGTTAGTGTATTTGCCACAGCTTCCGGTTTGGGAGAGGGTTTTAAGAGGATTGGTGAATAAGCAATTAATTCCCTGCCATCGGCTGAAAGAGAAGCACGGACGCTGTGCTCATCAACACCTGTAGGTATCGCGACCTGTTTTGAATAGGGTTTTCCGGGATTAATATCAATCTGTTCATTAACAATAACCTGTTTCCCTGCAGTGAGCCTGACAGTAGCATTTGAATAAGCTTTTGGTGTATAAAATCCAAAAATGGCCTTTCCATCCTTCACCTCAAGGTTTACGGCAGCATCCAGGTTTGCGTTTTTAGCCCCGTCGGTTCCCCGGAAAGGATACCAGTTCATTTCGAATGCGCGTTCCTCAAATGGTTGCATCCATGAATAATCAGGCTGATTATCTGAATAAGCACCAACCATTATTTCCAGATACGGTTTCCCGTCATCTGCAAGAATTTTATCCCACATTGAACCTACTCCCCATGTAAAGAATTTTTTCCCGGGAACAATATTATGATCAGCTACAGCCATAATACCTGCATTTATACCATGATCAAATCCGGCAACAAAGTCATCATCGTAATTCCAGGCAAAAAAGGATCCTGAATTAGGATGATTTTTGTACATGCTCTGATCCACAGAGTCAGCAACAGGCCAGGGAGCAAAGCTTTTTTTGCTATGACCGGTAGACCATTGCGTACTGGGTGGAAAAATAACCTGGTAAGTATCGTTTGGAGGTACTGCAACATTAGCAAAACAGAGCATGCTGTTTGCTAACGGAGTACCATTTATTATACGAACAGAACATTCAAGGACAGAACTTCCAGGGTGTAATGTATAACCAACTGCCCAGCGCATACGTTGCCTTGGTTCGAACTCTCCCACCCAGACGGTCTTGCTCCCATCAGGATGTTCTTCTTTGCTCCATTGCACAGGTGAGAAGGTAGATGCCCGGTGATGATGGGGAATATTCCATTCGATACCACCTGAAATCCAGGCACCAAGTAAACCAATCAGTGCTGGTTTAACTACTTTCTGGGTATAGATGAAGTTATAGTTATTTGTCTTATCAACCGCTGAAAACAGCCTGCCTCCAATTTCAGGCAGAATGCCGATCTTTACATATTCATTCTCAAGATAAACCATGTGATAGATCTTGTCACTCTTTTTATTAGTGAGACTATTAAAAGCCGGGTAAGGGTAGATACGTCCCTCGGCTCCCTGTGATCCCTGTCCGAAAAAGAACATAGGATTTGGATCGGGAGGATTAGCCAGATAGGTAGGAATATTCTCATCGACTTCCGTAAGCTTTACAGATGAAATCTGCTGAGCATTTATAGAAGTTATTGTCATCAATAGAGCGATGATCAATAAAAAAACTGACTGAAGTTGTTTTGTTAGTTTCAGAGTCAGAGAACAGTCAGATCCTGAACTATTTCCCCGGGAAGCTGAAAAACAGATCATAAAATGATCAGTAGTGTCGAGGTTATAATTAGCTGTATTTTTCATGTGTTTTTATTGATATTCAGATCAAAATTACAAGAATCTTCTATTTTGTGCCTATCCGCACAACTGTTAAAGAATATGGAGCCAGAGTCATTTCAATATTTTTCCCTTTGATCGCAATTTCCTGTTCAGCAGGCTTTATGCTTTCAGGCTTTTCAATTGTATTAAACTCTTTCAGGTTATTGCTCTTTAGAATAGTCATGCTGGCTTTTGGCAAAACCTTTCGTGTAGTCTTAAGAACTATGCTGGTCGATTTTTGATCTGCAGTGGTATTCACCATTTTAAGGATGATCTCTCCGGACACTTCATCAAAAGCTGCAGATGAGTACAAACCTACCTGACCGGTAAGAGGCTTATTTTCCTGAAGCATGTTCAGAACCTTAGTCCCTTTATTATTCGAAAATAATTTCTGCACATAATAATTTGTTGTTCCATAGGAGGTCAGATTATTAAACCATATCAGGTCCGGTGTCCATTGCCAGCCATCGACATGGGCAAAAAGCGGTGCATATGATACCATATTAACAATGTCGGCATTTCTTTCAAGTCCTGTCATAAAAGCAGCCTCGGATAATGCACATTCCCAGTTATTTTTGTTATCGGGGCTTGTTGTAGATACACTCTGAGCTGCAAACTCCCCGGCAAATATTTTGTAACTATTACGATTATAGTTGTCGTAACGTACAGCATTGTCGCGAAACCATTGCGGCGGTCTGTAGTAATGCTCATCAACAAGCTGGGGATGCAGACTTTTGAGTGATTCAATAGCAGATTTAAAGAGTTCATCATCCGGCTGCGGACCTGTTCCTGACACCAGATTTATTTCCGGATATCTTGCTTTAATAACCTTCTCAAAAAGTGCATATCTTTCAAAATATTGTGGTCCCCATTGTTCATTTCCAATACCAATATACTTCAGATTAAACGGAGCAGTATGTCCCATTTGCGACCGGATCTTTCCCCATTTTGTTTCAGGTTTTCCGTTGGCAAATTCTATAAGATCAAGTGCATCCTGGATATATGGATCGAGCTGGTTGAGTGGAACAAGTTCTGCTGAATTGAACTGGCAGGCCATGCCACAATTAAGTATTGGCAGCGGTTCAGCTCCAATATCCTCAGCAAGAAGAAAATATTCATAAAATCCAAGACCGAAAGACTGGTAATAATCAGGAGCAGGTCTGTGCTTAAATTCTGTGTTCCACCTGTTAACAATAAGTTGCCGGTCTTCAACATTTCCAATAGTCTTCTTCCACTGGTATCGTGTACTCAGGTCAAATCCCTCAACTATGCAACCACCGGGGAATCTGATGAATCCGGGTTTCAGATCGGCAAGTAACTGAACAAGATCGGCACGTAAACCGTTTGGCCGACCTTTCCAGGTATCACCGGGGAACAATGAAACCATGTCAAAATCGATAACTCCTGTTCCTTCGAACCAAATCCTGAGTGAAGCTTTCAGATCAGTTTTTGAGGAGACAAATGAAGATTCATATTTCTTCCAGTCTTTACCTTTAGGTGACACTGATGCCTGACCTATTATTTCCCCACTCTGATTTATGAGTTCAATGCTTAACCGGATATTATTATCAGAGGGAAGAGCTGCCATGATTGAAAAATTGTACCTGACATTCTGTTTCACACCCATTCCTCTGAAACCGGAATTGGTGATACTCAATTTCCCGACATCTTCTTTGAGGGTTACTCTGGCAAAACGCGGATTGGATTCATTCAGAACTCCACGGTTCAGAATCAGAAAATGTGACGAATCATTGCTGGCAATATCAATTTTCCAGCCTGTTCGAGGCCTGTAAAATTCGAAGGATCTGTTTTTTACCATTTCTGCATAAATACCTCCATCAGCAGCAAAGTTGATATCTTCAAAAAAGATCCCCCACATGGTAGGTTTTATGTCGGCTTTGGGTTTATCGACATTTACAATTATCGGAATCGGTTTCTGTGCATTTATATTTATTGCAAGACATCCGATAAAGAAACAGGCAAGTAGTTTAAACAGGTGTGTTCTCATCTTCAATTAATATTATTTTTGAGTTTACTATTCAGAACTGCCGGCAATTGATATGTATTGCTAATTATTGGCAATTATACCTGTCAGAACTACAGGGGTAGCTTGAGCCCCTGGCCCCATTCCCTGTCCCCTGCCACCTTTACGTGTCAGATTTACTGTTATATTTCCCCCCTCTTCCGAAAACTTTATAATTGCCACTTCTGAACCAAGGCTCTCTTCTACAAAACGTACCGAAAGCTCAAGTGTATTGTTGTCTGTCCATGTGTATGTTGCAGCTGGTCTGATTACAGGCTGCAAGATCCTGTAATTTGCATCAATCGATTTTGACGAACCGGCGCGGGGAGGTGAAAAAAGAGATGTGAGTCCTGTATTGGAAAGCTTCCATGCATCCCGACCGGCTTTTATTGAGTAAGTTACATTTTCTCTTTTGATTGAAAATTCGCAGATATCATTATTAAATTTGAATCCTACCCCCTGGATGCCATAATTGTTTTCGGCAAAAACCACATTCTTCCCTGAAACCTTCGCCGGGATTGTTGAAGACACTGAAGCAACAGCTGTCGGTTTAATAGATAATGAGGTTAATTTCTTTTTGAGTTCTGCATTTGCATCAGGATCAGAGGCTAAGGGTTTATTATCTTTTATGGCTGGAAACAGGTAGTTCCATACAAGATCCAACTCTTTTTGTGTATTAGCTGCATTGGCAGTCAAAACAACTATTGCATCTTTGTCCGGCATCAGAATAACAAACTGGCCTGCCATACCATCGAGTCTTACACTATTATTCCTGCCCCTCCACATCTGGTAGCAATATCCCTGAACCCAGTCATTCAATTCGGGTGGAGTCTTATCGTTTCCTCCCACACTTTTAATTTTGAATGAAGTTGCTTCCCTGATCCATTCCTCAGATATAAGTTGCTTACCGTTCCAATTACCCTTTTGAAGCAATAGCTGACCGAACTTTCCCATGTCTTCAGTGCGAAGTCTTAATCCGATCATGCCAAGATTGATCCCCTGGGGATTCATATCCCAGTCAATACCCCTCATTCCCAGCGGCTTAAATATTCTCGGCTGGAGGTAATCAAATAGTGTTTCTCCTGTAACCTGTTGAACAATTGCAGATAACATAAATGAAGCAGTGTTATTATATTTGAATACTGTTCCAGGTTTATTTACAGGTGCTTTAGCAAAAAATGATTTGATCCAATCATCATTTTGTCCTCTTCGCGGTTCTGCATCCTGCCCGGTAGACATTGTAAGTAAATCCTTTACTGTCATCATCTTCATAAACTCGCTTAAAGTATCCGGTAAAGATGACGGGAAGAATGAAACTACCTTATCTGTTAGTCTTAATTTGTTTTCAGCAACCGCAATTCCGATTCCTGTGGCAGCAAATGTTTTACTTGCTGAGTACATTATGTGTTTCAGATCGGGACCATATGGGTTCCACCAGCCTTCGGCAACAACCTTTCCGTGCCGGATGAACATAAAACTATGGATCTCTGTCTTACCTGTGTCGATTGCATTCAGGAAGTCGATTATACCTTTTGAAGTTATACCCACTGATTCAGGCGTGTCTCTGGGAAGAGTGCCTGAAGTTTGACCTGACAAATTAATAATCAGACAGATGCTCATCAACAGGACAAGGATAGAACGGATGTAAGTTTTCATAACTGTTTAAAAGGTTTAAAAGGATTAATATTTCTTCGTAAATTAGATTTTTCTTCGGGATTTATAAGACAGATCTCTTTAATAATTTCCAATTTTCACCAACTTTCCTTAGTCATTCATGTCTCAAGGGTTCATAACCATTTTATTTATGGTTATCCTTACCCGAATTCAGCATCCTGATAAATCCTTTCGAACCATTCTGGTTATGCAGTAAAAGCTGATTTATGTTTAGATCCGGGCACATCTGGTAGTATCCATCCGCAGTCATGGCGAATCCTTTTCGGGCATTGGAATTTTTTTTGCCAGGGCCTTTAGTTTCGGAGAGACAACTCCGAATTTATCCATGTCAAAATTTAAAAACCCACAAAGAAGTGCCGGGGATCCATTCATTACCTGGTAATTACCATTTGCCGGATCAATAAACATAGGGTCTCCAATAACCGAATTCCGATCAGTATTATTTCTTTGCGCCTTTACGAGAGATGATGAATCGGGGAACAAATTGTGGTTAATAAATTTACCCCAGTAGGGAATCCGGATCGGAGCATATGCAGTTGTTACAATATTATGCATAAATATATCCCTGCTGTTCTTAAACCAGACATGGGGATGAAAAGAGTTATTGATCATTATGTTGTTATAAACCGTACGGAAGAAACCTTCCCTGAGTTTAAGTCCACCGTTTAAGCATAAATTATTATAAATCTCGTAGTTGGAAGATCCGTCATCGAGGTCAATATCCCAGCCATGATCGCACCGAAAACGGTTAAAGCGAAGGGTTGTTGTTTTGACCGCATCAAGGAGTATAATTTCCGGGTGATCCGCAGCCAGGCTGTCCATAGTGCGCCTGTTAGGATGCCAATAACGGTCGCGACCCCAGGAGTTAAATGATCCATGGTCGCCTGTTTCGAGTACAGTATTGAAAACATCATTATATTCAATCATATGTCCACCCCAGGTCCCTTCATTAACATTGATCCCGGCCCGGGGAACATCATAAATTGTATTGTGTGATATTGTTATTTCCTGCGACATTGAGATTTGAATCCCGGCGCTTTGCTTTTCAGTGTATCCTATATTATGAATCAAGTTATTATAAACAAGACACTTTGATGGAAAGTTATTGGTTTTCGGACCGGGAATCAGATCCATCGAGTCATAGGGAACAAACTGGTTATACTCGAAACTGGGAGAACGAACGGCAGCAGGATCACCTACAAAACTCACCGCGCTAGCCCCTGCATATGAAATAATACAACCCGATACTTCATTGTTCCTGTTATAATTACTGAAATAGACTGCATTTCCTCCTACGCTGTTGAAAAAACAATTGGTTACCTTACAGTTTTCAGCACCTTCCATAAAAACAGTCCCTCCACGATAAGTTGTCCAGTCACTTCTTAACAGCTGTTCTTTGTTATCCATAAATGTCCTCAATGTCTGGGCAAGCTCAATACTGTCAATAGATATGTTGCATATAGGGTCCTTCATGGTTCCCCTGAACTCAAATAGTGCATTAATCTGGGGGGTTTCAATTCTTGCTGTTCTCAGGTTTTCGTTATCAGGAGGATAGAAATACAGCATCCTGGAAGATTTATCGAAATACCATTCGCCGACAGTGTCAAGTTCTTCAAAAACATTTTCAATATATCTGTGCTGTTTATGCATTCCCATACGCCTGTTATTCTGCCATCCGCCTTCCAGAATCAATTCTCCTTTTTCGTCCCGGCCTTTTACAATATAATGAAAATCGCCCCATTCAGCAGAGTGCAAAGCATGAACGTAAGAGCCTTCCGGACTTTTATATTTTTTAACACGTTCCGGACTTATTGCATCTGCAGCAGTTCCACCCAGGAACTTTGCTTTTGGATTATAATTTGGATATCTTGCCATTCGTTGAAGTTTCCCGTTTACAAACAACTGATCGAATATAACCTCTTTTTCGACCCTGGCCTGCCATATCCCATTTTTGTACTCGCTCCATTTAAGTTTCAAGGGAACTGCTCCACTGATAATCACACTTTCTCCGGGAAAAGACTTAAATACAATTGCAGTACTGCCGGATCTGGAGTCCTGTGAGGTAATTACCACTGGTTTGGTTAAGTAATAGGTGCCGCCGCGGAGTATTATATTTACTGCTTCTTTTAGCTTACTGGCTTCAATCTGTGCTTTTCCAATCGTAGCAAAAGGCTTCTCCTTTGTACCGGGATTTTTGTCGTTCCCTTGGGTTGAAACAAAAAAGAGAATCTGAGCCTGAATTTCTCCAAAAAACAGGATCAAAACAAAACCACCAAATAGAATTCTTTTTAACATATCTTCCCTCCCATATATCTTAAGTCAGATCTCTTTTTTGAAATTTACCTCACAAGCAACCATCAGGAATTGTTTTCAAATTATTAAAACCGAAAAATAGTTTTGTTTATGCACCTGTATCTACCTCATCCACAGCCACTGGAATTTTATTTCATCGTTTGCAGCAGGATTTATTTCCAGTTCTATTTCATAATATCCGGGAGCCGGAAAACTAATAGTACCTATGCGATTTGATCTGAAATTGTCTATCACCCAGTCTGAATTAGGCTCACCAACTGTTTTACCCGACGGAATAACAGTATGGGTTAAGGATGAATTCGCAGCCCTGACGACCACACTATTTTTAGCTGAAGTCCCCTGATAGCTGTATGAAACATCAAATGTCTTCATCCCGGCTTCATCGGCATAAATTTTCCATTTGAAAATTGTCTTATCCTTAAGAACAACATGAGCAGGAATTGTTCCCCTGCGTTGCTTTGTTATTATTTTCAATGATCCACCGGGGTCCATAATATTTAAAGGGGTTAAAGAAAAACCCCCTTCAATTGTCTCTGCAACCAGGCCATAGGCGATTTCCGGCTTTCCGTTATACTCTACAGCAACAACTGAAATGTATGGATCAGGTTGATCCTCTGGCAGTTCAATAGTTAACAAGGGACCATGATGATGAAATGAAAGTGGAGACCTGTTTTTATCAGAAACGAGATAAACCTTTGCAGGTTTTGATGTTACACCGGTAACATTCAGCTTATTATTGAAAGGATAACTGAAGATGTGCAGATATAAATTTGTTCCCACAGATGTATTTTTGGTAGTAATTCTTCCCCAGTCATGAAGGTCTGCAGGGAGATCAAATGCACTACATCCGTATACCGATTCACCATTTACCCTCAACCACTCACCTGCCTCAAGCAACCTTTGTGATATTTCAAAAGGGACATCCCCGTTGGCTTTTGGTCCTATATTAAGTAAGAAATTACCATTAAGACTTACATTATTTATAAGTGAATGAAGAAGAGTCGTTGTTGATTTGAAGTCATAATCGAGTCTGTTAAATCCCCAGGAATCGGCAACAGTTGCAGGTGATTGCCATGGGAAATCGCTTTTTTTATTACCAAGCTGATTATCTCCAAGTTCTTTAAAATCCACATCACTGTCTTCTTCGACAGAAAGTCCCAGACGGGAATTAACAAGACATCCTGGTTGCAGTTCACGGATAAGTCCTTTAAGCTGCAAAAGTTGTTCTTTTGTTACAACTGTCTGAGAATAATGAAGCCACATGTCGAACCAGATAATACTTATAGGACCATAACCGGTGAGGAGCTCACGCATCTGTGGAATAACTTTCTCCTGCCAGTACTTATTATAGTTTTCAGGTGTGATCCCGGTAATTGCCTTGGTATGATCCCATCCGTACTGGTGTTCCCAATCGACCCAATGTGAATAATATAGCCCAAGCTTCAGTCCATGTTTCTGGCAGGCAGCAGCAAGTTCTTTTATAATATCTCTTTTGGGATTAGTATG
>Ga0208980_10001422_pt1 | contig 14465 bp, 11 predicted proteins | sample WetSurMetagenome_3_FD_187993 | JGI IMG/M metagenome (GOLD analysis project Ga0208980, IMG submission 187993) | Wetland microbial communities from Twitchell Island in the Sacramento Delta, sample from surface sediment Aug2011 Site A1 Bulk (version 2) | ecosystem: Environmental > Aquatic > Marine... | reverse complement strand
CAAGCGCCTGCTCGCCAATGGCTACGCGATCGTGGGCGCCGGCAACTACCGCGTGAACGCCACGTCCGGCACGAATGCTTTCGGCGGAGGTGACACCGACGACAACTTCTTCAGCGCACGTGCTGGCGGCGGGCTGAACTATGCGCTCGCTGACAGCTACGCGCTGACCGGCAGCCTGGACTACCGCCACCGGCACTACGACAACCCCGACCGAAGGGACGACTCCGACCTGCGCTGGAACGGCGCCGTCGGCCGCACGATCGGCGAGGGCAACCTGGCCGCCGGCCTGAGGGGCCGGGTGAGCTACCGGGGCAACGGCAGCTACCGCAACGACTACGGCCTCTACGGCAACTACCGCCACCGCCTCGACCCCGACAACCAGCTCACGGTGGGCGCGGAGTTCCGGCGCCGCGACTACCCGGACGGCCCGCTGCGCGCCAGAAGCCGCAACATTGCCGAGCTGACCGGCAGCTGGACGCATTCGTTGCTGGACGGCAAGGCGAGCTTCACCCTGGCTGCGTTCGGCGGGCGCGAATTCGCCACTGACGGCCGCCCCGACGGCGACAACAACTTCTTCGGTTTGTCGCCGACGCTGAACTTCACCCTCACCGACAAGCTCGGCGTCTTCGTGTTCGGCTTGTGGCAGAACGACCGCTACAACATCGAACGCCTCAACGTCGGCCCCGCCGACGAGATCCTGGGCATCGACACGCGCAACGACAACCTGTACGAGGTCGGCGGCGGCCTGACCTGGCAGTTCGCGCCGGGCTGGTCGCTCAACCCGGAAATTCTCTACACCCGCGACGAGAGCAACATCCTGGCGGTCAATTACAGCTCGACCGAAATCTGGATCACACTGCGCAAGGATTTCTAGCCGGCGTCCGGCCGTGATGGAGCCTTCGGATCGGCCGTTCGCGATGACCCTGCAGGCATACAGGGGGCATCCTGGGGCCGCCCCTCACGTTCACAGGTTTGGATTTGCGCACAACTGCAGAAAAAGGAGGTCTCATGATGCGGATTAAATCGGGGAAAATTCTCATCTACCGGCTCTACGATGTGGCGCATGAAATCAATTTGCCGGGCGTGGAGGAGAGACTTCGCGAGGAGGCGAGAAGACTGAAGATCGAGCGCAAGCCCCGCAGCAAGGCTCTCGAATTTTCCAACCCGCCTGTCGTGTTTCAACTCAAGAGCATCGAGTGGGAGTCAGGGGGGCGCAGGTTTCCCGTGAACATCCACGGCAAGGCGTATGACTTCGGCGTTCTCAGCATCATCCTCGAAATCCCTTTGCAAAACATCACCCTGTCCGAACTTGAAGAAACCGCCGCACTCGTCTCGGAGTCGGAGACCCTGAAAGAAGAATCGCGCACCCAGCTCAACCAGACGATTTCGGCCCTGGGCAGCGCCATTGTGGGATTCAATTTGAGCCGTTTCGAGGAGGACTATACCGTCTTTTTCGTTGAGGCCCTGGAACCGGCCCTGGGCGCGGATGATTTTCTCCGGCACTACGATGTATCCCGTCTCATGTACGGGGAGCAAAAGATTCTCAGCGGCCGCATGAAGGAGGAACTCCTGCAGTACCGATACTCCTATTTCGAGGATGACCTGGTCATCTTGAATTGGGACAATGCGCTGATGATAGAGCCTTCCGGAAGCATGGAGATAGCCGACATCCTGGAGTTTGCCATTGCCCAGCTTCTGGAGCTCCGGTATTACGATGACGTGGTCGACAGGGAGTTGAGTACCATCCACAGGGATATTTCGGAAAAGGGTGCCCCGTCGCTCTGGAAAATCAAGAAATACGAGAGGCTGGCCGCCGCGGTGATGAAGACGATTACCGAGCTGATGGGCGTCACCGAAAAGATCGACTCGGCCCTGAAGGTAACGGAAGACGCCTACTACGCAAAGATCTATCTGGCCGCCCTGAGGCTGTTCCGTGTCAAGGATTGGGAGGGCAGCATCGAGAAAAAGCTCGATATCGCTTCGAACACCTATGACATGCTCTGCCAGAGCATCGCAAATAAGCGCTCGGAAATGCTGGAGCTGGTGGTCGTGATCCTCATCGCCCTGGAGCTCGTCATCTTCATCAAGTGATTTATTCCGGAATACTCAAGAAGAAATTTTCATTGCAGTGATTTGTCTGGAGATCGGTTACTGTCGTCTTCTTCTTATCAAATCTAGACGGGCTGTTGCCCAACATACGCTATGGGGTCTTGCATCTCAGCATTTCGCACCACCCGTAAACGCCCCACTCCCCCTCCGCCACTTGGGGGCGTGTCTTGTACTTCAACATTTTCATCCTCGTCGGGAAACCCAAAACGTAAAAACCCCGCGCTCTTCCGATATACGGGGTCCGGAAAATCATGCGCTCCCCCTCTTGAGGGTTGGGAGGTTATGTTCGGTTATGCCTGTTTCATTTCAGCGGCTGCATATGCAGGCGTATCATCTAATTAAAATTCCTCGCACCAAGGTGCCAGGAATTTAGAAACTTAAGGAAATTGTTTTAGCTGTCATCATGCTCGCTTACCCCGCAGCAAGCTGCGGGGACCGGGGGCGCATCCCGCCAGGGTGCGCAATCATGTCCGGTTCATTCCTTACCGGGAAGCCCCGCGAAGCGGCATTAGGCTTCAATGCGCGTGCAATCGTTTTCAAGAGAATTCTTGTTGCTTCGAATCCAGACGGATTGCCCGAAGAGCACGCTTTATGCAAAATGCTTATTGATTTCCACGCGCATTGGCGATAAAAGCTCTTTTCCATATCAAGACAGGGTCTCAACCTATGGATCTGCTGAAAAAGACAGCCCGTTATCTGTTGATCGGGGTCATGCTTCTCGGCGGGGCGCTCATCGTCTACGTCGCCTCGGCGTTCTTCTATGACGACGTCTCGGAGCTGAAGAAGAAAAACCCCACCAAGACCGCCTTCATGACCCACCGGGAGATCCAGTGGGAGTTCAAGGGGCTCAAGAACAAGAAGATCTATCAGGTCTGGGTGCCCCTCTCGAAGATCTCCCCCTACGCCGCAAAGGCCGTCCTGATCGCCGAGGACGACAAGTTCTATGCTCACGAGGGTTTTGATTTCGAGGCCATGCAGAAGGCCGTCGAGAAGGACATCAAGCTGGGCAAGCTAAAGTATGGCGGCAGCACGATCAGCCAGCAGCTCGCCAAGAATCTCTTCCTCTCCCCGTCGAAGAACCCGATGCGCAAGGCCAAGGAAGTGATCCTCACCTGGCGGCTCGAGAACAACCTCTCCAAGCGGCGCATCCTGGAGATCTACCTGAACGTGGCCGAGTGGGGCGACGGGATCTTCGGCATCGAGGCCGCCTCGAGGCACTACTACGGCAAGTCCGCCGCAGAGCTCACACCGATGGAGGCTGCCCGGCTTGCCGTTGTCCTTCCCAACCCGCTCAAGCTCAACCCCACGGGCACGTCGAAGTACGTGGAGAAGCGGGCCGAGATTGTCTACGGGATCATGGTGAGGCGGGGCATTGTCATCGAGGAATACGAGGATATCATGAAGGCGCCGCCCGACGGGCCGCCGGACACGGGGGCCCCCAGGCCGCCCGGAATGACCTCCGGGGCGGTAGACATCGCCGAAAAGAAAGAAAGTGTGCCGGAAAGGCAGCAGGCCGCAGCCGTGCCGGAGACAAAGGAAGCTTCGCCCCCGCAAGCCGCGGAAAAGGCGAGGGAGAAGGCCGAAGCCCTTCCCCCTTCACCGAAGGACGGCAGGTAGACAAGGCCGCATTTTGATCGGCGGTCGGCCAGGGCAGATCATTCGCACGATTTTCATTTCGACTTGGCGTAGTCGATCATGCCCTGGAAGTCGACGAAAACGGCCGGCTCGTTGCCGACCACCCAGGCATCGTGGCCTACCGGCAGCAGCGTCACATCGCCCGCCCTGCTTTCGAACTCGGTCCCGTCGTCCATGACGATGTGCAGAGTCCCGGACACCTGATACTGGAAGTGCGGGGCCTCGCAGCTCTTGGTCTTGGCCAGGGGCTTTACCGAGGTGGACCACTTCCAGCCCGGCTCGAATGTCGCCCTGCCGATCATGGCCCCTCCTATTTTGACCAACTCCACCTTCCCCTTGGGAAACGTCCTCACCTCGTCGGGTTTTCCGAAGCTCTTCAGTTCCGCTTTTTTCTTGTCGCTCAGCATTGGAGCCCTCCATGTCGTTCCGTTTCGATGTTTCTGGAAAGTTCCGTTTCCTGAAATTTTATTATTTATGGTGCACCTTGTCCCGCCTTCCCTCAATCGGGGGGCGGATGAATTCCCCTGTGCCAGATACCTGAGCAACCCGTAGGGAAATGGATGAGGAGAAAAGCGGGGCCTGCTGAAGAGCGTCCCGGAGTGCCACGTTGAAAATCCATGGCATTGATGGTATCGTGGTTGTCACATAACACCCGTCGCGAGGGGTGCTCGATGAAACTCCGGATTCTCCCCTTCCTCATGATCGCCCTGATGACACTGGCAGGCTGCCGGGAAACGGTTGCACAAACGACCGGCCTGAAGGACGGCAAGTTGCGGCCCTGCCCGGACAAGCGCAACTGCGTCTGTACCCAGGACCCGGCGGAGCAGCACCGGATCGAGCCCATCCGCTACGACGCCACACCGGAGGAGGCCAGGGAAAAGCTCCTGGGGGTCATCCGGCACATGGAACGCTCGACCCTCGTGCAGGTCGACCCGGACTACATCCACGCCGAATTCCGATCGGCCGTGTTCAGTTTCATCGATGACGTGGAGTTCCTCTTTGACGACGGCGCAAAGCTCATCCACTTCCGGTCCGCCGCACGTACGGGGTCTTACGATTTCGACGTCAACCGCAAACGGATGGAGGAAATCCGCAAGCGGTTCATGGGGCCCGGATGAGCCAGGCGATGCCACCGGCTGTCTCCGTCATCATCCCCGTCCTGGGGGAAGCCCGTCAGCTCGATTCGCTCATCGATCACCTCTTACAGATCGCCGACGGCGGGCACGTCGAGATGATCGTCGTCGACGGCAGCCCCGATGGGGAATCGATCAAGGCGGTATCCCGCCAGGGCGTTACCCTGCTGACAGCGCCTGCGGGCAGGGCCCGGCAGATGAACGCGGGGGCGGCAGCGGCAGGGGGGGCTTATCTTCTCTTCCTCCATGCCGACACCCTCCTTCCGCCGGGGGCCTTCCTGCGCATCGAAGAAACCCTCTCGGGCACGGATTGCGTGGCCGGGGCCTTCGACCTGCGCTACGGCTCGGAGCGGCCGTCGATGCGGTTCATCGCGCGGGTGGCCTGCCTGAGATCGCGCCTCACGCGGATCCCCTACGGCGACCAGGCGCAATTCTTCCGGAGGGACTATTTCGAGCAGCTTTGCGGGTTTGCCGACATCCCCCTGATGGAGGACGTGGAGATCATGCGCCGCATCAAGGATCGCGGAGACCGCATTTCCATTCTGCCCGAGGCCGTGGTCACATCGGCGCGCCGCCACGAGAAGGAAGGCATCCTCTACTGCACGCTGAGAAACTGGACAATCATCACCCTGTACATGCTGGGGATGTCGCCGGAGCAACTGGTGCGCTTCTACAAGAACCACTGAAAGGGCCTTTATGGAAGAAAAGACGGTCCCTGCCCGGTCGAAAGGGAAGGATATCGGGAAGCTGGTCCTCTTTGCGGCTGTTGTCCTTTCGCTGATTGTCCTTGCCCGGTACTTCGGGCTGGGTGAAAGGCTCCAGGAGCTTCGCGACTGGATAGCGGGCATGGGCAACCTGGGGATGGTGGTCTACGTGGCCCTCTACATCGTCGCCGTCGCGGCCGCCGTTCCGGGACTGCCCATCTCGATTGCCGGGGCTGCGATCTTCGGTGCCCCTAAAGGGGTGGTCCTGGTGAGCATCGGCTCCACCCTGGGCGCAAGCTCAGCATTCCTCATCTCTCGCTATCTCGCCCGGGATGCAATCAGCCACTGGCTTTCGGGAAACGAAAAGTTCCAGCGCCTCGATCGCCTGACGGAGCAGCACGGGGCCATCATCGTTGCCATCACGCGCCTTGTGCCCCTGTTTCCCTTCAACCTTCTGAACTACGGTTATGGACTCACCCGGGTCCCCTTCTGGACCTTCGCCTTCTGGTCGTGGCTCTGCATGCTCCCGGGGACCATCGTCTACCTCGTGGGTACGGACGCACTGATCACCGCGGTCACGACGGGTGAGGTCCCCTGGCTCATCGTGGGGGTGTTCGTTGCCGCCCTGGCCTTTGTGATCCTGGCCGTGCGCATTGCAGGCGGCAAACTGAAGGAGAAGGAAAAACCCCAAGCACAGAAATGAGAGACAAAAGTACGCAGATGCCGCCTTTCACGGTTATCTTGACACGCTGCACGCTACACGCTGCACGCTGCCGGCGTTCATTCACGGATGGCCGGTCGCTTCCATTTGAACAGTCGGCAGATACCCATGGAGGCACACCATGCTTCTAGCAGGCGACATCGGGGGCACCAAGCTCCACTTCGGCCTCTTTTCGAAAGAACGGGGACTCCGCCGGCCCCTGGCCGAGGCCGTCTTCCCCAGCACCGATCACGACAGCCTCGAGGACGCTGTCGCCCGTTTTCTGAAAGAGGCGGGGCGGCGCGCGACGAAGGCCGTCTTCGGCGTTGCCGGGCCCGTGCTCAACGGGAAGGCCCGGATCACGAACCTCCCCTGGGTGATCGAAGAGGGCCGACTTCGCAAGGCCTTGAAGATGAGGTCCGTGAGGGTGATCAACGATGTGGAGGCCATTGCCTCTTTTGTCCCCTTTCTTCGCACGAAGGATGTCATCACCCTTCGGCAAGGGATGCCTGTGCGCCACGGCGTCAAGGCCGTGATCGCCCCCGGGACGGGCCTGGGCGAGGCCTGGCTCGCCTGGGACGGCAAGCAGTACCGGGCCTTTCCCTCCGAGGGGGGACACGCCGACTTTGCGCCGGCAACGGAGCTCGAGAATGATCTGCTGGCAACTCTGCGCGGCCTCCACGGCCATGCAAGTTATGAGCGGGTCTGCTCGGGAATCGGGATCGTGAACATCTACAATTTCCTGAAGAAAAGCGGAGTTGCCGCTGAACCGGCCTGGCTCGCCCAAAGGCTGAGCCGCGAGGCCGACCCCGTCCCGGTGATCGTCGAAAAAGCGCTTGACCGGGAAACTCCCTGTGATATCTGTGTCAGGACGCTTGGCCTTTTCGCCTCCATCCTGGGGGCCGAGGCGGGCAACATGGCCCTCAAGATCCTGGCCACGGGAGGAGTCTACCTCGGGGGAGGGATACCGCCGCGGATTCTCCCATTTCTGGAAAATGCGCTTTTCATGGAGGCGTTTCTGCGCAAGGGACGAATGCGTGATCTTGTCGCCGGGATGCCCGTCCACGTCATCACCAACCCGAAAGCGGCCCTCCTGGGAGCGGCCGCACAGGGGCTCAGACCCAAAGCACAAACGAGGAGCAGATCATCAAGATGAGTCAAACCGACACCCTTTGCATCAATACCATCCGCATGCTTGCCGTCGACGCCATCGAGAAGGCGAAATCGGGCCACCCGGGCCTGCCGCTGGGCGCGGCCCCGATGGCCTACGTCCTGTGGACGCGGCACCTGCGCTTCACCCCGGCAAACCCCCGCTGGCCCAACCGCGACCGCTTTGTCCTGTCCGGCGGGCACGGCTCCATGCTCCTCTACGCGCTGCTGCATCTGTCGGGCTATGAACTGCCGCTTGCCGAGATCAAGAGGTTCCGCCAGTGGGACAGCCTCACGCCCGGGCACCCCGAGCATGGACACGACGGGGTCGAAGTCACCACGGGCCCCCTGGGGCAGGGGATCTCGAATGCCGTGGGGCTTGCCATCGGCGAGGCCCACATGGCGGCCCGCTTCAACCGGGAAGGGTTCCCCCTAGTCGATCACTACACGTATGTTCTTGCCAGCGACGGCGACCTGATGGAAGGGGTTGCAAACGAGGCCTGCGCCCTGGCCGGCCACCTGGGCCTGGGCAAGCTCATTGTCCTTCACGACGACAACCGGATATCGCTCGCCGGCACAACCGACCTCTCCTTCACCGAGGACCAGGCGAAGCATTACGGGGCCTACGGCTGGCATGTTCAAACCGTAAACGACGGAAACGACATCGACGCGATCGATACGGCGATCGAGGCCGCAAAGAAGGAGGCCGGCAGGCCCTCCCTGATCTGCGTGCGGACGATCATCGGCTACGGCTCGCCCCACAAGCAGGGGTCCTACGAATCCCACGGCTCTCCCCTGGGCCCCAAGGAGACCGAGGAGACCAAGAAAAATCTCGGCTGGCCGCTGGAGCCGACGTTCAGCGTGCCCGAAGAGGCACAGAAGGTTTTCCGCGAGGCCCCGTCCAGGGGAAAGCAACTCGAAGGCCGGTGGTCCGGCATGCTCATCCAGTACGAGAAGGCCTTCCCGGAAATGGCCGATGAATTCAAGCGGCGCCAGGCCGATCTGCTGCCGAAAGGCTGGGACAAAGGGCTTGCCGAGTACCCCGCGGGCAAATCCGTCGCCACCCGCAAGGCCTCCGAAGAGATTATGCAGGTCCTCGGGAAAAACATCCCCGAGCTGATCGGCGGCACAGCCGACCTCAACAACTCCGTCTTTGCCTGGCTCAAGGGTATGGGCGACTTCCAGAAACCCGGGGAAAAGCCCGCCGGCGTGCAGGGTGCCGTCGGCGGCGAGTGGGGCTACGGGGGCCGCAACATCCACTTCGGGGTCCGCGAGCATGCCATGGGCTCCATTGCCAACGGGCTTGCGGCCTATGGCGGGATCCTCCCCTTCACGGGGACCTTCTTCGTCTTTTCGGACTATATGCGGCCGCCGATCCGGCTTGCGGCTATCTCGCAGCTCCACGTCCTGTTCATCTTCACCCATGACAGCATCGGCGTGGGCGAGGACGGCCCCACCCACCAACCCATCGAACAGCTCATGGCCCTGCGGGCCGTGCCGAACCTGACAGTCCTACGGCCGGCCGATGCCAACGAGACGCTTGCCGCCTGGAAGGTGGCCCTGCAGCGCCGAAACCCCACGGTCTTTGTCTTCTCGCGCCAGAACCTGCCCGTTCTCGATGCCTCGAAGTACCCCGTAGCGGACGGGGTGAGCCGCGGGGCCTATGTGCTTGCCAGCGGGGGTGACAACCCGGACATCGCCCTTATCGCCACGGGCTCCGAGGTGACACTCGCCCTGCGGGCGGCCGACGAACTCGCGGTCAAGAAGGTGCGAGCCCGCGTCGTCTCCATGCCTTCCTGGGAGCTCTTCAGGGAGCAGGGACAAGGCTACCGCGACGCCGTGATCCCGCCAGAAACGAAAAAGCGCCTGGCCATAGAGGCCGGGGCGACACTCGGCTGGTGGCGCTGGGTGGGCGACGAGGGCGACGTGATCGGCCTGGATCACTTCGGGGCCTCGGCGCCGGGCGATGTGCTCATGGAGAAATTCGGCTTCACCGTGGAGAACGTCGTGAAGAGGGCCTTGAAACTCCTCGGAAAAGAATGACTTCACTAAAAAGGCAGGACCAGCAGTCCTGCCTTTTTCCCTTGCGGTGATGAACGAAGCCGCTCCCCGGCTCTCGGACGTCACGGGATTCCCCGTCCCCGATGTTTCACCTCCCCTTCCGGCATCCTCACGCTTTGCGAGGTTCACTTGTAAACCTCCCCTTGATTTTGTATACAAAATTTTGTATACAAAATCAATTCGTGCATTCACCCCTTCCCCGACATGTGATTTTTTACCAGCGGGTTGCTTCCCGGCGGGCGCGGACAGCCGGATTCCAAAGCTCCCTGCGCAGAGAGAAGGTCGCCATGAAGACGAGAATAGGGATATTGACGGGGGGCGGGGACTGTCCCGGCCTCAATGCAGCCATCAAGTCCGTCGTCAAGAGCGCGCTGAACGGGATGTTCAGCCGCAGGCGCAAAACGGATTTCGACGTCATCGGGATCCGGGATGGCTGGAAGGGCCTCTGCGAGTCCGCAATCGACACGGAGGAGATGTACAAAAAGCATATTGTGCCGCTGGACGAGGACCTGGTCCGCTCATGGGACCTGCTGGGCGGGACCATGCTGGGCACCTCCCGAACGAACCCCTTCAACCCAGCCGCAGACCGCACCGCATTGCTACTGTCCAACATCGACCGGTTGGCCATTGACTTCCTGGTGGCCATCGGCGGGGAGGACACCCTCGGCGTCGCCCAGCGGCTGCAGCGGATGGGCGTCCGGACCGTGGGCATCCCGAAGACGATAGACAGGGATCTCGTCGGAACGGACTATACGCTGGGATTCGAGTCGGCCGTCCAGGTCATCACCGAAGAGGTGGACCGGCTGCGGACAACGGCAGGCTCGCACAACCGGATCTTTGTCGTGGAGACCATGGGCAGGCACTCCGGCTGGCTCGCACTGGAAGGGGGCGAGTCCAGCGGCGCCTGTGTCGTGCTCCTCCCGGAGCATGATTTCGAGATCGAGCGAGTCAATAGGATCCTCGCCAAGGAGCGCTCACGGGGTGCCCGACACGATATCGTCGTCGTTGCCGAAGGGGCAAAACCAAAGGACAAGGATCACTTTGTCAAGAGCCGGGATCTCGACAGCTTCGGCCACTATACCCTCGGGGGAATCGGGGAGTACCTGGCCTGCGAAATCCAGAAGGGAACGGGCATCGAGACGCGCTCCCTGTCCCTGAGTTATCTTCAGAGGGGGGGGCTCCCCTGTGCATACGATCGGCGCATGGGAAAGTACTTCGGCACGGCGGCCGTCGACCTCATCGTCCGGGGGGATTTCGGCAAGATGGTGAGCTATCGCAACGGACGGATCACAGCGGTTCCCCTGGATGAGGTCGTCGGAGAGATCAACACCGTGAACGTCGACACCTACTACGATACGGAACGCTACAACGGCTCGAGGACGCTCATCCTCGACGAGCAACGGCCTGAAAGCGCGGAGGGATGACTGTAGGGCTTGTCGCCGAGTGGTTTTCCCCTCTCGATCCCGGGCGGCGGACGATCAACTTAGCCTCGTAGCCAATCAGAACCCCCGCGTGCCGGGATACGCCATACCGTGCATTTCCCCGATCGGTAATCTATCGCCCCGCCGGTCGTCCATCTCCCTGTGTCCGTGATTGCGGGCGAGCCGTCGCACTGCAGCCCGACGCATGCGGATATTTTGCAACCTCCTGCCGGCTCGCTTGTTTTCTCCCCGGCGATTGTGTATAAATAGAAGTGTGTCGATAAACCGGCCTTTCCTTTTGAAGACACACTTGAGGAATGTCGACAAGCGTCCCTCTTCCGTCCCGGATCGAAACGCACCTGCCGCTCTTTAACGCCCGTTTCGCCTGTCTTGCTCCAGGAGGGCCCTCATGAGCAGAATCAAGGAATTAAACAAGCTCGGCCAGTCCGTCTGGCTCGATTTCATACGCCGCTCGCTGATCACCTCCGGCGAGCTGGAGGCTCTCATCGCCCGGGGCGTCTCCGGCATCACCTCAAACCCAACGATTTTCGAAAAGGCCATCGCGGGAAGCGCGGATTACGACGAAACCCTCCGGGAACTCGCGGCCGAGGGGAAGACAAACGACGAGATCTACCTGGCGCTCGCCCTCGACGACATCCGCCGTGCCGCCGATCTCTTCCGGCCGGTCTGGGACGCCACGGGGGGTGCCGACGGATACGTCAGCCTCGAGGTGAACCCGAAGCTAGCCAGCGACACGGAGGGGACCATCGCCGAGGCAAAGATGCTCTTCAAGGCCCTCGACAGGCCCAACGTGATGATCAAGGTCCCCGCCACGGCGGAAGGAATCCCCGCCATCGAGGCCCTTATCGCCGAGGGGGTTAATGTCAACGTGACGCTCATCTTCTCGCTGCCCCACTACGAGGCCGTGGTTCGGGCCTACATCGCAGGCCTCGAGAAGCTGGCCGCAAAAGGGGGCAATCTTCGGAAGGTCGCCTCCGTGGCCTCCTTCTTCGTGAGCCGCATCGACACGGCGGTGGACAAAAAACTCCAGGCCGTCGGAAACCAGGGCCTCCAGGGAAAGGCGGCGATCACCAGCGCACGGCTGGCCTACGACCGCTTCCGTGCGATATGCTCCTGGAAGCGCTGGGAAAAGCTCGCAGGCAAAGGGGCCCGCGTGCAGCGTCTCCTCTGGGGGAGCACGGGCACCAAGAACCCGCTCTACGCCGACACTCTCTATGTGGACGAGCTCATCGGCCCCGACACGGTGAACACCCTGCCCCCGGCCACTCTCGAGGCCTTCCTCGACCACGGCAAGGCTGCCTCGACGCTGCGCAAGGGCGTCAAGGAGGCAAAAGAGGTTTTAGCAGGGATCGAAGAGCTGGGCATCTGCCTCGACGGGATCACGCAGGAGTTGCAGCGCGAGGGCGTGCTTGCCTTCGAGACATCCTTCGATGCGCTGATGACAAGTATCCGCTCCAAACGGGATGAGATCCGGGCGGGATGGAAGCCCGAGTCCACCGAGGCCGGCACCTTCCGCGAGCAGATTGACGAAGCCCTCATCGGGCTCCGCAAGGACCGCATCCTGGACCGTATCTGGGCGAAGGACCACACCGTCTGGAAACCCGACCCGAAGGAGATCGCGAACCGCCTCGGCTGGCTCACGAGCGCTTCCGACATGATGGAGCGCCTCGATGAGATCGAGGCTTTCGCGAGAGGCGTCCGGTCTGACGGTTTCACCCAGGTGCTTCTCCTGGGGATGGGCGGCTCGAGCCTCGCCCCTGAGGTCTTCGCGAAGACCTTCGGCAGCGAACCCGGGTGGCCCTCGCTTGCCGTCCTGGACAGCACCGACCCGGGCACCGTGTTTCGCCGCGCGGGAGAGCTCGACCCGGCAAGGACCCTTTTCATTGTCTCGTCGAAATCGGGGACGACCGTCGAGATCCTCTCGTTCTTCAATTTCTTTTACGGGTGGGCCGGCGAGAGGCTCGGAAAGGAAAAGGCCGGCGGACACTTCGCGGCCATCACCGACCCCGGATCGAAACTCGAGGGGCTGGCGCGTCAGTATGGTTTTCGCCAGGTCTTCCTGAACGACCCGGACATCGGCGGCCGCTTCTCGGCCCTGTCCTTCTTCGGCCTGGTGCCTGCGGCGCTCACGGGCTTCGATGTCAGGAAGCTTCTCGAGCGGGCCATGACGATGGCCGCCAACTGTGACGCCGCCAATTGCCCCGTGACGGGGGACAACCATGGTGCACGGCTCGGCGCGTACCTGGGGAGGCTTGCACAGCTGGGCCGCGACAAGCTTACCCTGATCACCTCGCCCTCGATTCAGCACTTCGGCGACTGGGTGGAACAGCTCGTCGCAGAGAGCACCGGGAAGGAAGGCAAGGGCATCCTGCCCGTTCTCCGTGAGGCCCCGGGCAAGCCCGGCGTCTACGGGCCGGACCGGCTCTTCGTGGGGCTGGAGGCGGCGGGGGAGCCGCTTCGCCCAACGTTCATCCGCTCCCTTGAGGATGCAGGCCACCCCGTGGAGATCTTGCGCCTCCACGATCCCTACGACCTGGGCGGGCAGTTCTTCCTCTGGATGATGGCCACTGCCGTGGCGGGCCGGTTCCTGGGCATCAACCCCTTCGACCAGCCCGACGTGGAGGCCGCCAAGGCGGGCGCTCGCGAAGCCGTGGAGGCCTACAGAACAAGCGGCAGGCTCCCCGAGGAGACACCGGCCCTGAGCTACGGCGGCGTCGATGTGTACGGCAGCGTGAAGGGAAAGGACACGGTGAGCGCCCTTGAGGGTTTCCTGGAAGAGGCCTCGCCGGGGAGCTACATCGCCGTCATGGCTTACGTAAACGCGACGGACGAGACGGACATCCTGCTGCAGGTCTTCCGCACGAGGCTGCGCGACCGCTACCGGGTCCCTGTGACCGTGGGTTACGGGCCCCGCTTTCTCCACTCGACAGGACAGCTCCACAAGGGCGACGGCGGGCGGGGGTTCTTCATCCAGCTCACGGCCGACGGCGAAGAGGACGTCCCGATTCCCGACGCGCCGGGGGTTCCAGCGTCTTCGATCACCTTCGGGACCCTCGAGGCGGCCCAGGCCATGGGCGACCGGCAGGCCCTTCTGGGCAGAGGACGCCGGCTCATCCGGCTCCACCTGGGCCCCGATATCGTCGGAAGGCTGGCGCTTCTGACGGAAGGCATTCTTTAGAGCAAAAGAAAATCCTCCTCTTTCCCCCTTTAGCAAAGGGGGATAAAAGGGGGATTTGAAATCACCATCTTCGTAAGGCGCACAACAAGGAGGGAATCAAAAATGGGTGGCGATGCTGCAGTGCTGAAAAAACAGGCGGCGGCCTATGCCGTCGATCTCGTTCAATCGGGAATGGTCGTCGGGCTCGGACACGGCAGCACGGCGATCCATGTCGTGGGACTTTTAGCGGAGAAACTGAAGTCCGGGCAACTCAAGGACGTCATCGGCGTGCCCAGCTCCTACCAGGTCGAGGAGGAGGCCATGCGGTACGGACTGCCCCTCAGGGCACTGGACGAAAACCCCGTGATCGACCTG
>Ga0208980_10001421_pt1 | contig 14471 bp, 8 predicted proteins | sample WetSurMetagenome_3_FD_187993 | JGI IMG/M metagenome (GOLD analysis project Ga0208980, IMG submission 187993) | Wetland microbial communities from Twitchell Island in the Sacramento Delta, sample from surface sediment Aug2011 Site A1 Bulk (version 2) | ecosystem: Environmental > Aquatic > Marine... | reverse complement strand
TTCTTCGGTTTCTCTTTTTCGTGTTATTTCGTGTGTTTAGTGGGAGATAATTTTGTGTAATTCGTGTAATCCGTGTAATCCGTGGTGATTTCTCTTGCTCTTTACCTGGTTTTGTTCTGCGAAATCTGCGTAATCTGAGGACATCTCTTGTTCTTACATTGTCGCTTTGTTACCTATTTGCCTGGTCAACTGTTCTTTTATCAGCGTCAAAAAATCTTTTGGCATTGACGGAAGTTATCTATTATAACTTAAATCCGGTTATCAGGTCTATCTTGCCCGGGTGTGCCTCAGTGCAATTACAGGCATTTTATGAGAGTGAATGTTATATCGTCATTTATGGGAGCGTTTTCCCTGAATGAATTGACGTCATTAAGAATTTCCTTCTTAATGTCTTCTATCTTTTTATTATGGTTCTGAATAAGAATTCTGCTTAGCCTTTCCATACCGTATAATTCCCGTTCGTTGTTCATCGCTTCGGAAAGCCCGTCGGAAAAAAGGAAATATAAATCGCCGTTTTCTATGTCAAGTTCGGTTTCTTCAATATTCTCATCAAATATTTTTTCTTTGTCAAGACCGGCGCCTATGCCCTTCGGGAAAATACTGGTTAACTCGCCGTTTCTTATCTGCAGTAGGGGAGTGTGCCCGGCTCTTGCAGTGATAACTTTCTTTCTGCCGAGGTCAAAAACTGCAATAAGGACGGTAACAAATGAAAACCTGTTAAACTGGTCATACACCTGCTTGTTAATTTCGGTCAGAATATCTTTCGGAGAACCGAATATTTTTGAGGCGAAATGAAGCATTGCCTGTACCTGTGACATATAAAGAGCGGCCGGGATGCCTTTATCAGAAACATCAGCTATTGCTATGAGATACTTGTCTTCTGATAGCTTTACTATATCATAAAAATCTCCGCCAATCTCCTTTGCAGGCTCAGAATAACCTGAAATAAGAATCTTGTCACTTTTGACATCATCATCAGGCAGCAGGCCGAATTGAATTTTTCTGGCTATATTGACTTCCTCTTCGTATCTCTTCTTGGCATGCTCTTCAATATTGAGTCTTGAATTTTCCAGGCAGATTGCGCTTTGTGATGCAAAAGAATCGAGCAGATCAATATCTTCTTCCGAAAATGCTTTTCCGCTCACTTTCTTCCCGAAATTAAGAGTGCCTAAAAGTGTACTCTTAAGGAAAATGGGTATTATAAGGTCAATTCTGCGCTCTTTAATCTGCTCGTACTCCGTTTCGCTTATTCCCAGTTCCTGAATATTTATTGAATTTATCTGAACCGGTTCTTTCGAATTATATGCTACTTTGCTCAAAACTCTGTCAAAATTATTGTCATTGCTGAGATTCAGAGCTTTAATATATGTTTCGTTCAGGACTCTCAGGTCAAATACATTTATTTCAACAGTGTCTTTCAGGAATACACTTATTTTATTAATCAGGTCATCAATATTGTTAATTACAGAGATTTCATTTGTAAAGTTAAGAAGTGATTTCCTGTAATTGTAACTTTCCCTGAAAAACTGACTGTCAACGAAGCCTTTTGCTTTCTTGTTCACAAAATCAAATGAAAACGTGAAAATGATTATAAAAGTGATAATGAATAACTGATTGCTTCCCTTGAAAACTTCCTTGAAATAAGAATTTATTAAAAAAACGAGTATCAGATAAATTATTATTATTGAAACTGTGACTATGCCGAAGACGATACTGCGTTTGATAAGGAATCCTGTATCAAGAATCCTGTATTTCATGATTGAATATCCGAATGATACGGGTATTGCCAGAATCAGTATATTCGGAACGAGGTATAAAGGATTCAGCAGAAAGAACGGCGTTTTATTGAATGTTACAAAGAACAGGTAATAAGTAATCCCCAGCCCGCCTATCAGGAATCCTCTGTTAATAATGGATAAAGATTTTCTTAATGATAAATCTGTAATTGTTTTATATGCCCTTCGGAATAATATTATTCCCCCGGTGTAATAAATCACGTGAAAATACCTGGCATAATACGGAAGAAGCGGGTTGTTAAATACGCCCTTGAACAACATTATGATTATTGCGGGAAGGAATACCATCGAATATACAAGAGCTATTATCAGCTTCCGCCTTTTAAAAGCATAATGTTTAGGGTATGACATGAAAAAATGCACGTATAACGGCGGCATTAACAGCAGGGCAATAAAATAAATAATATTAACTGATACGACAAAAATCCTCTGAATAACGGACAGGTTCTGCGGATTAAAAGAACCGGTAGGATTAATCCCCGAAAAAAGCAGTAGCCCTATCGAAGCGGCGCAGCTGAAAAAAAAGAACAGTCTTGATGTCAGTTCCCTCGGCCTTGAATAACCGACAATTATTCCGACTATAAGAAATGACAACCCGACTATCCAGAAAATTATAAAACTGATATTTACAAATTTATAAACCCATATATTGACCTTCAGTATGTATCCTCCGCGGAGAACGGTGTATTCCACGGTTTCGTTCTTGTGCCTGTTTAGAATCTCCATCGGGTCGATGCCGCGTGTGAATTTTATGTCATTAATTGCTATGAGTATATCCCCGTCTTTTAATCCCGCTTTATCAGCAACACCGTCAGGTATTATGTCTGTTATTAACAATTTCGTGCTGCCCTCCGATGAGTCTATCGGAATCCAAAGGCAGTCGTCTGTGGTCATCCGCCTTGAAAACATGTTGTTTTCAAAAGATATGGCAATAAGGAGAAGGCAAAAGGAAGATATTATCAGTATCAGATATCTTAAGTTGTTTTCCTTTATTTTTTGAATGTATCCCATATCCTTATTTTTTATACGTCTTTACAATGACTAAAGTTATATCATCATGCTGTTCTGCATCTTTCACAAACCTGCTGACTTCGTTAATCAGTTCGTTTTTAATATCCAGCGGTTTTGATTGCCTGTTATGCTTTACCGTATTGATAAGTCTTTCCATCCCGAATTCTTCGTTTTTACTGTTCATTGCCTCATTAAGCCCGTCAGTGTAAAACAATACCAGACTGCCGTCCTCTATCTTTAAATCATGCTCTTCAAGGTTCCTGCTGAATATCTCGTCTCCGTCAAGACCAAGACCCATTCCTCTTGTGTTGAGCAATTCGATAGATCCGTTTTTGGCAAAAATGGCAGGATTGTGGCCTGCCCTCACGAATTTCATGGTTTTCTCTTTTATGTCGAATAGTCCGAGTGTAACTGTTACAAATGACTTCCTTTCAAACTTCTCATATACCTGCCTGTTTACTTCAATCAGTATGTCCTTGGGTGTTTTCATTATTTTTGCCGCAAACCTGATTAATGCCTGTACTTTTGCCATGTAAAGAGCCGCAGGTAATCCTTTGCCTGATACATCCGCAACAACTACCAGTACCCTGTTTTCATCAATCTTTATGACGTCGTAAAAATCGCCTCCTATAATCCTTGCCGGAGCGGAAGTACAGCTTATTTCGATGTTATCGAATGTAAATTCAGTCTTCGGAAGCAGTCCTGTCTGTATGTCTTTTGCGACTTTTAGTTCCTCTTCAAGTTTATTCTTCTTTATTTCTTCATTCCTTAAACGTGAATTTTCAAAAACAATCCCTACATTCGACGCAAGTGTCTTCAGCAGGTCAATGTCCTCGTCAGTGAACTGAACACCCTCGCTTTTTCCCCCTATGTCAATACTTCCGATTATTCTGTCCCTGCGGATAACAGGCAGTACCAGCTGTAATTTCTTCTCTTTTATTAATCTCTGGTATTCTTCAGGAATGGTAATGTCGGTTAACTGTTCAGCCGCTATATTCTTCGGTTCATAATTCGTTCTGAAAAGAAACTTATGAAATCCGACGCATAAGATATTTACATCTTCATCGCTTCTTAAATATCTTTTGTCGCATACCTGAATTTTGAGGTATTTTATACCCATAGTGTCTGAAAGTAAAGTCCTTATCTTTTGTTCAACTTCCTCGATATTGTTCAGATACGGAAGCCCGGCAGAGAATTCAAGAAGTGATTTCCTGTAATTATATCTCGATTTGTAGAATTTCTTGTCAACAAAAGAACTTATCAGTTTGGTAATATAACTGAATGAAAAAATTACAAGTATAATTGTAATTATTGTAATTGACTGCTTATTCCTCAGCTGGTAATAATCATATATTGTATCCAGGAAGTTAATAGCCACAAAATATGCCGCCGCCGTAATCACGGATGCTACCGTGTAAACAATTCCTTTCTTGACAATGAATTCCGTATCCAGAATCTTGTATTTATAAATTGAAATTCCGAACGATATCGGCAGCCCTAGCACAAGCACAACGGGAAGCCTGTATAATATATTCATGTTGGGACTTTCGCTGATAAGTATGAACAATACATAATAATAAACCATGCCGGATATACCCAGAATCAAACCAACCATTAATATTCTTAATGTCTTCTTAACATGTTTATCTTTAATCTTATAATACGACCTGCCAAAAAGAAACAGCCCTGCTATTGATGTTAAGATAGGGGAATATGAGATTATTAAAGTCAGAGTTATATTTTGTTCAAGATACGTAAATGATTCCCTGAACATGGAAGGCATGAACATAAGCACGGAAATCAGATAAACTGACCATATAATAAGTTTCCTGTATCTGAAATTGTAATATGTAGGATAAACCGAGAAGAAATGAAACAACAGCGGAAAAATGAACATGCTCGCTATGAAATAATTAAGCATGAGAAATTCATTGCCTCCGACGTAGTACCATACACCGCCGTACAGAAAGAAACCGAGTGATGACGCCGACCCGAAAAAGAAGAAAACGGCAGAAATTAATTCCCTGGGCTTTGAGATACCTACAAAAAACCCGTTTATCAGAAAACCGAGCCCGAGAGCCGCAAAAATATAAAATATGAAGTGAAAATAACGGTAAACTTTAACTTCGGGATACAGAATCTCATTCCCCCTCAGGATTTCATATACGGCTTTTTTGTCAACTGAATTACTGAGCGCTTTCTGAAATTCCGGAAGATTGTCAACCTTTGTTCCGTTAACGGAGAGAATTATGTCGCCTTCCCGGATTCCGGCAGATTCTGCTGCGCTGTTGCTTAATACACGCCTGACTTCAATATAATTTTTTCCGTCAGTTGATACTTTCTCGGTTTTAAAACTGCCGTCAAGAACAAGGCGGTTTGTGAAAAGTGATTTGAATACCGGGATTCCCCCTATAAACAGGCAATAAAGCGTGATAACAACAATAAATGTTCTGAGTGTAGTTTCGCTGTATTTGCTGAGAATCTTCACTTAATTATATACGGATAAAATCAATAATTGTTATCACTTAAAGGTCATAACCTATTGAGAAATAAAATGTATAATTACCCTTAACTATGCTTCCTTCCGCAAATCCATTTCTTATAATAAAGGTTCGCCCGGCAGAAAAACTTGCCTTGCCGATAGGAGTGTCAAACATTGCCGCAACACCAATCCCGTGCCTGAGGTCTTTGAACCTTATATCTTCCGTATTCTCCCATACCCTGCCCAAATCATACCTTGCTGACAGGTAAGAATCGAAAAACAACTGGAATGGCAGTAAATACCTGTATTCAACTGAACCGACAAGGATTTGTCTTCCTCTCATTTCATCTTCAACCATTCCGTAAAATGAATTTTCACCGCCCAGAGAAAATAATTCATACGTTGGGGTTGTCTTATCACCAAACCCGAAAATAAATTTTGGTTTCAGCACACTGGGATTCCCCAGTTTAAAATGATATGATATGTCAAAATAAATTTTTGTATATGTAAGTCCGCCGCTGAACTGGTTTCTCGCAGATTCGTAAGAATAATTGATTGAACCTCCGCTCGTAGGAAACGGATACTTGTCCTCAGTGTCAACTTTACCGTTGAGTTTCAGCTTGAACAGCCTTAAGTCGCTTTCTTCGGGAATGTCTCCCTGAAGCTGTTTCCTGGAAAGATTGTCATAAAAAACCTGAGCGTAAACTGTTCCGAATTTTTCTAACTGTGTACCGAGTAAAAAACTTGAACCATAAACTACATCACGGTATTCGCCAATCTGATTATTTTCAAGAGAAGTATTTTCGATGGACTCTACATAATTGTATATATCCCTGAATTTGTAATATACGGCAAAATCATATGTAAAAATTGTCCCGAAGAATCTATACGATTTTAAATTGAAACGATATTCCCTGTCTCTCAAACCTCCCCTGATTAACCCTGATATTTCATTTCCGGAACCGAATATATTCTCATTTCTAAGTTCCAGATAACCCTGAAGTTTCCGTTCATTATCAGCCCTGAATGAAAACAATAAATTTCTTGAACTCTTTTCGGTAAGATGTACATCGAGTCCGGGTTTTGAATCTTTTTTATCGTAGTTTAATGACATGCTGACCTGGCTGAAAAGATTAGTACCGTAAACATTTCCTATGCTTTCTTTAAGGGATGACTTAATAACGGGATTATCGGCAGTTACTGTAATTTCATCCAGAATAATTGAACCTTTAGTTTTATTGTTACCTGTTAGATTTATTCCGGAAATCTTTCCGCTGTTCAGATAAATTTCCAGTTCGTTCGCGTCAGCGTTATAATAAAATTTTTCGATATCAATAAAAGATAACTCATTGTCCCGGAGATGCCCGAGTATATCTTCGTAGAAATGAAACATGTCCCTGTTATTAACAGTCCTGGAAATCTTTTCAATACCGTAATTTTCTATAGAATTTATAACTATTTTGATGATGTCAAGGTCCTCTTTTGTCCCGGATTTTAATACATCCCAGCCGAATTCCGTTGTAATAAGAGAATCTTTAATGATGGTTTCCGCTTTATAACGCCTGATATCGCTTCCTTTGTTGAAATTAAGTATAATTGAAGCAAGCTTCGGATATTTAACTGTTTTATATGATATGTTGTTTAAACCGTTTTCCTTTACAATGTCAGCCCAGACCCTGCTGAAAAATCCCGTAGCGTAGATATCATTTATTCTTCTCTCAATTACAGGGTATTTAACGAAATTGTTTTTCTGTTCGGTCTCAATAACCATTTTCAGAGAGTCAGGAATTACGTCAGAATCGAAATAAACATTCGTATTGAATACAAAATTGTTTGAATTGGGAGACGCGCTTTCCTCGAGCTTCTGAATATCACCAAGTATCTTTTCGATGGAAATTTCAGCGGCTATTTCACCCTGTTTTATTATAAATGGAATGTTACGGAAATCAGTTGCTCCTATTCTTCCTACCTCAGGTTTAATAACTATATCAGAACTTTTTAATTGTTCCTCATTTAACTGCGCCATGGTTATGGAAAGAATCTGATCTGCCGTATTAATCGGGTCCCTGAGATCCTCTGTTGTTTTTAACGGACTCGTTGAATTAACGGTAATTATGTAATCTGCACCGTCGTTTCTGGCTATATCTACCGGTATATTTGCAGTAAGGCCTCCGTCAACAAGGTTTTTACCGTTTATTTTTGTAGGAGTGTATAAAAGCGGAAAAGTAAATGATGCTTTGATTGATTCGCTTAAATTACCGTCTTTGAGCACTACCCGCTGTCCGTTATCAAGATTTGTCGCAACAATTGATAAAGGCACCTTTAAAGTTGAGAAATCGTTTTTGGGTTTATACCTTGCGTTCAGAAAAAGAACATTCAGCAATGCGGCAATCTGCTGTCCCGATGATAGCGAGGTAGGGAGCATTGGTTTGACGCCGTCAAGAGATATTGAAAGGAAATTCTTGTCCTGGTTCTTTTTCTGGTCAATATACAGGAATTCTCTTGTGTACTTGTTTGTCAGGGATAACTCCGTTTTCCAGTCGATTGATTCGGTTATCTGCTCAATTTCGGAAGGGGAGTATCCGGATGCATACAGCCCGCCTGTAATAGCGCCGATGCTGGTTCCTGCAATCATATCTATATTGACGTTATATTTCTCAAGTACTCTAAAAACGCCTATATGCGATAAACCTCGTGCACCGCCTCCGCTCAGTACGAGGCCTATCTTTTTGTTGTTTGTTTTCTTAGGAAAAATGTTAAAAAGAGAAGAATCATAATTATCCCTGTTTCTGAAATTCAGTTCAATCCTGCTGACAACGGAATCTGAATTTTCTGAAACGGGATTCGTCTGAGCAGGAACTCCTGTGCCCGTTGCAATAAATACGATCAGAACCAATATTTTAAGACATGTTTTCATCTTTTTTCCCGGCTATTAATCCTGCCAGATAAACAATAAACCCCCCTGCGAGTCCCGGGTACATGGGTTCAGTAAATTCAATCTTAAATATTATCCAAATTAATGAAAATAAAAATGAAACAATCATTCCCCAAAATACATAAGTTTTATCTATAACGAGCTTCCTGAAGTACGAGGAAACAACACTTATAAGGAGTGCCGGAATTGTCAGGCTGCCGATAAGATACCATATCTGAACGACGGACGGAACAAGAATTGCGATTAAAAGCGATATCAGGGATGATATTATAATGCCCGCTTTTGAAAACTGATTTTTGCTTTCGTCCAGGTTTCTGTATTTGGAATATATATCCCTTCCGAGCGTTGTTGCCGAAATAAACAGGTTCGAATGCAGAGTTGACATTATGGTAGCAATCATACCTATGAAAAAGAATCCCTTTGCAAATGAGGGAAGGATGTTCTCCGCAAGAAGCGGATATGACATGGCGGGTTCCGGAATGTTCCTGAGACTCGCCGCCGCGTATAATCCGGTTATCGTTGTCATTGAATCAAACAGGAACCAGAAGCCAAGCGATACAAGGATTCCCGTTCTTGCGGTTTTCCCGGATTTCGCCGCATAACACCTCTGGTGGAATGAAGGGTCAACAATTGCCCATGCGCCAATAAAGAACCAGACGAGAATATAAGGTATTGTATTACCGCCTGTTAATGTTAAATTTTTTAACGGGAGATTCGATTGCAGGTAATCGAACCCGCCGAATGAAGTAAAACAAAACGGAATTATGATGCCGAATCCGGCAAACATCAGAATAAATTCAAAGATGTTTACCTTAACGTCAGCATTCAGCCCGCCTTTGTACAGATATGCAACAGAAATAATAAGGCAAATGGTCATTGCCAGCCATAATGGGATTCCGAACACCATAGAGGTCAGCAATCCCAGCATGAATACATAAGGAGCGGGCGTAACGAGAAGAAACACCATTAATGCGCCCATCATGCTGACTTTTCTGCCGTAAACTTTCTCGAGTTTATCGGGTATGGTGTAAAACTCAGTTTTCCTGATTTTTGATGCAAGGAAGAATGCAAAAAGTAATATAAAGAAATAATAAGGGAACGCGTAAAGGAACCATGCTGATACGCCGAAATTATACGTGAATTCTCCGATGCCGAGAATCCCGCCGTAGAAGGAAGATACAAGCGTTGCTACGAATGCCGGAAGTGTGAGTTTTCTTCCCATTACAAGGTAGTCAGTGGTGTCCGAATCTTTTTTGCCCGCCCTGAATCCTATGAAAAGCGCTGCGGCAAAATAAAAGATTATTATCAGGTAATCATATATGCTGAAATTAATCATCCGGAATAATTATCAATTATCGTGTGTATTAAACAAAATGCTTTTTGAAAAGAAGCAGACTGCCTTTTTTAAATTCAACGCTGATGTTTTTTGCGGCTGAAACATTGAGCGTTCCTTCTCTTGTTCCGAGTTCAAGAGATTCATTCCGGAGTTTGTATTTCAATCCTTTCGTGGTTATTCCTTCTGCTGAGGGCATCGGCATAAGGGATACTGTATGTCCTTTCCTGTAACTGAATGAAGTTTTCCTGTTTATGTAATAAATCTCAAATTCTTTATCGATTATCCGGATGTTCAGGATTTCTGAATATCTTTTAAGAACACTGAAATTGTTTATTGTGTGGTCCGGACGGTTGCTTGCGGCGCCGAAAACAGTTATTTTATTGAGATTCATTTCTATGCAGTATAGCAATGTTTTTTCGAAATCAGTGGTTTCCTGGTCTTCAATACGTCTTATTTCGACATTTTTCCGGTAAAAGTACCTGCGCGCTGACGGATTCAGGGAGTCTAGGTCTCCGAGAATGATATTCGGGATGATTTTTGTGCCTGTCAGTCCGTTTGCGCCTCCGTCAGCACAAATTATGTAAGAACCTTTCGTGCAGAATTTATTTATCACCCTGTGCGGTGGCAGTTCACCGTTTAGAAAAATTATGATATTCTGTTCTTTCATATACTTAATTGACAATGTGCTTAATTTAATATGTGCTTAATATATGCCTAATTTAATATGTGCTTAATTTAATATGTGCTTAATATATGCTTAATTTACAATACGTTTTATTTACTATGTGCTTACTATATGCTTAATTTACTATGTGCTTACTATATGCTTAATTTACTATGTGCCTAATTTAAAACAAATTATGCATTTTTTGTTTTGAATGCAATTTAAAGAAAATAAAAGTTATTGACAATTAAAACGAAAGAACTCCGTTAGGAGTGAAACATTTGTAGCAAAACAGCATTAAAATGTCTTCATCTTTTTGCTTTCACCTCCGGTGAAAGCAAAAAGGGTTTTGGAGAAATATATTTGGATATAGTAAAAATAACCCCGGCGCATAAAGTAAAATAAACCGGTCTGTGTAGGTCGTCCGCCGCGGCGGACCTGCGACCACTGAACACAGAAAACATGTAAAGAGCAGAAAGAAAAGAACTTTTGCCACAAAATACACTAAATTCACAAAATACACGAAATAGAGCATAAATCTTTGGTCTGCGGCGCTAAGATCGAGAACAGACTGCCCGAAAATTTTCCACGAATTTTACTAAATTAGACGAAATAAACAAATTACAAAAGAACCCCGTAAGGGGTGACATTATTTTAGGAAATAAGGAACACCCATTCATCGAACCGCGTAGCGGTGACATTATTTTAGCATCAGAGAATTTCATTCCCTTATTCTTACACGAAACAGTATGACCGTTCAAATTAAAATATAAAAAATCCCCGGAAGTTTATCCCGATGTCATCGGGAGGAGTGGTGGATTCCGCGCAGCGGAAGACGGGGTGGGTAGCTTATATGGCTTTAGTGTATTCAGTGTTTTTCGTGGGTAAAGTTCTTCCGGTTCTAACTATTTTCTGTATAACTGTTTTCTATTTTCCCGTTTTCCAATTCACTGCTCTCAGTTTATTTCGTGGCTAAAGTTCTGCGTAATCGCAGCCTGTCCCGACGTGTCGGGAAAATCTGAGGATATATTCTCTTGTTCTTAACCTGATAAATTCTCTTTTTCGTGCTATTTCGTGTATTTAGTGGGCAATAATTCTGTGAAATTCGTGTAATCCGTGATTAGTTTTCCTGTTCTTAACCTGATAAATTCTCTGCGTAATCTGAGGACATCTCTTAGGAATTCCATATCTGAAGCATAGTTTTGCAGTAATCAGGCGGAGATTGATTTATGAATTAATTAGAAACGTGAAATACAGTATTTTATAACCTGATATAAATTTGTTTTATAATTGAATTTTTTTAATCCATACATATTGTTCGGACTGATAGCAGTAGCAATCCCGGTTCTGCTGCATATTCTGAATCTGCAAAAGGTGCAAAAAATGGAATTCAGCACCCTGATGTTCCTGAAAGAACTGCAGAAGAGCCGATTCAGGCGAATCAGGGTTAAGCAATGGCCTTTGATGCTGACGAGGATACTTATCATTGTGTTTCTGGTGCTTACGTTCGCGGACTTTTTCATCGAAGGATATTCCTCAGGCGGCAAAGACATTACCAAGCTCGGATTGATTTTCGCGGACAGTTCTTACAGCATGAATATCATTGACGGGCAGGATTCGATGATGAAAACTGCGGCAATTTTGCAGGATAAAATTACAGGGTTGTATTCATCAACAGATGAAGTCAGGATATTTCATCCCGGAGTCGATGCTAAATTCGATACATCATTCACATCACAACAGCTGAAGCCGTATCTCCCGGGAATTCTGATGAAGTCGGCAGAAGAAACGGAGAAATTCAATTATCCAGTAAAAGAGGTATTCGTAATTTCAGATTTTCAGAAGATAAATTTTAATTATGCAGGTTCCGGCGCTGATGATAAGACTTATTACTATTTCATTAATTCATCCGTGAAAAATTATCCGAATATTTCCGTCAACAGGCTGGAAGCAGTAACAAAAATCCCTGAACCGTCAAGGCCGCTTACATACAGAGCAGTAATAAAGAATCACAGCGCTAACATTATCACGAACGCAGCGCTTGTTTTAAATGCGGACGGAATTAAACAGGAAGAAAAAACCGTGACGCTGAATCCTTATGAACGTAAGGAAATATATTTTACCTTTAACAGCAAAAAAACAGGATTTCTGAGAACCGATGTAATATTCAACGCGCAGGACGGGCGCCTTGACGCATTAAAAGAAGATAATTCATACACTGAAATTATATACATACCCGATAAAATAAATATCGGTATTATAAGCAGAAATTCAGTTGAGGCGGAAAACATAAAATCGGTATTCGACGCCGCAAATAGGATTTCGGGGAACGGGAATGTTTATGATTATAGGATTTCAGGGAACATACCTGATTTAAATTCGTATGATGTACTGTACATCTGCGGATTCGATAAATTCACTACCGGTGAAACCGATGAAATCAAAAAGTATTTAAGCGCAGGCAAGGGGGTTTTTATATTCCCTGCGGAAAACATCGATTTCGAATCGTACAACAGAACAGGTGAGTTCAAATTAACGGAAAAAATAAAACCATCTGCCGAATTATCCATTGCCGGACTGTATTCTGAAAGCCCTTTGTTTGAAGGTGTTTTCAGGGATGCGGACAGGGTAATAAGGGAAAGTGATTTTGATAAAGTGAAAATAAACGGGCAGTATAAAATCACACTTTCGGAAAAGGACATAAACCTCATTAAAATGCAAAACCTTCTGCCGCTGTTGATTGAATCAAGAACGGGAGATGGTTCTCTGATTATGTCAGCCGTTTCAGGCGGAGAATCAATGTCTGATTTCTCAAAGCATGCTTTGTTCGCGCCTGTTATACTGAAATCTGCGGGATACCTTTCTTACATAAAAACAATCGAAAACAGAACAACCGCTTACATTAATCACGACACGCTGGAGAGCGATTTGAGCAGGATATCGGAAAGTGAATTGAACGAAGTCCTGAAAGCGTCAGGTATAAAGAATTTTAAAATTATTTCAGGCGAAAAGAAATTTGAAGAAATAAAGCAGATAGTAGAAGACAACAGAAAAGGGAAGTCATACTGGCTCTACACACTGATAGCAGTGCTTCTGCTCACCGCATTTGAAATATTCCTGATAAAAAAAGTATATAAATCCTCTACAGTTTCCTGATGATTTTTGCGGGCACTCCTGCCGCAACAGTGTTTGCAGGAACATCTTTTGTCACGACTGCACCGGCTCCGATTACAGCATTCTCGCCGATTGTAACGCCGCAGAGTATAGTCGCAGATGAACCTATTGAAGCGCCGTTTTTAACAATGGTTTCAACAACTTTCCAGTCGGCTTCTGACTGCATGCTTCCGTCTTCGTTCACGGAACGCGGATATTTATCGTTAATGAACGTTACATTATGCCCTACAAAAACATTATCACCGATATGAACGCCTTCGCAGATAAACGTATGCGTTGAAATCTTGCAGTTTTTCCCGACGGAAGCGTTCTTCTGGATTTCCACGAAAGTTCCGATTTTGGTATTATCGCCGATTTCACATCCGTAGAGGTTAACGAAGTCGAATATTTTAACATCTTTTCCGAGTTTTACGTTGTTGATATTTTTGTTATCCATGGCATTGGTTTAGTGGAATAAATTACAAATGTGAGAATTAAAAAACAATTGAGTATAAGGGTTTTCCGTAATAATAAAAAATGGTGGGGGGGTGACAAAAAGTGGCCGAATTGGCTGAGTATTTTTATTGTTTCTAAAATAAGTATCGATAAAACAATATGATAATTTTTTAAAAATTAATTTTCCTGACATTTCAGCCAAAACCGCCACAGGGGTAAAATAAAGTTTTAATAATCAGCAGTTTATTGAGTAGAGGGTATGTCAAAAGGTATGTCATTTTGTCAGTTGATGTTTGTTGGTTTTGCGGCAATGTTTATTATGACAAAGAGCTGTGTAAAGGTAGGGAATTCGGTTTTGAAAATGTTATCATGGTGTGATAATTTTTGGAGGGGGGAAAAAATTAAATTAAAAATAAAATATAAAAAATAAAATATAACCGCGTAGCGGTGACATTATTTTAGGAAATGAGATTATGTGATTATAATATACCGTCAGGTGGAAACACCTGACGGTCACAGGGAACCCCGTAGGCCTGCCTGCCGCAGGCAGGGGTGACATTATTTTAGGATGGAAGATATATATCAGAATGAACCCCGTAGGCCTGCCTGCTAAACCTGCCTGCTAATGGCAGTGGCAG
>Ga0208980_10001420_pt1 | contig 14471 bp, 7 predicted proteins | sample WetSurMetagenome_3_FD_187993 | JGI IMG/M metagenome (GOLD analysis project Ga0208980, IMG submission 187993) | Wetland microbial communities from Twitchell Island in the Sacramento Delta, sample from surface sediment Aug2011 Site A1 Bulk (version 2) | ecosystem: Environmental > Aquatic > Marine... | reverse complement strand
GGTGATGAGCGTGCGCTTGATGTGCTGGTGGAGCTGCTTAGTGACGATACAGCAGAAATAAGGAGGCTTGGCGCATGGGCGCGGCATGGACGGGAGGCGCTTGATCTCTTGCAGCGCGAGTCCGTCGATCTAGTGCTGCTCGATCTGATGATGCCCGAGCTCGACGGCTTCGACGTGTTGGCGGCGATGCGCGACAATCCGGCGACGCGCGACATCCCCGTGATCGTGTTGACGGGACAGGCACTGACCGAGAAGGACATGGCGCGGCTGAATCGCGGCGTGGCGACGGTGCTGCGCAAGGGCCTGTTCAGCGTGGAAGAGACGCTGGCCCATCTCGATGCGGCGCTAGAGCGCAAACGCAAGCTAAGCGCCGATGCCCAACGACTGGTGCGCCAAGCGATGGCCTACCTGCACGAACATTACGCCGAACCCATTTCGCGTGAAGACCTCGCGCGGTACGTGGGCATGAGCGACGATTACCTGACGCACTGCTTCCGCCAGGAAGTGGGCATGACGCCCATCGCCTACCTCAATCGCTATCGCGTCGATCAAGCGAAACAACTCCTGAAGGACACCTCGCAGAGCATCACCGACATCGCGTTAGCTGTGGGCTTCTCCGACAGCGGCTACTTTAGCCGCGTGTTCCGGCGGGAAGTGGGATTGTCGCCGGAAGCGTTTAGGCGAGAGAAGAGTTGATCAAGACACCGGATGAACACCGGATATACGGATAGCCGATTACACCATCCGTTTATCAGTTGCCTATCCGTTGCCACACTCCACCTTCCCCTCGCTGGGAAAAGGCCGGAGTGAAGATAAACCCCTCGGAAAAATCCCCCTTCCTCCCGCTTTTCTCCATGCCACCCACCTCTCAAACCCCTACAATGGGATGAAACGCCCACGCGGGAGCGCTTCCGCACGCGTTTCAGGCAGGTGGCCCCATGTCCAAACTCACCCTCGACGAGATCGCTACTCTGGCGGGCGTCTCCCGCTCTACCGTCTCACGCGCCCTCAACAATCAACCGCGCGTCAGCGCTGAAGTGCGTGAGCGAGTGCAGCACATCACGGCCTGCACCGGCTACGCGCCCAACACCGCCGCGCAACTCTTGGCACAGCAACGCCGCCTGCCGCTGATCGCCGTCGTCATCAACGAACCGACGGACACGCTCTTCAGCAATCCCGAGCTGGGCCGCATCATGGCCGACGTATCAGCGGCCTGTTTGAGTAATCATTGTCTATGCGCGCTCTACCTGCTCAACGGCGTGGCACGGCTGCCCGCACTGCATCCCCCGCTCATCGCCGGAGCGATCGCCGTGGGCGCGCAATCCGCGCAAATCGCGACACAACTTCACGCGCGACATCTGCCTGTGATCGTGCTCGATCGCTATACCGTGCCCGATCACGCTGATCTGGCGGCGGCGATCAAGCAGTTCCTTCAGCCGCGCGTGGCAAGCCCAGTGAGTCCCGCATGAAGATCGATCGCTTCGACCAACATCAACGCTTCATCATCGAAAATTACGACTCGGCTCGACCCTTTAGCAGTTTTCTCCCCGGTATCGCCGGGCCGCGCGGAGTGCCGCTCTGGGTGTTCACGGTTAATCGCGGACAGGCCATCGCCAGCTTCGGCGTCGAGAGTAAAGATCAACCCATCGTCGAATTTCAACCGGCGAATAAAGCCTATCAACTCACGTCCTATCTGGGCTTCCGTACTTTTCTCAAATTCGACGCGCAGACCTACGAACCCTTTGCGCCCGCGACCTCGATCGATCGTGCCATGTTCATCGGCATGAACGAGTTGGAACTGCAAGAGGTCAACCAGCCGATCGGGTTACAGACCAACGTCGTGTATTTCAGCGTGCCGCAGGAAAATTTCGCCGGGCTGGTGCGGCAGGTGACGTTCACCAATATTTCCAATCGACCACTCCACCTCGAAGTACTCGACGGTTTGCCAGCCGTCATTCCCTACGGCGTCAACAATGCGCAGCTCAAAGAGATTGGCCGCACCATCGAAGCGTGGATGGAAGTCTTCAATCTCGATCAGCGCCTGCCGTTCTATCATGTGCGGGCCAGCGTCGTCGACAGTGCCGAGGTCGAAGCGATCGAAGCCGGGCACTTTGCGCTGGCCTTTGTCGATCGCAGCGATCGGGTCGATCAACTGCCCGTGCTTGTCGATCCCAACCTCGTGTTCGGGCACAACACGGCGCTCAGCACACCCGATCGATTTTACGCGACCCCCTTAGCTGCGCTCTTCCAGCAGACGCAGATCGCCGTCGGCAAGACACCCTGTGCTTTCTTCGGCGCGACGATCGATCTGCGGCCCGGTGAAGCGATCACCCTCCACAGCGTCTATGGTCACGTTAGCGCCATAGCGCAGCTGCCCGCCGTGCGCGAGCGCGTGCTGAGCGTCGCACATCTGAACGAGATGCGCTGCACCTCCAACACGCTCACGCAGCAACTGACCGACGTGATCGATACCCACACCGCCGATCCGAGCTTCGACGCTTATTGCCGCCAGACTTTTCTCGATAATGTTTTGCGCGGCGGCTGGCCGATCGTTTGGAACGACAAGGTCTACCACCTTTACTCGCGCAAACACGGCGATCTGGAACGCGACTACAACGCCTTCGCATTGGCCGCCGAGTTCTACTCGCAGGGTAACGGCGCGTATCGCGACGTGAATCAGAATCGCCGCAGCGATGTGCTCTTCGAGCCGCGCGTGGGTGATTTCAACGTGCGCGCCTTCATGAGCCTGATTCAGGCCGATGGGTACAATCCGCTAGTGATTCAAGGCAGCACCTTCAATTTGTCCGCAGATCAACGCGCTGTGCTGCTGAAGCAAGTCGCACAGCCTGCAGTGCTTGAACCGCTCCTCAGTCAATCTTTCACACCCGGCAAGTTATTGAAATTCATTAGCGATCACGACGTTCAATTAACCATCACGCCGGAAGAATTTCTCGATCAAGTCATGAGCATCGCCGCGCAGCACCTCGAAGCAAAATTTGGCGAAGGCTACTGGATCGATCACTGGACGTACAACCTCGATCTGATCGACAGTTACCGCGCCGTCTATCCTGATCGGCAGCACGCTCTGCTCTTTGAATCAGCGCTGCCCTGGTTCGACAATCCCGCGCGGGTTCAACCTCGCAGCCAGAAGTATGTGCTGGTCAATAGTCAACCGCGCCAACTCAATGCGGTGATCAAAGACGAAGAGAAAGCCGCGCTCATTGCCACACGCGAGAGCGAACGCAACTGGCTGCGCGTCGATGACGGTCGCGGCGCGGTGTATCGCACGACGCTGTTCAACAAGCTGGTGATGCTGGCCACCATCAAATTTGCCACACTCGATCCATGTGGCATGGGCCTCGAGATGGAAGCGGGTAAGCCGGGTTGGTATGACGCGCTCAACGGCCTGCCGGGCCTATTCGGATCATCGCTCGCCGAAACGTTCGAATTACAGCGGCTGCTTGAGTTCCTCACCAGCTCACTCTCGCTTATTGGCTCTTCGACCGCGTCCCCGCGGTTTGCGGGCGTGGAAGGTAAAGCAATCGAGTTGCCGATCGAAGCGAGTTCGTTGTTGCGTGACGTGGCGACTCGCCTGCAAGAATTCAACACCTCTGCTGACCCTCAGCGCGACTTTGCTTACTGGGATGCGGTATCAACCGCCCGCGAAGAGTATCGCGCCGCCATCCGCTTTGGTTTCTCCGGCGAAGCGCAAACGATCTCCAAACAAGAACTGAGCGAAGCGCTGGCTTTGTTCGCCGCCAAAGTGCAGAGCGGTGTGCAGCGCGCCCTCGATCTCAACGACGGCATTCCGCCGACCTACTTCACCTATCGCGTCGAAGATTACGACGTGCTTCGTGAAACCGACGCGCAAGGTCGTCCGTTCATTCGCGTGAAACGCTTCACTCCGCAGGTATTACCGTTATTCCTTGAGGGACCGATGCACGCCTGCAAGGTCTTGCCGCGCGACGAAGTTGCACACCTTTATCAGCAGATCAAAGCCAGCCCGCTGTTCGATCGAGAACTGAAGATGTACAAAATCAACGCCTCGCTGGCCGATCAGCCACACGACATCGGGCGAGCGCGCGCTTTTGTGCCGGGTTGGCTGGAAAACGAATCGATCTGGCTGCACATGGAATACAAGTATCTGCTCGAAGTGCTGCGCGCCGGGTTGTATGCAGAATTCTTTGAAGACTTCAAAGCGGCGCTGGTGCCTTTTCTTGATCCGCAAATCTATGGCCGCAACCCGCTGGAAAATTCATCATTCATCGTCAGCAGTGCGCACCCCGATCGATCGCTGCACGGCGCGGGCTTCGTGGCGCGGCTCAGCGGTTCGACCGCCGAGTTCTTGAGCATGTGGCAGTTGATGTTCATCGGCCCGCAGCCGTTCTTCATGCACGGCGGCGAGTTGCAATTGAAGTTCCAGCCCGCCCTGCCCGGCTGGTTATTCGCGGAAGACAACACGATCACGTTCAAGTTTCTGGGGCAATGCACCGTGACCTATCACAATCCGCGCCGCATGGACACGTTTAACGTGGAGACGCACATCCAGCGGATCGAGTTAATCGATCGGGCGGGTGAACCAACGGAAATTCCGGGCAACATCATCGGCGCGCCGTGGGCCGCGCAAATCCGATCGGGCGACGTGGCTCGCCTCGATCTGCATCTGGAGTAGATCGATGGAAGAGATCTCTTTCTCGGTATTCAATCACGGCGCGGACGCCATCACCCTCCTGCGATCTTTGCTGGCCGAGTTCGAGCAGAAACAACACGTGCGCGTGCGCCTGACGGTGCTGCCCTTCGAGGGCGCCTGGAACGCGATGGTGCGCATGGCGTTGTATATGGACGGGCCTGATGTTTCCGCCGTAGGCACGTCGTGGGTGGGCGATTTTGTGCGCATGAATGCGCTGCGCCCGTTCACCGCAGCGGAGATCCACACGCTGGGTCAGGCCGAGAGCTATTTGCCGGCCAGCTGGCAAAGCGCCGTGCTGTCTGACGAGCAGGGCTCCGCCGTGTGGGCCGCGCCGTGGCTGGCCGATGCGCGCGTCGTCTGCTATCGCCGCGATGTGCTGGAGCGCGCCGGCATCGAAGCCGCGACGGCATTTCAAACGCCCGAACAATTTGCGAAAACGTTGCAGCAACTGCGCACGGCGGGTGTAGACATACCCCTCACCATCCCCACGCGATCGTCGCAGCTGGCCGTTCACAATTTGGCGAGTTACATCTGGAACATGGGCGGCAACTTCCTCGACGAACGCGACAGTGCGCTGGCGTTCGATCGTCCAGAGGCGTTGGCGGGGATGCGCCACTACTTCGATCTGGGGCGCTATCTGGCCGCCGAGGTACGCGGTGGCGATGATACGCACTCGGATGACATCTTCCGCGCCGGGCGCGCCGCCATCACGTTTGGCGGACATTGGCTGCTGCAAGATCCGCGTATCGACCCGCTGCTGCTGGCCGCACTCGGTGTAGCACCGCTGCTGGATGTGCCCTTTATCGGCGGCTACCATTTGGTCGTCTGGCGCTTCAAGCACCAATCGGCCGCTGTGTTGAAGTTGGTGGAATTCCTCGCGGGCCGGCAAACTCCGTTGTCGCTTTATCCTGCTTTTGGGTTGCCGGCGCGCGTCGAGATTTTGGAGCAAGCGCCCGGCCTGCAGGTGCCGCCCTTCCCCGCTTATGCGCCGATGCTAAAGAGCGGTCGATCATTTCCGGCAGGCCGCATGTGGGGTCTGATTGAAAAGCAGCTGGTCGATGTGCTCCCGGCGATCTGGACAGACGTGCTGGCGAGTGACGATCCCGATCTCACCGCCATTCTCGATCGGCACGTCGTGCCCCTGGCGCAGCGCTTGCGGTTGATGTTGAAGGCGTAGCGATTAGGAACCGGTTTCTCAAATCAAGAAGGTCGATATGACAGCAACCACGTGGCAGTTCACCGACAACGATGGCTCATTCCAACTCGATGCGCCGCAGGCTAGCAGCTATCTCTATTTTCCGTTGCTGAATGAAGCGGGGCTGGTGTCGGTGGTCACGCCCACGCTGCACGGCGACATCAAGACCAATCAAAACACTTTTCTGACGTTGCCCGTGTCCGTTGAAGATCTGCACGCGTCGCGCTCTTCGCGCAACTTCTGGGTGGATGTAAAAGGAATTGGCGCGTGGTCAGTCACCGGCAACTCGGCGCGGCAAATCGTGGAAGGCACCGACGAGGTCAAGGTGCGCGCCGGGCTTTTGTGGCACGCGATCGAGCGCACCCACTCGACGCTGGGCTTGCGCGCCGAAGTGATCAATTTCGTGCCGGCCCATCCCGATCAAGTGGAACTGATGCGCGTGACACTGACCAACACCTCCGATCGCGCTCTGACCTTAACGCCCATCGCGGCCATTCCGATCTATGGCCGCTCCGCGGATAACCTGCGCGATCACCGTCACGTGACCTCACTGCTGCACCGCACGCGGACGCAGCGTTACGGCGTGATCGTGAAGCCGACGCTCTCCTTCGATGAGCGCGGCCATCAACCCAACTCGATCACTTACGCGGTACTGGGCGCCGATGAAAATGGCGCACCCCCGATCGAGTTCTTCCCGGCGATTGAGGACTTCATTGGCGAAGGCGGCACGCTCGATTGGCCGGAAGCCATCGTCGAGAATAAGCGGGGCGTCGGTGCGGATGTTGCGATCGACGGTTATGAATCGATCGGCGGCTTGCGCTTCGCTGCGATCGATCTTGCGCCGGGGCAAAGCAAATCATTCGTACTCGTGCTCGCCATTCTCGACGGCTCGATCACACCCGACGAATTGATCGAGCGCTACGGAAATGCGCAGAAGTTCAATCAAGCCTTGACGGATACGCAAGCCTACTGGTCGCAGAGATTAGCGACGTTGGACTTCCATACGGGTGATACACGCTTCAATCACTGGCTGAAGTGGGTCACACTGCAACCGATTCTGCGGCGCATCGCCGGCAATTCGTGGCTGCCCTATCACGACTACGGACGTGGCGGGCGCGGCTGGCGCGATCTATGGCAGGACATTCTGGCGCTGCTCATGACCGAAACCGGCGATGTCAGTGAACTCTTATTCGGCAACTTCGCGGGCGTACGCTGCGACGGCAGCAATGCCACCATCATCGGCAGCGCGCCCGGCGAATTCAAAGCCGATCGCAACAACATCCCGCGCGTGTGGATGGATCACGGCGCGTGGCCGCTGCTCACCACGAAGCTCTACATCGATCAGACCGGCGACCTCGCCTTCCTGCTGCGCGAGCAAACCTATTTCAAGGATCGCCTGATCTATCGCACGCAACAACGCGACGACGAGTGGCAGGCCGAGCAAGGTACACAGCAGAAAACGGCCTCCGGCGAAGTGTATCGCGGCACCGTGCTGGAACATCTGCTGTTACAACATCTGACGCCGTTCTTCAATGTGGGCGAGCACAACATTATCCGCCTCGAAGGCGCGGACTGGAACGACGGCCTCGACATGGCGCGCACGCGCGGCGAGAGCGTAGCGTTCACGGCGCTGTATGCCAGCAACTTCAAGCAGCTTAGTGAGTTGGTATTGGCGCTGGAAAAGTTAGGCGTCACCGATGTGGAGATCGCCGCCGAGATGATCCCCCTGCTCGATACAGTGCAACAGGCGCTTGACTACAACTCCATTGCCGCGAAGCATGAGTGTTTGAACGGTTACTTTGAAAGCGTACGGCATACGGTGTCGGGGCAAAAGGTACGCGTGAGTCTCATCGATCTAACGAACGATCTGCATCGCAAAGCCGAGTGGCTGACGGCACATCTGCGCGCGCAAGAGTGGCTCACCAACTCCGACGGCTTGAGCTGGTTCAACGGCTACTACGACAACGACGGCCAGCGCGTCGAGGGTGATCACGCCAACGGCGTGCGGATGACGCTGACAGGCCAGGTCTTCACGCTGATGGGCGGCAGCGCTACAGATGAGCAGGCCCGCGAGATTGTGCGCGCGGCTAATCGTTATTTGTATGAGCCGGCGATGGGCGGTTATCGCCTCAACACAGATTTTGGTGAAGTGCTGCTCACCCTCGGACGCTGCTTCGGCTTTGCCTTCGGCCACAAAGAAAACGGCGCGATGTTCAGTCACATGGCCGTGATGTATGCCAACGCGCTGTATCAACGCGGCTTCGTCGCCGAGGGACACAAGGTGCTGAGCGAACTCTATCAGCACTGCCAGAATTTTGAAGTAAGCCGCCTGTATCCCGGTCTGCCGGAATACATTAGCGCGCGCGGACGCGGGATGTATCCGTATCTCACCGGCTCGGCCAGCTGGTATTTGTTGACGTTGATTACAGAGGTCTTTGGAGTGAGAGGTGCGTTGGGCGATCTGGTGTTAGCGCCCAAATTGCTGGCGGCGCAATTCGACGCGCAGGGCCAGTGCGGTCTCAAGACGCTGTTTGCGGAACGTTCGATCGAGGTGGTGTATCACAATCCGGCGCGACTCGAATATGGCGCGTATCAGATTGAAGCGATCACGCTCGACGGGGTCGCCGTGCAGTTCGATCGGGTTGGCGGGGCTGCGCGGATCGATCGGGCGGTGTTGGCCGCGCTTGATGCCGATCGATCGCACACGCTCGACGTGACATTGGGAGATCGATCGTGATCGACGAAAGCCTGCTGGAAATCCGCAAGTACACCGGCGAAGGCTATTTGCCGTTGATCCATTACGGCGCATGGCGCGTGGCGATGCTGCGTTACATCGACGAACTGCTGCCGGAGAACATCGGCAAGGTGCAGCGCCACGACAACACCGACGAAGTGTTCGTGCTGCTCAAGGGGCGCTGCATGCTCTTCATCGCCGAAGGCGCTAATCGGGTTGAAGAAATTCACGCAGAAGATATGCAGCCGTTGAAGCTCTACACCATCAAGCGCGGCACGTGGCACACGCATACCCTCGATCAAGAAGCCATGGTCTTGATTATCGAAAACGACGACACCGGCCCGGCTAATTCGCCGGAAATGGAACTCAGCGCGGAGCAACGCGCGCAATTAGCGATATTGACACACGAACTGTGGAAAGATAAACCTCAGGAGGCCTACCTGGCAATGAACTGACCCTACTCCACACTTTCTCATCAATTCTGCAAACTCTATGAAAGGAAAGAACATGTCTAAGATAAAAGTTCTCAACGTGCTCGTGGCCACCGCGTTGATCATGAGCTTCCTGTTCAGTGGATCAACTCCGGCGGCGACCGCCGTGCCGCGCTCAGTCGAGAGCGAGATCACCGTGCCGCTCGAACTGGTTCCACAACAACCAATGGCTCTGCCGCTCATCGACGATTTTCAAAGCGGCTTGACCAGCTGGTTCCAGTACGGCGACTGGGGCAGCGGCGCGGCGCTGACACAGACGCTGCCCTACACCACCAGCATCTCCACCGTGGGTGTGATCAGCAACACCGTGCTGAAAGTGGACTACGTCAACGCCGGTTGGGGCGTGGGCACCGGCAAGGACACCATCCCCTTCCAGGACTGGAGCAGCTTCGACGGCTTCCGTTTCTGGTTCAAAGGCACCAACAGCGGCGTGGTCTACAAGATCATCCTCACCGACAACGGCGGAGAACGACTGGCGACTAAGTTCACCGACAACTCCACCGGCTGGCAGCAACTCTCCTTCCCCTGGCAGGTCTTCTATCGCGATCCCGACTTCCAGCCCGGCGGCGAGCCGAATGACGGCCCTACCCTGACCGCCGTGCAAGCCTTCGCCTTCGCTCCGACTGCTGCCGGCAGCGGTACCTTCTACCTCGATCAAATTGGCCTGATCGGTCAGTCCACAGGCGTCGTGCTGCCCAAAGCAGGCTTCCCCAATCAGTCGTACAGCGTGAGTGAAGGTGTCGGCGCAGCGCAGATTCCAGTGCAGCTCAATGCGACTCCGGCGACCACCGTCACCGTGGACTACGCCACCATCGGCGGAACCGCTACGATCAATGTGGACTACACGCCGGTCAGCAGCACTTTGACCTTCGCGCCCGGCGTTACGGTAATGACGGCGACCGTGCCGATCACCGACGATGCCGCGTATGAACTGGCCGAGACGATTGTGCTGTCGCTCACCGGAGCCAGCGGCGCTACAATCGGCCTCTACAACCCGACGACGATCAATCTCATCGACAACGACCCTGCACCCGACAGCCTGCTAATCGACAACTTCGAAAGCGGCTTGACCACCGGCAAAGACATCTTCAACAACCAGATCGGCTACTCCACGTGGGGCTCGACGCAGGGCAACGTGGCGATCACTGTCACCAGCGGCATGACCTATACCGGTGGCACACTACCCAATAGCGTCTTGAAGGTCACCAGCAACATCGAGAGCTGGGGCGGCTTCACCGACGCCTTCAAGGATGATCAATCGTGGGGCCATCAAGACTGGAGCCGTTACGACGGGCTGCGCTTCTGGTTCTACGGCACCAACAGCGGCAAGCAGATCCAGATCGAAATCTTCGACAATCGCCAACTGGAAAACACGGGCGATTCGGCCGAGCGCTACTATCAGCGCTTCACCGACAACTTCAGCGGCTGGCAGCAGATTTCTCTGCCCTTCGCGTTCTTCCAGCGCCGCACCGATTTTCAACCCGGCGGCGCGCCGGCTGACGGCTTGAACCTGACCGAGGTCTCCGGTTACGCTTTCAACATGCCGTCGGTTGCCAGCGAGACGATCTACTATGTCGATCAGGTGGAACTCTACGGCGATCTGAGCGCGCATCCCGCCTCGACGCGCGACAACTTCTCGGCGTATGCCTACGGCGCGATCGAAGGTGAACCGCTCGTTGCGAAAATCACGCTCAATAACGCGGCGGCCGTGCTGATCACGGTGACCTACGTCATCACGGCCGATACGGCCACTTACGGACTGGACTTCACCGGGCCACTCAGCGGCACAATCGTTTTTGCGGCAGGCGAAGTTACCAAGACGATCGCCGTGTCTACCGTCGACGATCACAAGCCCGAAGCGCGCGAGCAGATCAAGATCAGCCTCACTAGCAGCAGCGGTGCGTCGATCGGGTATGTGAGTCGCGCGCTGTTCGTCATCATCGACAACGACACGCCCGATCCCAAGATGATCGACGACTTCGAGAGCGGCGTACCCACCGCGTTGAAGCCCTATGGCAACGTCACAGTGATAACGCAGAGCGTGCTCGCCACCGATCCATTGGCGGTGCCGGGACAAAACCCCGACAACAATATCCTGCACGTAACCTACAACCTGCCTACCGGCACGACGGGCGGCTTCACGCGCAAGTTCGATACACCGAGGGACCTCAGTCAATCGGACGGCATCAGCTTCTGGTATTACGGCAGCGGATCAGGGCGAACCATCACCTACACGCTGCTCGACAACGGCCAGCCCGATCCAGGTTCTACGAACTGGACGTTAGCGTGGAGCGATGAGTTCAGTGGCACGATCGGCTCTGCGCCCAATCCCGCTAACTGGGGTTACGACATTGGCGGCGGCGGCTGGGGCAACAACGAGTGGGAATACTACACCAACAGCCGTGACAACTCGGCGCTGGATGGCAACGGCAATCTCGTCATCAATGCCATCACCAACACGAATCCGCTATACACCTGCACCAGCAGCAGTCCCACCGGCCCCGGCGGCCCGTGCTATGCCACGTCGGCGCGATTGCTCTCGGCGGGCAAGCAAGAATTCGCATACGGCCGTGTGGAAGCGCGCCTGCGCATTCCGAAGGGACAAGGCATCTGGCCCGCCTTCTGGATGTTGGGCAACGACATCTTCACCACCAATCCGTGGCCCGCTTCCGGCGAGATCGACATCATGGAGAACATCGGCAAAGTCGGCGAACAGACCAAAGTCTACGGCACCGCTCATGGCCCGGGTTATTCCGGCGGCAGCGGTATCGGCTCTTCGTACAACGTGAGTCCCACCGTGTTGGCCGATGACTTCCACGTCTATGCCATCGAATGGGAACCAACGCGCATCCGCTGGTATCTGGACGGCTACAACTACTTCACCGCGACCAACACGATGATCCCGGCGGGGACCAAATGGGTTTTCGATCACCCGTTCTTCATCATCATGAATGTAGCGGTGGGCGGCAACTGGCCCGGCTACCCTGATGCAACCACGCAACTGACGCAGACGATGGCGGTGGACTACGTGCGCGTGTATCAAGCGCCCGACACTGCCGAGCGCTTCGAGGCGACGTTCGTGGACAACACGATCGGCTGGCGCAAAGTGCTGCTGCCCTTCAACGCCTTCAAGCGCAGCGCCGTTCAACCGGCCAATGCGCCGAATAACGGTCTCACGTTGACGGCGGCACAAGGCTATCGCTTCGACTTGGCTGGCACACCGACCAGCCTCGCAGCGCCGACCGCGATCAGCGGCGAGTTCTATCTTGACGACGTGAAGCAAGTAGACCTCTACAAATTCTACCTGCCGCTCATCCGCCGCTAAACTTCTGATCCGAAGTACACATGAAGGCCTCGCCGATCGTAGTGATCGGCGAGGCCTTCATGCTAAAGAGAATTGGTTCTTCGCGCCATGCTAGGTGCTGCGCTGCCAGTTTTCTTCCCCCTCGTACAGGTGGCAGCGCGTCCAATGTTGATCGTTCAGGTGAGTGATGCCCGGCATCACTTCACGACAGATCGACTTGACTTGTGGACAACGTGCCGCAAACGGACAACCCGGTGGCGGATCGATCAGCGAGGGCACTTCGCCCCGCGCCTCAATCGTATGGCGCACACCGAGCTGCGGATTGGGCACAGCAGACAACAGTAAGCGGCTGTAGGGATGCGCCGGCTGCTGCATCAATTCATCGCTGTTGGCCCCTTCGACCATGTATCCCGCATACATCACGATCGTTTGATCGGCAATGTAGCGCGCGCTGGCAATATCGTGCGTGATGTAGAGGTACGCCAGGCCGCGCTCTTCTTTCAACTGCTCCAGCAGATTCAGCACGCCCATCCGGATCGAAACGTCGAGCATGGAGATCGGCTCATCAGCCAGGATCACTTCGGGATCAACGGCGAGTGCGCGGGCGATGGCCACGCGTTGACGCTGCCCGCCCGAAAGTTGATACGGATATTTCCGCGCCATCTCGATCGGGGGTGTCAACCCGACGACGGCCAGCAATTCATGTACCCTATCCTGCAACTCGCGCTTATTCTTCACCCGGTGATGGATCAACAGCGGCCGCTCCAAATGATGCCCGATCGTTTTCACTCCGTTCAGCGATCCAAACGGATCCTGAAAGATCATCTGCACCTTGCTGCGATACGACAGCGAGACGCGGCGCGGCTCTGTCTTCAAGACATCTTGATCGTGCAGTACGATCTCGCCCTTGGTGGGCGGCAGCAAGCGCGCGATGAGGCGCGCCGTGGTGCTCTTGCCGCTGCCCGATTCGCCGACCAGCGCGATGATCTGGTAGGGATGCAGGCTGAAGGATGCATCTTCCAGGGCGTGAACATGCTGAGGCTTGGTCACGCCCCCGCACGGAAAATACTTGGTGAGATGGCGCACTTCCAAAACCGGAGTTGTTGCAGATACACTGTTCATCGATTAATCCTAATCATTGGCCGCGCCCGCACGGGTGAGTTAGTTCCGTTTGCCTCGCAAAGGCGCGGAACGCTCACGTCGTACGGGCGCGCTAGGAGAGAACTTAATAAAAATGACAGGCTACTTGATGCTGCTTGTCGGCCCAATGCAAGACCGGCGCAGTCTGAGTGCACAGCGGTTTGGCCAGCGGACAGCGCGGATGAAAACGGCAGCCGCGCGGCAGGTTGAGCAAATCGGGTGGCGCTCCGGGAATCCCCGTCAGCTTCTTGCGTTCACCCAGGATCGACGGAAAAGAATTCATCAAGCCCTGCGTATAAGGATGGAGCGGCCGCGTCAGCAATTCGCGCGCCGGAGCCAGCTCTATGATCTCGCCGGCATACATCACCGCGATGCGCGTGGCAAACTCCACCAGCAGCGACAGATCGTGCGTGATGAACAGGATCGACAGTTCCAGCTGCTGCTTGAGCCGTTCGATCTGCTGCATGATTTCTTTCTGCACCACTACATCCAACGCTGTAGTTGGCTCGTCCAGAATGATCAGTGGCGGCGTCAGCGCCAGTGCGATGGCGATCACGGCGCGCTGGCGCATACCACCCGATAGTTGATGTGGATATGATTTGAGATGGCGCTGCTCGATGCCGACGAGCGTCAACAACCCAGCGGCGCGCTCACGGGCTACCGCCATATTGATCGGCTGGTGCGCCTGAATCGCATCAATGATCTGATCGCCAATGGTCATAACCGGATTCAGCGCATTCAACGCCGACTGGAATACCAGTGAAATGCTGCGCCAGCGGAAGTCTTCCAATTCTTGATACTGCATATCCAGCACATCGCGATCCTGAAAAATGATCTGACCTCCAGTGATGAGGGCGGGCGGGCGCAACGTGCGGATCAACGCATGGGCAATCGTCGATTTGCCGCAGCCCGATTCA
>Ga0208980_10001419_pt1 | contig 14491 bp, 10 predicted proteins | sample WetSurMetagenome_3_FD_187993 | JGI IMG/M metagenome (GOLD analysis project Ga0208980, IMG submission 187993) | Wetland microbial communities from Twitchell Island in the Sacramento Delta, sample from surface sediment Aug2011 Site A1 Bulk (version 2) | ecosystem: Environmental > Aquatic > Marine... | reverse complement strand
CCCCTGATATCGGGTGGTTAAATGCCAGCGACCTGGCATGAAGTGCCTGGCGGGGCAGGATTTCAAAGCAATTCTGTACAAATTGCTTGTATTTTGAGAAGGTAGTCCCTTTTAGAATCACATTACCGCCATATGTTTCATCCCCGAACAACGGATGGCGTATGTGCTGAAAATGCACCCTGATCTGGTGGGTCCGGCCGGTCTCAAGTTTGCAATCCAAGAGAGTAACGTAGCTGAACCGTTCCACCACCGTATAATGCGTCACGGCATGCCTGCCCTGGGTGCCATCGGTTATGACCGTGAATATCCTACGGTCGCGCGTACTCCTGCCGATGTGCCCTGTAATGGTTCCGGTTTCTTCCTCGAAGTCTCCCCATACCAGCGCAAGGTAATGCCGGTCGATGGTATGATGGAAGAACTGGGCCGCCATCCTGGCCTGTGCCAGCTCATTTTTGCAGACCATCATGACGCCGGAAGTGTCCTTATCTATCCGGTGGACAAGGAAAGGCAGTCGACCCGTTTCTTTGTCGGCCGAAAAATTCTGAAGGTGCCAGGCCAGTGCATTGACAAGGGTGCCGGTATAATTGCCATATGCCGGGTGCACGACCATCCCTGCCGGCTTGTTAAGGATGATGATATCCGCATCCTCGTATAAGATCTCCATCGGGATGTTTTCCGCTATGATTTCTATTTCCCTGGGGGGATGAGACAGGACCACGGAGATGACATCTCCCGGGTGTACCCGGTAGTTCGGTTTGACGGGCTTGTTGTTTGCCAGGATATTGCCCGCATGTGCAGCCTGCTGGATCTTGTTGCGGGATGCATTCTCCAGCCGGGCCATCAGGAACTTGTCAATGCGCAGGAGCCCCTGGCCTTTATCGGCTGCAAAACGGTGATGTTCGAAAAGGTCCTGGCTTTCTTCCAGCACCTCCTGGCTTTCATAGTTGTCCGGGAGGTCAGTAGCCATTGGATCTACTTTTTAATGAGCTTTGAGGTCGAGATAACCTGTCCGGTCGGATCGGTAATGCGGATGATATAAAGGCCTGGTGCCAGGTTTCCGGCATTGAGGTTGCTTTCAAACCTGCCTTCAAAAACTTTTTCTCCAGGAACGCCAAAGATGGAAACAGAAAGTCTTTCAGTGACATCCTTTTCCAGGTATTTACCGCTGCACCTGAAACCGATGCGGCTGCCATCCAACGGATTAGGATAGGGTAGAATGCTGCCTTCTGACACTGCATGTTCATCCAGCCCTATCAGCTCAAACTTATCCCCAAGCATGGGCCGCATCATCAGTGCACCATGGAAAGTAGACTGGAACCATTCCCCGGTGGAATTGTAGAAAATATCCTGCTGAGCATCATTGTAGCGGTCATAGCCCAGGTTCAGGTTATCGCCGGTCTGTTGTTCCCATCCGATATAGAATACGCCATTTACCTGCAAAGGCTCTTTAAGCATATAGGTGTGGAAACCAAGAAGATTGTCAGAATAAGCCACCAGCTGGTCTGGCTGAGAATACATCACCTCCCCGGGCTTGCCGTTGTTGTCGCGCCAAACCATGAGGTTGAACAGCTTTTCATTGGCATTGTTCAGGGTACGGTTGAAATACATCTGGACTGCCCGCAGTGTATCCTTAACATTTAACCGGAACCGGTAGGCCAGCATCGAACCGGCCGGGGTCAAACCATACCCTTCTTCCGGGGTGCCATCGTCATAGGCGTAATAATTGAAGAACTTCTGCCGGAAAGAGACTGTGTCTGCTATAGTATCCTGTGATGATATATCCCCGATGATGATATGCCTGATTTCAAATTCTGCACTGTCTTTTGTAGATAACGGAAAGATGAAATTAGCCGGTGGACAGGCATGTGCGGCACAGGAGATGCAACTCTGGTAACCGTTCAGGTTAAATGGGAACAGGTTGCAGTTACCACCCGGATAAAGGTACTGGAATGGGCCATCTATCTCGTAAACAACATAATAATAAGTAGAATTGTATATGCTCGAATCCAGGTTGGTGATGGTCATGTCAAGACTGGCTTTCATCTCGTTGGTGGGGTCATTGACATATTGTGGAAACGGCATGGCTTCATAACTCTTCAGCATGCTGGGCGCTCTTTCAGCAAAATTCACTTTCCGGTAAACAGTATCGGTTTGTTTTCTGCCCAGGTTAAGATAGACCAGATCGATGTTCCATTGGTCGCAGTTGCTCTTCCAGCTTGCATTGAAATCGCTGGCAAGGCTGGCATAATTAAGGAAGCGGAACTGAAATCCTTTCTGGAAATACCTGGCGCTATCGGTAACCGGGATCATTACCTGCCGGCAATAGGTCCCGTATTGATCGTAGAATTCCTGCAACGACATTCCCTTTGAGCTCCAGATCCTTTTCCATTTGAATTCAGGGACGAAGACGGAATCACAGGGGAGCTGGATCAGGTCTGTATAATAGTAATACTGGTCAGCAATGACAAAGATGCCCTCTGCACATCCGGGCGGGCTGTAAATCGTATCTCCGGGGAAAACGGTATCGGTTTCATGGATATATTCACTGAGTGGCACCCATATTGAATCGTAAGTATAAGCAAATACGGAATCCCCGGTGTAATAACCGAACTGGAGGATCAGTGAATCAGGGCCTTCCGGTTGATTTGCCCTGCCTTGAGGCTGGTAATAAAAGCTCATATAGATGGAATCCCCGATCGTGAGGGCCCGGGGAGCCGGAGAGAATATGGAATCCAGCCGGATAGGCCGTGAGGTCAGTGAATCTGCGGGGAATGGAAACTGGCTTGCATTCTCATGAAGCTTCCCCTTCGAATCGATGGCATCCATCGTAGCTACCCCCCAGTTCACGGAATGATAGCCATAATTGCTGTTAATATAGACATTGTCATCAATCCACCTGTTCTCATCAGGGTAGATCCAGGTTTGAGTGAAGTCGTCAAAGAAAGGAAGGGTGATGGGGGTAATTTCATCCTTTATGTTACGGCTATTGTCAGTGCCCTGGGATTGCATGCGCTCATACTCAGCCCTGATCACCGGATTTTCTGATAATCCGGTGATGATCTCCTGAGCGGGGGAACTCATCGAAAACCCTGCGAGTAATATGATTATAAGGATGATATTCTTCATTATTCTTCTTCAAGTTCTGTGGAATCGGCCCCCAGGTCATCCGGTGCCAGCAGAATCACTGCTGTATCCGGGTTGATATACTGCCTGAGGGAGTCGAAGTTATACCTGAGGTCCGACCTGAAATAGAGGGTAAGGGAATCTCCCGGGTAAAGCTCTTCGTTCCATGCCGGGTATTGTCTGTAAACCCTGCTGTGCAAGGGATTTGGGGTATCCATGTAGTGCTCCCATCCGTAGTTGAAAGAGGCCATCTGCAGTGCATCATGGGCCTGGTCGCGGGTGAGGCCAATGACAAAAGGCACCTTTGCTTTCTGGTTTTTCCCGAGACCAACCAGCAGGTCTATATCGCTGCCCTCGAGAATTTCAGTCCCCGCGATCAGCGTATCCCCGTTATAATACTGCCCGAGCACCGAATTTTCAGCGAAATGCTCAGTATATATCAACCTGCGTATGTTCAGTCCGCTTGATTTTAATGTCGTCACAGCCTGCCTGACCGTCATGTCCTTGATCTCAGGCATGATACTCATTTTCGGTATGTATGAAACCACCGTGACATAAATATTCCTCCCTTCTTTGGCTTTTGAGCCCGGGGAGGGGTTTTGCATAATGACAGAACCAGGCAACAGGCTGTTGTCAAAAACTGAATCAGTCACCTGGAGGTTAAATATTTTGAGAGATTCATCCGTCTGCAGATCGTGCACGGTCAGACCGGTCAGGTCAGGTACCACATATGCATCCCCATGACGGGTATATGCTTTTAGGAAGCTGAAAACAATGACCAGCAGCAGGATGGTCACCAAAACTGATATGCCCAGGTTGGTGTAAAATTTCTTTTGGGTAAGAAAACCGAGGAAACTCATTTTTAGTAATTTTATGCCCGACAGGTCTTAAATAGCCTAATAATAACGCAAAACTGGCCTGTTATTGCCTTTGCGGGCACAAAGATATAAATTTTATCAAGTCACTTCCAGACGATAACCTCATCGAAAAATGAAGCCAAATATTGCCATAGTTGCCGGAGGCGATTCCGGGGAATATGAAATCTCCCTGAAGAGCGCTGAAGTCGTTAAAAAGCACCTCGACGATACACTTTTCAATGTTTACCTGGTTGTTATCCATAAAGGCCATTGGTGCTATGACGATGACCATGGGATCAGGCATGCTGTGAGCAGGGAGGATTTTTCATTGCCTCTTTCTGCCGGCAAAGTGAATTTCGATGCTGTTTTCATTGCCATCCACGGCACTCCCGGGGAAGATGGTAAGATCCAGGGATATTTTGACCTGTTGGGCATCCCATACACCTCCTGCGACCAGGCAACTTCTGCCATCACATTCAATAAATATTTCTGCAATAATTATGTAAAAAATTTTGGGATGAGAGTGGCAAAATCAATGGTCATTCATAAAGGGGAGGCTGTCGGTGAAATGGATATCCTGAAACATTTAAAGCTGCCTGTATTTGTGAAGCCAAACAAGGGGGGATCCAGCGTCGGCGCTTCAAAGGTTAAGGTTATCGATGAACTGAAACCGGCAATTGAAATTGCTTTTCATGAAGACGACCAGGTCATGGTGGAAGAATTCATGCCTGGGAGGGAGATTTCATCCGGGGTTGTCAAAATCAATGGCGCCTTGAAGGCGCTGCCGCTTACGGAGATCATCAGCAAGAACGAATTCTTCGATTATGAGGCGAAATACCAGGGGAAATCTGAAGAAATAACACCGGCGCCAATAGATGATGAAATCCGGAAGATCATCCAGGAGACTTCTTTGAAATTTTATCAGATCTTGAATTGCAAGGGGATTGTCCGTTTTGATTACATCCTGAACAGCCGGGAACTGTTCTTCCTGGAAGTCAATACGGTCCCCGGATTTTCTGAAGCCAGCATTATTCCGCAGCAGGCCATGAAAGCCGGGATCACCTTGAAGGAACTGTTTACAGGAGCTGTAATCAATGCAATAAATGACCGATAAGCTGTTGAATGGCCCTTGACCGGTGGCTGATCCGGTTTTTTTCTTCCAATGACATTTCGGCAAAACTCCGGTTAAATCCCTCAGGCACAAAGACCGGATCGTATCCGAATCCATCGCTTCCCCTGGGTTCTTGCAGGATCGTTCCTTTCACAATGCCTTCAAAAAGCAACTCCTGGCTACTCTGAATCAGGGAAATCACCGTTCTGAACCTGGCTTCCCTGTGTTTCTCCTTTTCAAGTTCTGCCAGGATTTTCCGGATATTATTTGAAGAAATGCAGTCTTCCCCGGCATACCGGGCAGATTTGACCCCCGGCCTGCCACCCAGGGATTCTATCTCAAGCCCTGTATCATCCGCAAAGCAGTCCAGGCCATATTTTTTGAAAATATGCCATGATTTAGCAGAAGCGTTGCCTTCCAGGGTATCTGCATCTTCGGGGATGTCATCATTACAACCGATATCCGACAGGGAGAGGATTCGTATCCTGCTTCCTGCCAGATTTCTGACTTCTACTAATTTATGAGGGTTATTTGTAGCAAAAACCAGCTCTTTCATAGTTTAAAAGAATCATGTTCACACTAGTTTCCAGTCAATTTCTTTCACACCAAGCCCGGACAGGATTTCGTTGGATGTTGAAAAATGCCTGCATCCGAAAAAGCCCCTGCTGGCCGACAGTGGAGAAGGATGGGCAGCTTTCAGGATATGGTGCCGGCTTCCGTCAATCAGGCTTTCCTTTGCCTGTGCATAATTGCCCCAGAGCATGAAGATGAGGTTTTTCCTCTTTTCAGAGAGGTTCCTGATCACGGCGTCGGTGAATTTTTCCCATCCTTTATGCTGGTGAGATGTCGGCTGATTGGCCCTGACCGTCAGGATGGCATTGATCAGCAGAACCCCCTGCCGGGCCCATGGCGTAAGATCGCCGCAACCGGGAACAGGGATGCCCAGGTCAGATTTGATTTCTTTGAAGATATTTTGCAGGGATGGTGGAAAGGGAATCCCTTCGGGAACAGAAAAACAAAGGCCATGTGCCTGCCCCGGACCATGGTAAGGATCCTGCCCCAGTATGACGACCTTGACCCGGTTAAAAGGAGTCTGGTTGAAAGCATTGAAAATCAAATTGCCCGGGGGATAAATGGTCTGATTTTTCTTTTCTTCGTGAAGAAATTGCTTTAATTCCGAAAAGTATGGCGCCTCAAACTCTTCTTGTAGTATGTTGCCCCAGCTTTCCTCAATTTGCGGATTAGTTCCCTGCATGGTCATTTTTATATACAATCCGGCAGAAATAAATTTTTACTGGATAAATCCTCCGGATACAATATATTTCTTAGAATAATGTTTTTAAAAGTAAATAAATTTATCTTTGTACCGGTAACGGTTGAATAAACCACTTCATTACAGACCATTAAATTATGAAAAGAATTCTGATTGCCATAATTGCCCTGGGATTGTTTATACTGGCTGTGACTGCCTGCAGTTCCTCGACGGATTGCCCGGCCTATGGTGAAGTCCATAAATACCAGATCGAACAAAGGTATTAGTAGTCTTGTTCTTTCTTCTTTGTGTTTTCTGGCATAATCGTTGTACTGCAAAATGCCGGGAAACAATTCTGAATTTTAAAAGCCATGATAAAGTTACCGGCCATACTGCTTACCTTCTTTTTTGGAGTGTTGCTGAGTGGTATTGCTGTTTCTCAGCCTGAAGAAACCGATGGCTACGACAGCATTGCAGACCGTGTATTGCTTAAAAAGGAAATGACCGCCGGTATCACTGCCCACGTGCTTGGATTGGGCATCAATTACCGTAAGGGAATTAATAAAACCTATTTCACTTCCAGGATCATTGAAGTAGAAATTGTCAGCATGAAACATCCCAAGCAGATTCGGGTCATCAATCCGTATTATTACAACGCCCGAAGTTATGTTTATGGCAAATTGAATCATGTCTATATCCTGAGAGCAGGATATGGCTTTAAGAGGTTGCTGAACCGCAAGCCTTACTGGGGTGGCATTGAATTGAGGGCATTGTATATGGGAGGAATGTCATTGGCTGTTGCAAAACCGGTGTATCTCTATTTCTGGGATGAAACATATACCTATATTAAGGAAGAGAAGTATAATCCTGACAATTATTACCACAGCAGTGAATACATCTATGGAAGAGCCCCGTTTTTTGATGGGATTGGAGAGATAAAAGTTTATCCTGGTGTTTTTGTGAAAGGCGGACTGAATTTTGAATTTGGGACGGTAAACAGCAAGATCCGTGCGCTGGAAGCCGGCGGTGTCCTTGAATATTTCCCGATAGCCATTCCAATTATGGCGTTTAATCCGGCACAGAATTTCTTCGCTACGCTGTACCTCAATTTTTCTTTAGGGAAACGATACAACAGGCAATAGCTTCAGAATAATAAAAAAGGCTGCCCTTCTTGAGAGGAGCAGCCTTTTTTTTAATGTCATCCGCTATCTGGTGATGATAATCTTCCTGGTATAGATGCTGGTCCCGTCGGACAAGCGAAGCATATAAATGCCTTCTTTCAGGCTGGAGACATCGATGGCTTCTGTCTGATACTGGGTTTCAAGGCCGAATGTTTTGTTAAAAACAGTCTTGCCGAGTAAATCCGTGATGGTTATGCTGATGTCGAGGCTCTTTTTATCGGCGAGCTGAATATAAAGTTTATCCTTCACAGGATTCGGGTATATATTCAACTGTCCGGCCAACCCGGGTTCATCGATCCCAACCGGAGGCAAAGTGACAAAGGACCATACGCTGCTCCAGTCAGACGAATCGAGGCCATTGATGGCTTTGACACGCCAGTAATAACGTGCTTCTTTATCGAGGACGATTGGCACGATATATGAATCTTCAGTTGCCGGAATAATATCATGAGCCAGCATATCTGTGAAATTGGCATCACTGGCAAAATTGACTTCATATTCAAGGATGCCTGTCAGTGCCTCCCATTCCAGGAGCGGAGACAATTTCACATTTGTTTCGTCATTAGCCGGGCTTGTAAGAACAACCGTACTCACAGTGGAAAGTTTCCAGACCTCTGACCAGTCGGAGACGTCCAGGGCGTGAAGTGCCCTTACGCGCCAGTTGTATGTGGTACCGAACTTAAGCTGGTCTGCGTTGATAGAAAATGTATTTGATGTAAGGTATATCGGGGAGCCGAAGGCTTCATCTTCATCGATCTGGATATCATAAGTGACAAGTTCGGAATATTTCTTCCATTTTAGCAACACGTCAAGATTCTGGTCCGTGGAATTGTTAGTCGGTTTATCGAGCTCCACCGTTGGTTTTACTGTGAAGGAACGAGCGCCTGACCATTCCGATTCATCCAGGGCATGCCTTGTCCGCATACGCCAGAAATACTGTTCCCCGAAGAGCAGGTCAATGACTTTTGCCTTGGTTACATCACTGTTCGCATTATAAATGACTGCCAGCGGGCTGCCAAAAGCCTGGTCATTGTAACTGATCAGGACGCCGGACTCCCCGACTGCAAATCCGGTCGTTCCATTGAAGGAAATACCGTTGAGATTCGTGGCAGTACCACCTGACTGGCTGAACCATTCAATGCCGTCATATTGAAGGAAGGTGCCTGTTTTCCCAACAACCCATGCATTGTCGGGAGCCGTGAACCAGATGCTGTAAAGGTCTTTCGTTGTCAGTTTATTGTCATCGAGTGACCAGTTTCCATCTTTATAATAGAGAAAGAGGCCTATCTTACCGACAGCCCAGCCCTCATTGGCTGAATTAAAATAAAGGCTGAGAATGTCTTTTGTGGTCCCGCTGGTCTGGGTTGACCAACCTGATCCATCATAAAATACAACAAGACCTCCTTTACCTACTGCCCAGACATGGTTTGCGTCGACTGCAAACACTTTATTAAGGTCAGCAGCCACTGTGTCCATGGCTGCCCAGGCGGTTCCGTTATAATGCAGGACGACGCCGGTCTTACCGACGGCCCAGCCGTCTGAAACACTCGTAAAGTGCACTCCGTTCAGGTCAAGGTTATTGCCCGTAGTTTGAGTGGCCCAGGAGGTGCCGTTGTAATAAATAACAGTACCACCTTTACCAGCTGCCCAGACGTTGTTGGCATCTACAATGGCCACAGAGGAAAGGTCCTTGGTTGTATTGCTCTGTTGTTCGGTCCAGGTTGTCCCGTCATAAAACAGGACATAGCCGCCGGCACCGACTGCCCACGCATGAGTGGCGTCCAGGACGGCTACACCCAGGATATTCTTGGTCACCCCTGTAGGGACTCCTGTCCAGTAAAAGGAGGTGTCAAACTGGTAGTCATATTCTGTAATCCCTGTGACGGCTTCCCATTGAATTTCCACCTCAGTTGTCTGGTTAGAAGCATCTGTGGGTTTAGTAAGCACAATCCTTCTGATGACACGGAAAGACCAGGTCTCTGACCAGCTGGAAACATCTGCACCGTCAATGGCACGTACACGCCAGAAATATGTTTCGCCAAAAAGAAGTTCAGAGGTTTGGATAGCAGATAAAAATTCCGTTTCAAAAACAACTGGTGAAGGAAAGCCGGGATCTGTATCCATTTGAATTTCATACTGGATGATACCTGTATTGCCGCCGGTCACTGCATTCCAGTCGAGCACCACATCAGGCATCTGATCTATAGAACCATTTTCCGGGAGGCTCAGTTGAGGAGCATAGATTCGGACCTGGGCTGCCAGGTTCAGGATTCCAATCAGGCCTATCAGTAATGTGGTCGTAAATATTCTTTTCATCTCTTTATCCTTTATTTAGTGAAAATGAATTCTAATTTTTTAATATACAACTAATTTGGTTGAGGATGCCTGGTTGCCTGTGGTCAGACGCACAATATAGGTGCCTGCAGGCAAACCCGAACAGTTGATGATCACATCATGCCTTCCTTCAGGCCGCCATCCGAGATCGACAGTTTTGACCTGGTTTCCTGCAAGGCTGAAGATGTCGACCTTCACATACCCCGGCAAATCAGCGTTAAATGCAACAGTTACTTTATCACTGGCGGGATTGGGATATACCTTGAATCCGCTTTGTGTATCAATTTTACCGGGGTCACCGATGCCCACCGGTTTTTCGAAAGCATCCAGCGAGATAATGCCCCTGCCGTATGTTGCACCATAGATCACCCCATAATTGTTCACACCATAGTAAACCACATAGGTCGTGTCAATATTTACAAACATCAGCGTATCGTTACCTTTCCTTACGGTTTGTTGCTTGAGCATAAAGACCGGGATACAGCCGACATTGTTGTTTTCAGATACCCAGGTCGGATTCGCTGCGCTGATATTGTCTGTCACATAAATTCCATATTCTGTGCCTGCGAATACCAGGTGATTGTCCGAATTCATCTCAAACAAAGAAGAGAAAACCGGTACCTGGGGCAGTCCGCCGCTATTGGGATCGCCCTGGACGGACCTGAATGTCGGGTTTTCAGAGAGCGCATTTTCGCAGAGCATCACATAATGCGAATTGCCGTAATTTCCTAAAGTAATGATAACCCGGTCATCATTATTGGGATCGACGGCTATGGAAGTGATGACCTGTGAAATTTCAGTATTGGTACCTGGGATGTAAATCGGGATTCTTGTGGTCGATATGATGCAATAAGAACTGTTTACATCCGCAGTTGAAGTATTGTAAGCATATTTAACATTGGAGACCCTGAAAAGCTTACCAGTTTTAGTACCGACAAAAATATGGTTGGCGTCGGACGAATAAGCAAGGCATTCGGTGATCCCTTCGACTCCCTGGTGGGCCTTATCGCTGATCACATACCATTCCGGGTTTTTATCGAACTGGATCACCTGTTTTGACATCATCAGGCGGTCATCTCCGCCTATAAAGAAACGGGCGGTGATGATATCGGGCACAACAATTGAATCGCCGATATTCAAGGTCACCGGAGTGACATATTTAAACGGCCTGTTTCCATTATTGCTTTCAATCCAGAGAGTCGAACCGGCAGGATAATTCCTGGTAATTTTAAATCCGACCGAATCCTTGGTATTATAATCTTCGAAATTCTCATACAGCAGGAAAGGAGGGATGAATCCGCTGGCGGCATATTTATCGCTGAACATGTAGGCTGCCCAATCACGGCCACCGCCAAACTCATTTCTTCTGACAAAGGTTTCGAGGTTGCCATTGTTGGCCGGCTGGGGATTCCGGGAATAAATAACAGCGGTCGGGTAGATGAGTGACCATGCACAATAACCACCGGTCTTGCCGTCCGGTACATCTGCCTGGGTAGTCCAGATATCATTTCCCCTACGGCTGTCTGAAGGATTCGCAGCACCGTCAATATAGATCGTGCCGATATCCTGTGCACCGCCGACCACATTTTTCTTTTCCATGGTTGGTGATACCGTATAGAATTGGCTGGCGATATAATCTTTGTTCATGAACTGGAATTCATAGTTGTCAGGGGTGAAAGTGCCTTTCGAAATGCCACCGTTGGTGCCGACAAGGCAGGTAGTGGTTGATCCGGGATAAAAGGCATACACATGATGTCCCTGCCAGAGGAACTGGTAAGGTGGCTCCAGCCAGGGAATTCCTGCCTGGGACCGAAGCACCCACTGGTAGAACCCGGTTTCCGATATTTTAGTGCCTTCCCACATGTCCTGTCCACCGACAAGTACATGGTAAGGATCATCTTCAAATACAGTGATAGTGGCAGCAAACATTCCAATACCCTGGCTGATATTGCTCCCGGTATTGAATACATTGAAATTGGAGCTTCCACCAGGACCGACGACAATCCACCTGGAGCCCTTGTCCTCCGAACGGTATACGTTTACCAGGGCGCCGCCGGGAGAAACTACGAGTGCATAGATGATATCATTGTTCGTAGGTGCGATGGCGAATTCAATTCTACCAGCTACTGTATCCGGAATATTCCAGGATGAGTCACCTGACTGAAGGACAAAATTATTTGGATTACCGTCCTGGGAAATATAGCAAAGGTTATTGACTTCTGCAATGACGATTCCGCTGGAACCCATTTTCACCTCTTTTGATATGACATTGAGATCGGCTCCGTCTGATGTTTTTGCCACCTGCCAGCTATTGCCGCCGTCGCCGGAATATTTAAGGCCGGTATTTGTGGAGGCATACAGTGCTCCATTGGCCGGATGAGCTGCAAGTTCATTGATAAAACCCCATTCCAGTTCATTGTCACCGTTCATGGTTGGCTGGGTTGACGGTAAAAGGTTGAAATTCTGACCGTCAGTCGATTTGAAAATGCCCTTGCCCATGAAGCCGGTTGTATAACCCCAGTCTTTGCCAAGGATGGTGTAATCCTGCACGCTGAATCCTTCCCCGGTCCCGACGTAAATATCTCCATTGCCGGCTTGTGTCATACATGATACATTGAGGCAGCCGGCTTCTTCAACGGCCTTTACCCATTTTGCGCCGCCGTTATCTGAGCGGAAAATCCCACCCATCACGCTTCCTGCATAAATGGTGTTGCCGGTGGCATCCCTGTTATCGAAAAGAATGGCCCTGGTGCGCCCTCCAAGATTGTTGGGCCCCATTAATTCCCATTCAAAGTTATATGCCTGGACTGATCTGTTCGATTCATTCTGCCGGACCTGATTCAGGGCCCTCAGGTAATCGGTCGGGTTCAACTGGCCTGTAACCTGGTTATTCCTGATGGAGTTCAAATGTTCCGAGGCCGTTTCATTTTTAACAACTGATTTGTCATGATCTCCATAAGCTGCTGACAAAAAAAGCGCCGCAACACCAATTGTAAGAATGAAAATAGCAAAGGGTAAAGGTCTTTTATTCATATAAATAGAATTTGATTTTTATAACATCCTTTCCTCCTAAAAAAGAGAGGCGAAAGTTACACTATTTTTAATTAATCCTACGTTTGCCGTAGTTAAAATTTTAACAAAGATACGAATATCATTAGGGCACCTTCCTAATACAAAGGTATAATTAAATAGGTAAGTTTCAATCCGCAATCAGTTAGCGGCGATTCAAAGTCAGGGAGCGGTCACCCTGCTTCCCTTTTCAGACAGGTTTATAGGCAGTATTTTTTAGCCAGCCGACATTTCCATTTTCCAGTTTTATTTCACTCCATCCTTCAATATGATCGGTGATGAAAACCTTCGTTCCTTCATGGATGACAAACAGGTCTACACTGTTATCGTTAGGAGAGCTCTTGACCGTTACAGTGGGAGTGAAAATGATGGCTGCGTTGCTCCGGTGATAATTCCTGAAACTGCTGGCGCTTAAAAGAAAAGAGAATAGCATGATCAGGGTGAAAACAGTCCCGGCCCAGAATGAGATCTTGCGAAAAAGGATGCTACGACTTGTAATAAAAATAAATGCTGAGACCAATATGAGGATGATCGCTGCCAGGCCGAACTTTGCCCATTGATTGGAAGATAATGAGTTGCGTACAGATTTCCACCAGGACTTAATGAAAAACTCAGGCAACGGTTCAATTTTATCGATGATCCTGCTGTTGGCAAGGGCCAGGTTGAATCGTATATCGGGATCGGTAGGGTCCAGTTTCAGGGCTTTTTCGTAATTCAGGATGGCTGAGGGGATATCCTGATTCTTGAAATAGGCGTTTCCCAGGTTAAAATATAAAACAGAGGATTCATAATTCGATGCCAGGATCTTTTCATAATATTCAATAGCCTGGCCATATTGATTATCGGCATAAAACTGGTTTGCCTGCTGAAGCATGGACTGGTACTCCGAAACCTGTGACCTGACCGCAACAGCAGCAGTAACCAGGATTATTATGATCAGTAATTTCTTCATAAGCCGGTCTTATTTCAGTTCCTGTTCGATCTTGCTGATGACTGCCAGGGCTTCATTATATATTTCCTGCATCCTTCCGGATTTATCCCCGGGAGCAAACCGGGAATATTCGCAGCTTTCCAGGACCTTTGTGAACTGCCCTATCAATTCATCTCCTACCCCTTTGGTAGCGAGTCGCTGGTGAACCGTTTCAATGGACAGATCAGACAAGGGAATGTTGAATTTGTTGGAAATATATCCCCAGAGAGCCCTGGAAATTTCTTCAAAGAAGGCCTCAGTCTGATTGGATTTTAAAAATTCACCGGCCTTGGTGAGGTTTTTCCTGGCAACTTTATTTGCTTTACGGTTCCTGACCAGGGCCACATCCCCTGTTCTCTTTTTATTGTAACTCCAGTAAGCGATGGCGCTGGCGAAGATCAGGACCGGTATAATCATCCAGATAAAAAAGGAAGACGAACCGAAAAATAATGAATTTATCCTTTGCAGTTGTATTTGCCCGGTTTTAATATACCGGATATCGGATCCAATGAATTGTATGTCTTTCTGGCTTACACCGGAGTAAGTGACACCTCCTTCCGTTTCTTCCCCTTTTTCTACTGTTATGGTGTAAAG